>OHQS01000604.1_pt1 | contig 17937 bp, 15 predicted proteins | sample 1578181 | NCBI WGS metagenome assembly OHQS01 (sample SAMEA3879528, study PRJEB24766) | human gut metagenome | biome: human-associated habitat; feature: feces | place: USA | collected 1985/1987 | reverse complement strand
ATGGTTACATTGATAAGGCCTATGGTCAGGTCGTTGTGGAAAGCACTGAACAAGTCTTTTACTTCAGCGGCTTTGGTAATGGAGAAATCGTTGCGGAACTGCTCATTCTCTTGCAGCACATTGTAGAACTCTTCTCCATTGATACCTATGCTGAATAGCGCCAGGGTAGATTTTGGGAAATACTTCAAGAACGTGTTTTCGATGGGACAAGTACTTTTGATTTGCTTTTCGAAAAGTGCAATTCTGTGTTCTCGGTATAGCTCTCTACTTTCAGTTCTATTTTCCCTTTTTCGAAGGAGAGACTTCCCAGCATCTTCAAGTCTTTCAGGTCGATATTGTGGGATATTCCGTAATTCAGCGGATTGGCGTATGCACTCAGCAGGCTGGAAGGAGAGATGAGCATATTGATGTCTCCATCCTGCTTTTGCATTTTCTTGAAAGCGGTGTTACTGTTGATGCTGTTTTCTCCGGTCTGTTTCAGCAAGGCGGGAATTCCTTCTTTGACTTTTTCCAGTTGCGATGTGCCGGTGTAGTTCACCATCATAAGCGTGGTAGGAGTGAAAGCGAGCAATGCCCGCTTGTTGATTTGTGCAAAACTGTAACCGTCCGCTTCTGCCACATGGCTGATTATCTGTTCTTTCTCCGTAACTTCCAGAAGCTTCAGCAAATCATCCTCACTTTGAACCTTGGCTACCATGGTGGTGTAGGGGAACGAGGGAGCGTTGAAGACATAAATCGGCGCATTGACGTCCACTCCCGATTTGGCAGGGTCTTTCAGTACAGCCTCCAATTGTTGGAAAGTAGCTGCATTCATATCGCTTTTCAAGGCATCTGTCAGCTTTTGCAGTGCTTCTTTAGTCTCTTTATCTTTGGTACCGGCCTTGTCTGCCAATGATTTTAAATTGACAGCGATGACTTGCGAGGCATCGGAAGGAATAACGTTGGTGTATTCTGGCTTTTTGGACGAACAAGCGCTTATCAGCACGATGAGCATTGCCAGTACTGAGAAGTGGAAGAATAGGTTCTTTTTCATATAGTTTTTGTTTTAGTGAGTATCATTGATTCTGTAAATTGAGGATGTGGCAGGCAACCAGTGCCGCCGTCTCTGTACGCAACCTTGATTTTCCCAAGCTGATGGGGATAAAATCGTTTTCCGTCGCCTTCCGGACTTCCTCTTCGCTGAAGTCTCCTTCAGGACCGATTAGTACGAGAGCGTCCTCTCCGGGATGTACCATATCCTTCAAAAGCGGTTTTTCGCCTTCATAACAGTGGGCGATGAATTTCTGACCCGGAAAAGGCTGTGTGATGAACTTGTTGAAGTCTGTCATTTCATTCAGTTGGGGCAGGCGTGCCTTGAGCGACTGCTTGATGGCAGAAACCAGAATTTTGGAGATGCGCTCCGTCTTGATGACTTTCCGTTCCGAGAAACGGCAGTTCAGGAATGTCAGTTCATCAAACCCTATTTCCGTCGCTTTCTCGGCAAACCACTCTGTACGGTCCATGTTCTTGGTAGGTGCCATGGCAATGTGCAGATGACCTTTCCACAAGGGGGCTTGCGGAAGGGTTTCCAGAATATTCACCAGGCAGCGTTTGTTGGTAGCCGTACTGATTTCGGCGCGATAGAAGCAGCCCTTTCCGTCTGTCAGCATAACCTCGTCGCCTGCTTGCAGGCGTAAGACCCGTACGGCATGTGCTGCTTCCTCTTCGGGCAGTTCTGCGTGGGTCTGTATGTCGGGAGTATAGAATACGTGCATGTTACAAATTGTTTTTGAGTTGGTTGATTTGGTCTCTTATCTGTGCGGCTCGTTCGTGTCTTCCTGCAACAGTTCGTCTTTGTCCGGCTCGCTGCCTCCCATAGGGTCGGTGGTGCTTTCGCCGGTTTTCAGACATTCTGTTTCGAGAATCTCTTCGTAGACAAAGATAGGAGCATTCATGCGCAATGCCAGGGCGACGGCATCGCTGGTACGGGCATCAATCCGGAGAATAGTCTCTTCGGCTTTCATGTAAAGATAGGAGTAGAATACTCCGTTGTCTACTTTATAGATAAGAATACGCATCAGTTTTACACCCAGCACCTCAAGAACGGAAGCAAATAGGTTATGGGTCAGCGGACGGGGCGGTACAATACCTTTCATCTCGATGACCATAGCTTGTGCTTCGGTGGCACCTATAATAATCGGAAGCTGGCGTTTGCCACCCACTTCACCCAGTACCAGGGCATAGGCACCCGCTTGCGCCTGGCTGTTGGAAATGTTTAGTACTTGTAGTTCTATCTTTTTCTTATTCATACCTATTAAATCAACCTGACTCTCAATCAGTTTTTCTCTATTTTTTCCGGATTATGTTTATAGCGGAACACCATTCCAAATAGCAGACCAATGACTAAAGCATATCCTGCAAAGATAAGCCATACCGGTGTCCAGTCGCGGCTTACCAGTCCTCCGCCTTCGGCATATACCGAGAAGGCATCCACCACGGCTCCGCTGGCATAACCTCCGATGATGGCTCCCACACCGTTCGTCATCATGAAGAACAAGCCTTGTGCGCTGGCACGGATACTGGGATGTGCCTCCATTTCTGTAAACAGCGAGCCCGATACATTGAAAAAGTCAAATGCCATGCCGTAGACAATCATCGAGAGAATGAGCATCCAGAGTCCGCTTCCCGGGTCTCCGAGGGCAAAGAGCCCGAAACGGAATACCCATGCAAACATACTAATCAGCATTACCTGCTTGATTCCGAAATGTCTCAGGAAGAAAGGTATGGCAAGAATAAACAATGTTTCGGACATTTGTGAGATGGATAGCAGGATAACCGAATGTTTCACGCCAAAGGAATCTGCGTATTCCGGAATACTGGCAAAACTACCCAGGAAAAGGTCACCGTACGTATTGGTAATCTGTAACGCTGCTCCCAGAAGCATGGAAAACAAGAAGAAAATAGCCATTTTCTTTCTTTTGAATAATACAAATGCATCCAGCCCTAAAGAAGAAAGCAGTGATTTGTTTCCGGTCTTGGCAGGTTTACATGCCGGCAGGGTGAAAGCATACAGGCCTAGCATTAATGCAGATGCACCACCTACATAAAGTTGGGCGCTTGAATTCTTGAATCCGGTAAGGTCTACCGCCCACATCGCACAGATAAATCCAATGGTTCCCCATACGCGAATGGGTGGGAAATCCTTGATCAGATCACACTTATATTGTTCAAGTGAATTGTACGAAACTGTATTGGCCAGTGATAAAGTAGGCATATATACCAATAAATTGAGTAACATTGCCCAATACATCTGGTCATATCCCGTAGCGGTAGAGGCATAGAAAAGGCATGCGGCTCCTATAATGTGGCAAAGTCCGTATAAACGTTCAGCATTGAACCATTTATCGGCAATGATACCAATGATGCCGGGCATAATTAGAGAGGCAATGCCCATGGTTGCGAAGATTGCGCCGATTTGGCCTCCTTCGAAGTGTAGTTCTCTACCCATGTAACCTCCTAATGAAATTAACCATGACCCCCATACGAAGAATTGCAGGAAGTTCATGATAATCAAACGAACTTTTATACTCATGACTTTTCTAATTTGTGTGTTTTCTTTTCACATTAAATAATAGATGCAAATATAATATTTTCGTTGATTGCGTGAGCAAGTTAATTAATAAAAAGCGCATAAAAGTGAAGAAAGGTGAAGAATAGATGATGAAAAGCGGAATGGCTAAGAGGTATATAAAAAAAAGAAGGCTATCTATCCCAGACAGCCAATCTTTATTAACCTTAAATCTAATACCATGAAAAACACAGTGCAAATGTAGAGGTTTTATGTTATACAACATAACGTTTTGCTGATTTTCTTCTTTGGTTTAACATCTTTTAGATTATAGGGTAGCTTTTGTCCCATTTATGAGAGAGTAAAGTGCATTTTTGGCAAAGATAGTATTAGTTAATCTTCTATCCCTTGCTTACCTTTGCTTCATAAATCGAGAAATGATGAAAAACAGAATCTTATTGACTGCTGCGTTATGTATGAGCATGATGGCACAGATTACTGCACAAGGTTACACTTCTTTGCGGGAGCAAATCCAGTTAGCGGGAGAGTGGGAGAGTTCTTTAGGTACCTGTCGCCTGCCTGGTACGACAGATGAAAACCGACTGAGTGAAAGGAACCGGGATACGCTGGTGACGTATCAGTTAACACGTCTCTATCCTTATAGTGGTAAAGTGATTTATACCCGTGAAATAAATATCCCTGAGAGTTTCCGGGGTAAGAAACTGTTTTTGATGATGGAGCGTACCAAACCAAGTACTGTGTGGGTAGATGGTGACAGTATCGGTAGCTATGGTCATCTGTATGCGCCTCACCGGTATGAGCTGCCTGCCCTGGCAGTAGGGAAGCATCAGCTGAAAATCAGGATCGATAATTCACCGACTTCTGTCCCTAAAGAAATACAGGGCTCTCATGCCTGGACAGATGCTACGCAAACGAATTGGAACGGCATTCTGGGAGAATTTTATATCGAAGCAGTTCCGGTTTCTTATATCCAGTCGGTGCAGGTATATCCGGAAGTGGATAAGAAACAAGCATTAGTTATAGTGGAAGTCGATGCGGACAAAGATGGAAAAGCGATACTGGATGTCGATGGATATGCCTGGAATACTTCTGAAACACATACCTTGTCTCCCCAGCAACTTGCCGTGCGATTGAAGAAAGGACGAAATCGGATTGAGCTTCCTGTGAATATGGGTGATAAACCATTACTGTGGAGTGAATTTCATCCCGCACTTTACAAACTGAACATTACGCTCCGTGCCGGGAAAAACCGGGATAGCCGAATGGTAGATTTCGGTATGCGCAAGTTTGAAGTGGAGGGTACGCAATTTGTGATAAATGGTTATAAAACTTTTTTGCGTGGGAAACATGATGCCTGTGTTTTTCCCCTGACCGGTTACGGTCCGATGGATGTAGCGTCCTGGCAACGTGTATTCCGCGTGGCTAAACAATACGGTATTAATCATTATCGCTGTCATTCTTTCACTCCGCCGCGTGCTGCGTTGGAGGCTGCCGATATAGAAGGTATCTATTATCAGATTGAGTTGCCTTTGTGGGGGTATATCAAGCGTGAAAATACGGTCCTGAACGATTTTCTGAAAAGGGAAGGGGACATGTTGCTGGAACACTTTGGGAATCATCCTTCATTTATGATGCTGGGTTTGGGTAATGAACTGGATGCGGAGATAGATGTGGTGCGTGAATGGCTCGATGATTTCCGTAATCAGGATAATCGTCATTTGTATTGCTTCGGTTCCAATAATAACCTTGGTTGGAAAGGTCCGCAGGATGGAGAAGATTTCTTTGTGACCTGCCGTGTAGGTGGTGGAGACGGATATACGACTCATGTACGTACTTCCTTTGCGTACGTAGATGCTGAGAAGGGTGGCATTTTGAATAATACGCGTCCGGCTACGGATAAAGACTATTCCGGTGCCATTGCGCACTGCCCCCGTCCTGTAGTGGGGCATGAAAACTGTCAGTTTCAAATCTATCCCGATTACGGTCAGATAGAGAAATATACCGGGGTGCTTCATCCTTATAATCTTGAGATTTTTCGTGATCGTCTGAAAGAGAACCATCTTTCTTCTCAGGCAAAAACTTTTCACCAGGCTACCGGACACTTTTCCATTGAATGTTACAAGGCAGATATGGAATATGCTTTCCGTACTCCCGGTTTTGGTGGCTTCCAGTTGCTCGATTTGCAGGATTATCCCGGACAAGGTTCCGCATTAGTGGGGATTCTGGATGCTTTTATGGATAGTAAAGGTATCGTTGCCCCCGAAACTTTTTATGGTTTCTGTGCACCTCTTGTTCCTTTGGCATTGATGAAGGATCATTGTTGGCTGAATACTCAGCCGCTTCACATAGATGTTGCTCTTTCTAATTATGTGGAAGGCGATTGGAATGAGCCTGTTCGCTGGAGTTTAGTATCTGATAATGGGGTATGGAAACGTGATGGAGTACTCATGGCCTCCATTCCTCAGGGCAAAGTAGGAAAGGCGGGCAGTATTGATCTTTCACTTTCCGGACTGAAAGAAGCCCAACGCCTGACTCTGACATTGACCACCGGTAAGTATCGCAACTATTATCATCTTTGGGTATATCCTGATGAAACTGCCGAGTCGGAAGGTTCTGTTCATGTGGCTTCTTTCCTGAACGATGATCTGCGAAAAAGGTTGGAAAGCGGAGCGTCCGTTCTGTTGATTCCCGATCATGATAGTATTGTAGCACAGAGTGTTGGAGGAATGTTTACCCCTGATTACTGGAATTACTCTATGTTTAAGACTATTTCGGAAAATGCCGGAAAAGAAGTTTCTCCCGGTACACTTTCCATATTGACTGATCCCGGACATCCGTTATTGAAATACTTTCCGACTGAATGTCACAGTGATTGGCAATGGTGGAGTATTACCCGTAATTCCCGTCCCATGATACTGAATGCAACCCGTGGTGAGTATCGTCCGCTTATTCAGGTGGTCGATAACATTGAGCGCAACCATAAACTGGGACTGGTCTTTGAATTTGCTGTAGGAAAGGGAAAGCTGTTAGTTTGCATGATCGATCTGCAAGCCATTGCAGGGACACCTGAAGGCAATCAGTTTCGTACATCCTTGCTTCGGTATATGAAGTCTGATGCTTTTCACCCTACCGAACAGTTGGCCTGGAAAGAACTGGACGCACTCTTCCATACCGATATCAATCAAAGACAGATTATTGGGGTGAAGAATGAGTCGGATTATACAGTCGGAGGGGACTAGGACGAAGAGTTCTGAAAATAAAATGTTCGCAATTTAGTGAACATTTTGTTTTAAATCTCTATCTTTGTAACGAACAAACTACTGCTTATGTTAGTTACATTTGATAAAGAATATCTCAAGGAACTCTATGTGTCCGGTAAATGTAGTGATAAGAAACATCGTTTTCAGCCGGATGTGATAAAACGATATGCGAGATGTATCTATCGTCTGGAAGAGATCAATAGGGAAGAAGATTTATATAAAATAAATTCTCTTAATTATGAAGTTCTTCAGGGAGATAAAAAGGGTATTTCATCAATAAGAGTGACTGATAAATATCGTATTGAATTTACTATTTCGACAATGCCGAATATTGATGAATGTATTGTCAGAGTATGTAATATATTAGAATTGTCTAACCATTATAAATAAGTAGAATATGACTATGGTTGCAAATAAATTAACACCTTTCTATCCCATTCATCCCGGTGAAATATTAAAAGACGAAGTTGAATACCGGAAGATTTCTCAGCGCGCCTTGGCACGCCAGATGGGAATTTCGTATTCACAATTGAATGAGGTGCTGAACGGTAAGCGCCCGGTTAATACGGAACTTGCTTTGCTTTTTGAAGCAGCTTTGGGGCTTGATCCTGAAATGTTGCTCAATATGCAGACGCGATATAATATGCAGGTGGCGCGTGCCGATCAGCGCACGCAAGATCGCTGGAATGAAGTACGTAAGTTGTGTGCATCGTTCCTTTGATGCACACAACTGTATCTGTTATCAGAGGTTTTATTCCACATACAGCACCAACCCTTTCAGGTATTCTCCTTCGGGGTGGTAAATACTTACCGGATGGTCAGCCGGTTGCGTCAGTTGGTGCAGAATACGCATACTGCGACCTGACATTGCGGCAGCCGTAAAGACCGCCGTGCGGAAGTTTTCTTTGCTGACAGCTTGTGAGCAGGAGAAGGTGAATAGTATGCCGCCCGGTTTGATCTTTTCGAAAGCTTTCACATTCAGCTTGCGGTAACCTTGCAGCGCATTGCGCAGGGCATCGCGATGTTTGGCAAATGCGGGTGGATCCAGAACTATCAGGTCGTACTGGTCGCCCATACGATCCAGGTATTTGAAAGCATCTTCGGCAAAAGCGGCATGGCGGGTGTCACCGGGGAAATTCAGTTCTACATTCTTGTTCGTGAGGTCAATAGCCTTGGCGGAACTGTCTACAGAATGTACCAGTTCGGCATTACCACGCATACCATAAACAGAGAAGCCACCGGTATAACAGAACATATTCAGCACAGAACGTCCGTTAGCATAGCGTTCCAGCAGTGCGCGGTTCTCGCGTTGATCCACGAAGAAGCCCGTCTTTTGTCCTTTCAGCCAGTCGATATGGAATTTTAAGCCATATTCCATTGCCACATTATCTGTGCTGCCACCTTTCAGGAAGCCATTCTCAGGGTAGAGGTCGGCTTTGAAGGGGAGAGTCGTTTCTGATTTATAATAGATATTCTCTATTTTATCACCCATCACTTCACTCAGGGCATTGGCTATTTCCATGCGGTCGAGGTGCATACCGGCAGAGTGTGCTTGCATTACGGCCGTGCGGGCATAAATATCAATGATCAAGCCGGGAAGGTTATCTCCCTCGCCATGTACCAGTCTGTAAGTGTTGTTAGTCGGATTTTCAGCAATACCAATGCTGCGACGCATCTCATAGGCAATACTGAGTTTGCGTTTCCAAAAATCAGAATCAATAGCTTCATCCTGATGAAAAGAAAGCACGCGCACGGCGATGCTGCCTATTTGGAAATGTCCCTTGGCTATGAATTCCTTCTTGGAAGTGTAGATTTCAACTACTTCACCTTCTTCGGGTTCACCGTCGAAATGAGCGATGGCACCTGAAAATACCCAGGGATGGAAACGTTTTAATGACTCTTCTTTGCCGGATTTGAGATATACTTTGTACATGCGATTAGTGATTAGCGATTATGGGTTAGTGATTAATGATTCTTGGTTGGTAAGCGGTTCATCCGGTTCCAATTCATAGTCACCGGTAACTTTTAATTCCTGCAATCGGTTGTATATGTTGAGGCATGCCCATGCATCGGTGGCTGCATACTGCTTTTGAGGTTCGGTCAGATGCTCAGCTTCCCAGTTGGAGAGACGTTGTGATTTGGATATTTTCTCACCGAACAGGATACCATAGATTTTTTGCAGGCTCTTGTCCTGTATGCCGAACATACGGACATATTCTTGCAACTCGATGCAGGAATGTTGTTCAAAAGGGGCGCGCTTGTGCAGCATCATAAAGTCGTCACGCAGCGAAAGGCCGACTTTGGTAACTGACGGACTTTCCAGCAATGAAATAATCGGAAGCGTCAGGCCGGTAAGGTTCAGGCGGAAAAGGAAGCAGTCTTCTTCAGAGGATACTTGCAGTAAGGCTACCTTATGTGATTGCCCTTTGGTGAATGACGGGCGGGTTTCGCTGTCAATTCCCAACAGAGAATACTTCTTAAGATAAGTCACTGCTTTTTCCGCTTCCCAGGGGGTTTGTACAAGATGTATTCGTCCCGGAAAGAGTACTTTGGGCATCTCTTTGATATCTTCCTTTTTAATCGTTTTTTTAATAACCATAATTTAAGTCTTTAGTCGTGATGGTGATGTCCATGACAGTGGCAATCATCATCATCGCAGTCATCTTCTTCCGGTTCGTCTTCTTCAGACTGGCGGTATTTTACGTCGTGCAATGCGCGAAGTGTGTTTACAAGGGTTTGCCCCCAGTATTCTTTAAACTGTTCCTGACAGATAGCCAGGGAGTCGTTCATTGTTTCGTTCAATCCCAACTGGAAGACGAAAATGAAATCTTTGATGGCCTGGTAAATATCTGCCAGGTCTTCGGAAATATTCTTCTTGATAGGCTGGTCGCTATAAACCATATCTTGTATGAACACGTCCAGATAGTCATCTTTTTCGGCAAGAATCCCGGCAAGGTTGATGCGGAGCACTTCATACGTTTCTTCCGTTACGTAGCTTTCAGGAGCGTCGTCGCCTATTATTTCTGTTTCGGGCAACATGGCTGCCTTGAGGTAGAGCAACGGAAGTATCTTTAATGAGGTATCGACAAATGTGTCACGTTTCATCGTTTCCGCCTGCTCCAGGAATTTGCAGAATTCAGCAGCTACGGTGACGAATTCCACTACATTACGGTCGAATATCACTTGGCTTTCTTTTTTCATATATACTCGGTTTGAAACGCAAAGATAGTGTAAACCGAGTGCAGTAGCAAATTTATTTGCATTTTACTGAAATGCCGTTTCATTTATTATTACGTGATATTCCGTTCCCCGGTTTCTTCTCCGGCTACTGATTCCAAGTTTGCGAAGTGCACGCCCGAAGTACGCGACTTTGCTGATGGCTAATCGGTCTTTGGTCTTTTTCTGGAGAAAAGAAAGTATTTCCATCGGTGTCATCCACGTTCCTTCGTCTTCTGTTTGTGCCGCCTGGAAGTGGCATAGGAAGAGTTGTTCCAATGGAGTAGGTTGTTCAAACTCTTGATTGCTCTGCTTCAGAATGGCTTCGTCGGTGTCGTCCAGCCAGTAGCGTTCACCTTGCGAAATGGCAGTCATGGCTTGGGCATAGAGTTGGCGGTAGTTGATGGTGACGTTGGTGTTGATGGGACCGGTTACTTCGATACAGATGAAGCGGCGACTGCCGCTGGGATCGGTCAGCAAGTCTTTTTGATTGCTGGTGCCTATGAAGGAGGCGTAGCGGCGTATCTCCTGAATGGCGGTTCCATAAGGTTTCCGCAGGTTGGCTACGGGTTTTTGCAACAGATGTTTCAGGAAACCTTGCTGGCTGACGCTGATCTGGTCGAACTCGTCGATGTTGATCAGAAAGAAACGTCCCAGGCTTCGTTCGGCATCCTGTTTGCTTTTGAAGTCGATGCTGTCTGTGTAGCCGAAACGCAGTTCCGGTGGTAAAAGAATGCGGCAAAACGTGGATTTCCGATACCCTTGGGCGCCTACCAGTAGGGGCGATGTACTGTTGCCATGCTGCCGGTCAAGTCCACGCCAATGAGCCGTCATACTGAGGAACCAGCGGTAGAATAATTCCCGCCAATGCGGATTTTCGCAGGGAACGAGGTCGGCCAGGGCACGGATGCGGTCTTTTCCGTCCCAGCGCCCGGTGTCGTTGAGGTATTCTTCTACCGGATTATGGAGGGGGATATAGTCGGAAGTAAGGTAGCGTGCTATGTCGCGGTCCCATACCCGGATACCTTCTTTTAGGGCATTGAGCGCTATGCTGCTTCGTATCCGCTGGTCGGCGGGGCGGAATTGGAAGTGTATGGAGTCGCGCTGGCGGTATTCCAGCTCGCCCAACACGGTGTTGTAGCGGAATTCGTAGCGGCGGTTCATGAACTCTTCCAGGCGGAAGGCTGTGTCCTGTTCGGCAGTCATGCTGTTGCGGGTGCCGAAACCTTTACATTCACGGTAAATATTATGTATGGCGGCACGTATTACGGGCTCGTCCGCTTCGCGATAATAATGCATTAGGGTTTGCCGGACTACCTCTTCCTCGGGGATGCCTGCTTTGTAACAGTGCTCGGCAAGTCGTGTCAGCAACGGGCGTAGGTCGTCACCCCGCTTCCAGTTTGTCAGTCCGTCGAATGAACGGTTTAGTGCCGCTTCAAAGAGCATGGAAAAGGTGTCCGATGAACTATAACCGGGCTGCATACGCAATAGGGGATTGGTTTCCGCTTGCTTTTGTTCCTTGAAGGTGGTTTCGCCGGGTATGGCAAAGGGCTGTTCCAGGCAGAAGGTGGTGGCGGCAGGGTTGTAGTAAGGTTGCTCGTCCAGCGTCATGCGGCAACTTTGGTTGAGCGACGGTTCCTTCAGGGTGATGGAGTAGGGCAACAGAGGTTGGTAACAGTTCACTGCGAGGCGGTAGGCGTGGGCATGAAACAGGGCCATTTCACTTTCGCGCTTGGGCAGTGAGCCGTCGGGCAGGGCGAAGAGTACCCATATTTTGACGCTACGTCCGCTGCTTCCGCAGAAGGCGGCAAAAGTCTGGGGTAATAGGGAGACTTGCTGTTTTATTTGTTCCACTTCGGTGCTACCTGTCAGGTGGTTGACTTCAATCTGCACCAGTCCGTTGTAAATCTTCACCCGATGTTCTCCGTCTTTGGTACGGGCATATTCCACGGCGGGGTAGATGCGAGGCAACTTGTCTATGTTCTGGTAGTGATTATTGGTTCCTTGCAGTATGGGGATGAGATGGCGCAGGGCTGATACATGCGCTGCTTTGTTCTCTTTCTTTATTTTTGCTATCAAGTTTTCAGCTTCAAGGGTACTGAAAGATTCTTTACCGGTTTCACGGTCGGTGCGTATAAGGGTTAGTTTCATCGTGGTTATTTTTAGTTACTGTTTTCAAAAGACGGCGCAAGTTACGGCAAAAAGCCGGGGACACAAAGTCTTTCTTTATTTTTTATGTCTCTTACAAAAATACGGTTTCTTTTTTATCTGCAAACTACTTCTCTCCATTTATATTCTTCCATCTTCATCCTTCGCTTCATTCATTAAATACAAGGATGCAGAAGTACAGAAAAATAGGTGAGTATAAACGCGGAAAACTTAGTTTCTTTGTATACAAACCTGTAGTATTAAATATTCTCTAGCTCTTTCTTTATTAAAACATCACCCTTTCCTTGCTTTTGCATTGCTTTTTCTTTATCTTTGCATTTGATATTTTGGCTTGTCCACAGCTGTGAATCGCGTGCTTTACAGTCGTAAAGCAGCAACACCACAATTGTGAAGCACGAGATTCACAGCTGTGGGCAAGCAAAAAACATTGCTTGCCAATGAAAGAAACATAGGCAGTTAGCGAAAGAAACATAAGAGATTAACATAAGCAATCCCTGCTCTGAATATCACTGAAAGCGGGAAATGCAATAACAAAAGAACAATGGCGATATTATTTGATTGGTACGAGAATCCAAAAAACAAAGAGCGTCAGAACGAAGAACTGACCCTGCATCCGCGCATCCGGCTGAACGGCTCCACGGACACTGCCGCGTTGCGAAGGTTCATACAGGAATATTGTTCGCTGACCGAAACGGATGTTTCGGCTGTGCTCGATGCTCTGTCGCACTTCATGGGACGGGAATTGGGTGAAGGACGCCAGGTGCACCTGGATGGCATCGGCTATTTTCGCCCTACGCTGACCTGCACTGAGCCGGTGAAGGTGGATACCAAACGGAAAAGCACCAAGGTAAAGCTGAAAAGCATCACCTTTCGTCCCGACATGGCACTGCGAAGCGAGGTAGGCAACATTAAAGTCCTGCCGCTGAAACAACGGAATGTATTGCAAAAGCCACTGACCCCGGAAGAGATTGACAAACGGCTGGAGAAATTCTTCACTACTCACGACTTTATGACGAAAGGCGACTTCTATTCTCTCACCGGAATGACGAGAACTACAGCTACCCGGCATATTAGGCGTCTTTGTGATGAAGGAAAACTGGAAAATAAAGGGTTGCAGAAACAACCGATTTATGTGCAGAAAAAGGCGTAATAGGAAGATTATTAGCGGAATATGCGTGTTTGTATGGAGTGTAGGCAAATTGCTTGCACTTTATTTATATTTGCTGCCACCACCGCTGTGTTGCCGATGAATAGGGAGATGCGAAGCATGAGTGCAAGCGTGCAAGTAAAAGTGCATATAAACTTTTTGTACGCTGCATCTGGCTGATGCCTCTCTCCATTCAGAGAATCTTTAGAAGACTAAGGTTATAAAGAGAGCAATATTTTTATTACTTTTGCACCAATCTATCATTCATTTACTAAGGAATTCTATTTCATGGCTAAGAAAAATTCTATAAAAGATACAGAACAATCCCTTTCCCTGTTTGGTAAAATAAGGGCGATCTTCAAAAATGAAACCATTCACTTTGTTATTGGCTTGGTACTGGTCATTTTCTCTGTGTACTTGCTACTGGCCTTTTCTTCGTTTTTCTTTACGGGAGCGGCGGATCAAAGTATCATTGATTCGGGTAATGCACAGGAATTGGCTTCTACCAATAATGGGGTGAAGAATTATGCCGGTTCGCGCGGCGCTCAATTGGCAAGTTATCTGATTAATGACTGCTTCGGTATTTCCTCTTTCTTCATCCTTGTATTCCTTGCAGTGGCGGGGTTGAAATTGATGCGTGTACGGGTGGTTCGCCTCTGGAAGTGGTTTATCGGTTGTTCGTTGTTGTTGGTTTGGTTCTCTGTCTTCTTCGGCTTTGCCTTTGTGGAGCAGTATAAAGACTCTTTCCTGTATCTGGGCGGTATGCACGGATATAATGTCAGCAACTGGTTGGTATCGCAGGTAGGTGTTCCGGGCGTTTGGATGATTCTGTTGGTGACTGCTATCTGCTTCCTTATCTACCTCAGCGCACGTACAGTTATCTGGTTGCGCAGATTGTTCAGCCTTAGCTTCCTGAAGCGCAAACAGAAAGAGGAAGAAGAGAAAGGTGAAACACCGGAAGAGTTTACGGACTCCTGGACGGCAAAAGGAAAGAAAAAGCCGGTTTCTGTTCCTGATGTGGCAGATATAAAAGAAGAAGAGGCTCCCGTTGAAATTCCCGAACCTATAAAAGAACCGGAAAATGAAATTACATTGGATTTGGGTGGCGTTACGGAAGCACAGCCTGCCAAGGTATCGGGTGAAGAAGTGTCTATGACTATTGAAACGCCTGTTCCTGATCCTGTACCTCCTTTCCATGAAAAAGCGGCGGAACCCGTATTCGAAATAGAAGCTACTGAAAATGATGACGAATATAAAGGTCCGGAAAAGGAACCCTATAATCCCCGTCTCGATCTGGAAAACTATCGTTATCCTACTGTCGACCTGATGAAGCATTATGATAATGCCGAGCCTACTATCGACATGGCGGAGCAGAATGCCAATAAAGATAAGATTATAAATACACTGCGCAGTTTCGGTATTGAAATCAGTACGATAAAGGCGACGGTGGGACCTACGGTGACGCTGTATGAAATTACCCCCGAGCAAGGGGTTCGTATTTCCAAGATTCGTGGTTTGGAAGATGATATCGCTCTCAGCCTTTCGGCATTGGGTATTCGTATCATTGCACCGATTCCGGGAAAAGGAACAATCGGTATTGAAGTACCGAACTCCAATCCGAAGATTGTTTCCGGACAGAGTATCATCGGTAGCAAGAAGTTCCAGGAGTCTACTTATGACTTGCCGGTAGCTTTGGGTAAGACGATTACCAATGAGGTTTTCATGGTTGATTTGTGCAAGATGCCGCATATGCTGGTGGCCGGTGCCACCGGTCAGGGTAAATCTGTCGGACTGAATGCCATCATCACTTCTTTGCTTTATAAGAAGCATCCGGCTGAACTGAAGTTTGTGCTGGTAGACCCTAAGAAAGTTGAATTCAGTATCTATTCGGTGATTGAACATCACTTCCTTGCCAAACTGCCCGATGGGGAAGATGCTATCATTACGGATGTAACCAAGGTAGTGCAGACGCTGAATTCTATCTGTGTGGAAATGGATACCCGTTATGACTTATTGAAAGCCGCGCATGTGCGCAATATTAAGGAGTATAACGAGAAGTTTATTAATCGTCAGCTGAATCCTGAAAAGGGACATAAGTTTATGCCTTACATTGTGGTGGTGATTGACGAGTTCGGTGACTTGATTATGACGGCGGGCAAAGAGGTAGAGCTGCCTATTGCCCGTATCGCTCAGTTGGCGCGTGCAGTGGGTATCCACATGATTATCGCTACGCAGCGTCCGACAACGAATATCATTACCGGTACAATCAAGGCGAACTTCCCGGCTCGTGTTGCCTTCCGTGTATCTGCCATGATAGACTCGCGTACTATTCTCGACCGTCCCGGAGCTAATCAGCTGATCGGACGTGGTGATATGTTGTTCCTGCAAGGGGCAGATCCTGTACGTGTGCAATGTGCCTTTATCGATACACCGGAGGTAGCGGAGATTACTAAGTTTATTGCCAAGCAACAAGGGTATCCTACCGCATTCTATTTGCCGGAGTATGTAGGTGAAGATGGTGGCGGAAACGATTTGGGAGATGTGGATATGGGACGTCTGGATCCATTGTTCGAAGATGCTGCCCGCCTGATTGTCATACATCAGCAAGGTTCTACATCGTTGATCCAACGCAAGTTCGCTATCGGTTATAACCGTGCCGGGCGATTGATGGACCAATTGGAAAAAGCCGGTATTGTGGGACCTGCACAAGGCAGCAAAGCGCGCGAGGTGCTTTGTGTCGATGACAATGACCTGCAAATGCGCCTGAACAATTTACTATAAATCGTGTTAAACTAATGATGAAGAATCTTCTTTTTGTTTATATCTGCCTGTTCGGTCTGGCATTACCGCTTTCGGCACAGAAACTGGATGCCCAAGATATATTGGACCGTACAGCTACTGCCTTCCGTCAGGCGGGAGGTATTCAAGCGGATTTTACGGTTCAGACATATGCGAAAGGTGTTTTGCAGGGGAGTTCTGTCGGGACTATCCGTCTGAAAGGAGAAAAGTTCCTGTTGGATGCCGACGGGGTGAAAACCTGGTTTGATGGTCGTACGCAATGGAGCTATCTCACTAACAGTGACGAAGTGAACGTTTCCGAACCTACTCCTGAAGAGTTGCAAAGTATCAATCCTTATGCCCTGCTGTCTATTTACAAGCAAGGGTATCACATGAAATTGGGCAAAACTGATGTTTATGGCGGTAAACCTGCTTATGAGGTGATATTAACTGCTTCTGATAGAAAGAAGGATTTGCAGTGCGTTATTATTTATGTAACGAAAGATACCTTTCAGCCTTTATGTATCAGCATGACGCAAAAGGGTGGAAATAGCGTGGCTATTCGTATTACATCTTATAAAGCGGGAGAATCATACAACGATCATCTTTTCACTTTTGACAAGAAGGCGTATCCGACTGCTGAAGTGATTGATCTGAGATAGATAATAACTAAATATATAAATAACGATTATGGAAACAGAAAAAGTAAAATGTCTGATTATAGGTTCTGGTCCTGCCGGTTATACTGCTGCTATTTATGCAGGTCGTGCCAACCTTTCTCCGGTACTTTATGAAGGATTACAGCCGGGTGGTCAGTTGACAACAACTACAGATGTGGAGAACTTTCCCGGTTATCCGGAGGGTGTCAGTGGCCAGCAATTGATGGATGATTTACGCAAACAGGCAGCGCGTTTCGGTGCAGACCTGCGTTTTGGTATTGCAACCGCTTCTGACTTGAGTGCGGCTCCATACAAAGTAACGATTGACGAAGAGAAGGTGATTGAAACTGATACGTTGATAATTGCTACGGGCGCTACAGCCAAATATTTGGGATTGGATGATGAAAAGAAATATGCCGGTATGGGCGTCAGTGCTTGCGCTACTTGTGATGGTTTCTTCTATCGCAAGAAGGTGGTAGCAGTGGTCGGCGGCGGTGATACGGCTTGTGAAGAGGCTGTTTACCTGGCCGGACTGGCTAAGAAGGTTTATCTGATTGTGCGGAAGCCTTTCCTGCGTGCTTCCAAAATCATGCAGGAGCGTGTGATGAAGCATGAGAATATAGATGTGCTATTTGAGCACAATGCCGTGGGCTTGTTCGGGGAGAATGGTGTGGAAGGTGTTCATCTGGTGAAGCGTATGGGTGAATCGGATGAAGAACGCTACGACCTGGCTATTGATGGTTTCTTCCTGGCTATTGGTCATCAACCGAACTCAGATATCTTCAAGCCCTATCTGGATACAGACGAGACTGGTTATATCATTACAGAAGGCGACAGTCCTCGTACGAAAGTGCCGGGTGTGTTTGCCGCCGGTGACATTGCCGATCCGCATTATCGTCAGGCTATTACGGCAGCAGGAAGCGGCTGTAAGGCAGCACTTGAAGCGGAAAGGTATCTTTCATCCAAGTGCTTGATCTAAAATTGTGAGTAGAAGAGTATAAAAAGAAAACTCCGGATTGTGAATCATAATCCGGAGTTTTCTTTTTATTATTAATGTGAATCCGGAGTTGAATTTGCCTCATATTGGTATAGAAAAGAACAAAAGTGATTAGTGTTTGGTGATAAGTGATTAGCGCCATT
>OHQS01000582.1_pt1 | contig 18626 bp, 16 predicted proteins | sample 1578181 | NCBI WGS metagenome assembly OHQS01 (sample SAMEA3879528, study PRJEB24766) | human gut metagenome | biome: human-associated habitat; feature: feces | place: USA | collected 1985/1987 | reverse complement strand
GAATGTGGGTGCGTGGGTATGGCAGGATGCCATACCCTCCTACAAGACTTCTGTGTTGATCTGTGCCATCTGTGGGAGGATATGTTTGCTTTGTTGGTGCAGCAGAGACTGCTGCACCCCCTGAGATTGCGTTCGCCGTCTGATTGGATTCCGTCCGCCGTCTGATCGGATTCCGTTCGCCGCCTGATTGGATTCCGTCCGCCGTCTGATCGGATTGCGTCCGCCGTCTGATCGGATTGCGTTCGCCGTCCGATGATTTTTTTTAATGATAAAGTTCGTAAATGTTCGGCTTTTATGGGAAAGTCTTTGTATCTTTGTGCGATATATGTACTTTGTAACCAATAATAATTAGGGGTATGAAAAATCAGAAAATGTACGAGGCAGGTGACAAGATGATATCGCTTATTCGTGATAACTATAACTTGCTGCAGTGTTTGGGTAGTTTCGGCATCAGTCTGGGCTTCGGTGACAAGACGGTGAAGCAGGTGTGTGAGGACCAGGGAGTGGATACGTACACGTTCTTGGCTGTGGTGAACTTTATGATAAACGGTTATCGGGAGATGGACGACGTGTCGCGTCTGTCGGTGGCTACGTTGCTGCAGTATCTGAAGGCGAGCCACAACTATTTCCTCGGCTTCCAGTTGCCGTTTATACGCAAGGAACTTGTAGACGCGCTTGACGAAAACGACAATCTCGCTCGACTCATACTGAAACTTTACGACGAATATTCGCGCGCGGTTACGCAGCACATGAGGTATGAGGAGAAGACGGTTTTCCCGTATGTGGAGTCGCTAATCGGGGGGAAGCCGTTGGCTAATTATGCTATTGACATGTACTCGAAGCATCATGGTCAGGAGAGTTCGAAGCTGAGGGAGCTGAAGAGTATCATCATCAAGTACTTCCCCGGCGACTGTCTGCGTAACAACCAGCTTTCGGCTACGCTTTATGATATATATAATAATGAGGAGTGGCTTGCACTGCACGCTGAGGTGGAGGATAATATTTTTATTCCGGCCATCAGGTCGCTGGAGGAGAGGTCGCGGCAGAGTGATGTGTCGGCTAAGATTTCGAATATGATCGGCAGAAACCAGGAGGGGGCTGACGCTTTGGGTGAACGTGAGAAGGATGTTATAGTCGCGTTGGTGCAGGGTATGAGCAACAAGGAGATTGCCGAGCACTTGTGCATTTCGGTGAACACTGTAATCACTCATCGACGCAACATCGCGCGTAAATTGCAGATACATAGTGCGGCTGGTTTGACGATATATGCTATTGTGAATAATCTGATTGACATTAGTGCGGTGAAACTCTGAAAGTTACATCATTTGCGTTAGACTAATGGTGTACGTGGAGTTTAAATTTATTGGAATTTTTCCATTGTTTTGATGCTCTGTTGTCGTTTTTTTTGTATACCTTTGCAAGCGTAACAAAAACATAAATCAGAAAACTTTTCATTGCACGGAACTAACAAAAGTTTTCCAAAACGGAAAACTTTTCGATTTCTAAAATTGAAAAAGTTATCTCAAACGGAAAACTTAAATATGAAAGATTTTGCAATTGTCAAACGCGACGGGTCTAAGGATCGCTTCTCTTTAGACAAGATTATGAACGCCATACTTAAGGCGTTCGAGTCAGTGAACGAGGATATAGATTTGGCTTCTGTATCGAAGATTGTCAGCCACATTGATGTTTTTGACGGCATCTCGGTGGAGGATATTCAGAACCAGGTGGAGAAGGCTCTGATGAGTGAGGGCTACTTCAAGGTGGCTAAGTCGTTCATCATATATCGTCAGCTTCACTCGGAGGATCGCGAGACGCTCGAAAAACTCAAGTTCCTTACCGACTATTGTCACGCAGCGAACGCAGCCACAGGCTCTAAGTACGATGCCAATGCCAACGTGGAGCACAAGAACATCGCTACGCTCATCGGCGAGCTGCCGAAGTCGAGCTTCATCCGCTTGAACCGTCGCCTGCTCACCGACCGTATCAAGAAGATGTACGGCAAGAGACTTGCTGATGAATACATAGACAAGCTTAACCACCACTTTATATATAAGAACGACGAGACCTCGCTCGCCAACTATTGTGCTTCGATCACGATGTACCCATGGCTCATCGGCGGCACAACGAGCATCGGCGGCAACTCCACAGCTCCTACAAATCTGAAGTCGTTCTGCGGCGGATTTGTCAACATGGTGTTCATGGTTTCGAGTATGTTGAGCGGTGCCTGCGCAACACCGGAGTTCCTCATGTACCTCAACTACTTCATCGGTAAAGAGTACGGACTCGACTATTGGGAGCACGCCGACAAGGTGGTAGACCTCTCTGCAAAGCAGCGCACTATCGACAAGATGATCACCGACTGCTTCGAGCAGATTGTTTACTCTATCAACCAGCCGACCGGCGCACGCAACTATCAGGCAGTATTCTGGAACGTGGCTTATTATGACAAACCATACTTTGAGAGCTTGTTCGGCGAGTTCGTCTTCCCCGACGGTTCAAAACCCGATTGGAACGGACTCTCGTGGCTGCAGAAGCGTTTCATGAAGTGGTTCAACAACGAGCGTACAAAGACGGTGCTGACTTTCCCCGTAGAGACAATGGCACTGCTCACAAAGGACGGCGACGTGATAGACAAAGAGTGGGGCGACTTCACAGCTGAGATGTACTCAGAGGGTCACTCGTTCTTCACATACATGAGCGACAATGCCGACTCGCTCAGCTCTTGCTGCCGTCTGCGCAACGAGATTCAGGACAACGGCTTCAGCTATACGCTCGGTGCGGGCGGTGTGTCTACCGGCTCGAAGAGCGTGCTCACCATCAACCTCAACCGTTGCATACAATACGCCGTAAAGAACGGACTCGACTATGCCGACTATCTCTCGGAGGTGATTGAACTCTGCCATAAAGTGCAGCTTGCTTACAACGAGAACCTCAAGGAACTGCAGGCTCAAGGCATGTTGCCACTGTTTGACGCAGGATACATCAATATGGGTCGCCAGTATCTCACCATCGGTGTGAACGGACTCGTGGAGGCTGCCGAATTCATGGGCTTGAAGATTAGCGACAACCCCGACTATCTGCACTTCGTACAGAAGGTGCTCGGGCTGGTTGAGAAGTACAACAAGAAGTATCGCACAAAGGATGTGCTGTTCAACTGCGAGATGATTCCGGCTGAGAACGTGGGTGTGAAACACGCCAAGTGGGATCGTGAGGACGGCTACTTCGTGCCACGCGACTGCTACAACAGCTACTTCTACATCGTGGAGGACGACTCGCTCAACGTGGTTGACAAGTTCAAGATGCACGGCGCACCATACATTGAGCACCTCACCGGTGGCTCGGCACTCCACATGAACCTTGACGAGCACCTCTCGAAGGCGCAGTATCGTCAGCTCCTGCGCATTGCTGCTAAGGAGGGATGCAACTACTTCACGTTCAATATCCCGAACACTATATGCAACGAGTGTGGACATATCGACAAACGTTATCTGAAGAAGTGTCCGCATTGCGGAAGTGAGAATGTCGACTACATGACACGTATCATCGGCTATCTGAAGCGTGTGAGCAACTTCTCTGAGGCTCGTCAGAAAGAGGCAGCACGTCGCTTCTATGCCAACGGAACAAACGAAGTAAAGGATTGAACTTTCGCTTGAGAAACTAAAAAAAACGTATAAAACAATGCTAAATTATCTCAATACAGGCATAGTGTTCCAGGAAATCCCCGATGAGGTGACGCTGTCTATCAACATCACGGGCTGTCCGTGTCGTTGTCCGGGCTGCCACAGTCAGTATCTGTGGGAGAACATCGGCGAACCACTGACACCAATGGTGCTCGATAAACTCGTTGCCGACTATAATGACGAGATAACCTGCATCTGCTTTATGGGTGGCGATGCTGACCCGAAGTACGTTAGCAAACTCTCGCAGTATATGCATCGTGAACACCCCAAGCTGAAGGTGGCATGGTATAGCGGTCGTCAGCTGTTCCCAAGAACAATACGCAAAAGCGACTTCGACTATATAAAGCTTGGTCCGTATATCGAACATCTTGGCTGTCTGAAGGAGCGCACCACTAATCAACGACTCTACAAGCGTGCTGTGGGTGACGACTTTACAGATATTACATCACGCTTTTGGAAGTAGACAAACTACGCTAATGTTATAATTCCGAATATTCTATTGGTCGACCCTAACACTCTTTGTGGTGTTAGGGTCGAAACAGAATTACTAAAAACCAAACATTCGAATGACTAAATTCACGCTTTCAGCTATCATCATGCTACTCTCTTTGGTGCCAATCGGAGTGGACGCACAAAACGCAACCGCAAAATATATGCATATATCCGACCCTTCGTTTCTGCGCGATGGCGACGAGATAATTATCGTCAGCAAGGATAATGGCGTGGCTATGAGTAGGTATCAGAACACGAAAAAGGACTATATGCTGCCATGCTTGATAAAGTTGAGTAAGGAAGACGAACTGGAATTGGCTACGTGCGAAACGGATAGCATGGCTGTGTTCAAAGTGAAGAAAATAACTGGTGGTTGGAAGTTGAAGGATAGCAGGTGTGGTTGGCTTAGCGCAAACACAAAGTCTTCAAATTCGTTGATGTTCCAGGAGAAAGAAACGGAAAAGACTAATGAGATTGGTATAAAATTCTCAGATGAAGGCAATGCTCATATCAGTTTTGTAAAGTTTAAAAGTGGAGGATATCTTGATTATAAGCCAGACTCGGAACGCTTCGCACGCTATGTTAGGTATGACAGCCATGGTAAGGTGCAGATATATCGCCGGCTTGTAAATGCGGTTGTTGTAGAGAGTCTTACGTTTGGTGAATCGGGTGGCAATACAGACATTGCTTCGTACTATCAAGATGCGTATGTGCACAACGTGACTATCGATCGCACGTTCCGTGCCGATGGCGGATGCTATACACTTTGTCTGCCATTCGGTCTTACAGAAAGCGATATTCGCACAGCTTTCCCGGGTATGCAGTTCAAACAACTTCAGAATGTGGAGGAGGTAGACGATGATAATGTGGTGTATCACTTCCTTACTGTAAAGTCGACAGTTGCTGGCGAGCCCTATCTTGTGCAATTTCTGAACGGTGTGACGAAGGATGTCGTCAGACCGGTTGTGAAGAATAAGTTCATCCTCGCTGCCAAGCCTGCGACATTGACCGGCAATATCTCTTCGGGCAGTTTCAAATTTGTGGGTACCTACGATCCGGTTCTTCTACCTGCTGACGGGCACTATAGGTTTGTTGGTGCTGATGGCAAGCAACTTGTAACGCCGAATGCAGAAGGCAACTTGAAAGGATTGCGTGCATACTTCTTTATGCCCAGTCTTTACGATAATTGTAAATATGATTCTAATGGAAAGCCTCGTTCTGTGAGAATAAGTATGGATAGGGGCAAAAGTTCATCAAAATAAGAGTAGATTATGGATTTATTAAGTAAGATTGGAAGCTACGACTTCCTTGTGGAGCCATTCCACTGCGATTTTTCTAACCATATATTCCTTGGACATCTTGGTAACCATCTGCTGAATGCAGCCGACTTCCATAGCAACGAGCGTGGTTATGGCATGGACTATCTCAACACGGTGCACAAGACCTGGGTGCTCTCGCGCTTCGTTATGGAGCTTGACGAAATGCCCCTTGCTTACGACCGCATCACGGTGGACACATGGGTGGAGAACGTGATGAAGTTCTTCACGAGTCGTAACTATGCTATTCGTGACAAGAGCGGCAAGCACTACGGCTATGGTCGCAGCATTTGGGCAATGATTGACACCGATACGCGTCAGCCGGTGGATATTCTTGCGGAGCGCGACGGACTGATTACGAAGTACATCGAGACCGATGAGCCGTGCCCGATTGAGCCGTTCAAGCGTGTGAAACTATCGAAGGCAGCTGAGTGTCGACGCATTGTTGAGACACGTTACAGCGATGTGGATGTCAACGGACACATCAATAGCGTGAAGTACATAGAGCATATTCTCGACCTTTGGACGCTCGACTTCTATCGCACGAATCGTTTGCAGCGCTTCGATATAGCTTATGTTGCAGAGTCGCATTGTGGCGATCGCTTGCATCTGTTTGTTGAAGAGGTGGCAGAGGGTGAGTTCTGTGTGCAAGTGATGAAGCAGACACCAGAGAGTGATGCCGGACAGAAGGCGGATGCCGAGCTGAAGGAAGTGTGTCGTTGTAAGATAAAATTTGTAGCGAAGTAAAACGAATTGATACGAAAAATCCCAGTGCAATGGTTGAGCCATTACACTGGGATTTGTTTTTATATTGCTTGAGCAGCATGGGCACTCAAGCAATTTCGGATTATTTGTTCGGTGAACAATTAGTCCTTTGTGATGTCGTTGAATGTAGCAACGCGGTTGAACTCTACCTGCTCGAAGAGCTTGTCAGTAGCACCCATACCAGTAGCCTTCAGACGATTCTCTGAAATCTTGTACTTCTTAACGAGGATAGCCTTAACAGCGTCAGCACGCTCCTGAGAGATGCGCTCGTTGATTTCCTTAGAACCCTCTGGAGAAGCGTAGCCCTTGATTTCTACCTTCGACTCCTTGTGATTCTTCATGTAGTTGGCGATGAGCTCGATAGAAGCTACCTGAGCTGGGTCTACAGAAGTCTTGCCCTGGCGGAAGATAACTGTCGGCTGGAGGTTAGTTGCGGTCTCTGCCTTAGGAGCAGGACGGTTGTTGCACTCCTCAAGAGCCTGCTTGAGGTTGTTGATCTCTGTGTCCTTAGCGGTGAGGTTCTTCTTGTTCTGCTCGTCCTTGCTTGTGAGAGCAGCGTTCTCCTCGCGGAGGCTGTTAATCTGAGCGTTGAGAGCGTCAACCTCTGCCTGGTCACGACCCGAAGCAATTGTGAAGTTATGTGTGCCGTTAGAGTTCTTGAACTTATAGTTGAAGCCAACATTAACCTGGAACATTGAGCGGTTGATGTTGTACTCAACACCCTCGTAACCCATACCATTGAGCGACCAGTTCATAGAAGGCTCAACATAGAACTGCCATGCCTTTGTCTTGCCAAGGTTGAAGGCGAAGTTGAGACCAGCCTTAGAAGTGAGCATATTAGTGTTGTCTTTGTAAGAAGCTGCGTTAGAGAAAACATGACCCCAACCGAGACCATATACAGCTGATACTTCGAAGAGACGTGGCTCACCCTTGTAACCACCTACCCAGTTGGTGATGTTTGCAGTACCGAGGAGTGAGGTGTTGATGCCGTTTACGGCAGTGCCTGTCTTGTGCAGGAAGCCCTGCTTAGAGCCAACTTCCTTGAAGTAAATGTTGCTCTCAACTGCGAGACCAAATACAGGTGTGAAGTTGCGACCGAGACGTACGCCAAGGTTTGGACGGAAGTCCTGAAGCCAATGGTGACCCTTAGAAGCTGTTGACACACCGGTATTTACACCGACATACATGTTGTCAAAAGTCTTACTTTCTGTAACAGTTTGAGCCGAAGCTGTAGCCGCCATCACAGCAGCTGCAAAAAGAATTGAAATCTTTTTCATAAAATTACTTTTTAATATAGTCTATTGTTATCTCTCTATAATTATTTGCTGCAAAGTAAAGCAAAATAAATGAAAAAGCCAAATAACTTGGGAGTTATTTGGCTTTTTTGATGATATAAAAGGAAAAATCTACCATTATTATTCATTAGTAGGACAAAAAAGACTTCTTTTTGAACTTCTTTTAGTATTTATCGTGCTTTTTTGTACTACACATCTTATACATTAATGTGCCACCTTGCATGATTGTGTTGTGCGAAATGGATGTTTTGTTGTACTTTTTGCCGTTGAGCAGGATGTAGTCTACGTATTTGTTCTCGGCAGAAATGCCATCGGCTACAACGGTGAATGTCTTGCCTTCGGGCAGATGAAGCACAATCTTTGGCATCTGTGGAGCACCGAATACATACTCGCCACTGACAGGGTTCACAGGATAGAAACCCATTGCCGAGAGCATGTACCATGCCGACATCTGTCCGCAGTCGTCGTTGCCGCAGAGTCCGTCAACGGTGGGGTGGTACTGTGTGTCGAATATCTCGCGTATGAGTTCCTGCGTGCGCGATGGTCTGCCTGCTAAGGCGTAGAGATAAGCCACGTGATGGCTCGGCTCGTTGCCGTGTGCGTACTGTCCGATAAGTCCTGTCACGTCGTTCTGCGAGGTGACGAGTTCGAGTGTGAAGAACTCGTCGAGCTTCTTGAGGAATGGTTTAGGTCCGCCGAAGAGCTTGATGAGTCCCGGAATGTCGTGCTGCACCTGCCATGTGTACTGCCATGCGTTGCCCTCGGTGTAGTCGCCACCGACGGTTTCTGCGTGAGCCACGTCGCTCGGGTTGAACGGACTTCTCCATGAGCCGTCGGCAAGGCGCGGACGCATGAAGTTGGTCTGCTTGTCGAAGAGATTCTTGTAGAAGTTGGCGCGGCGTGCGAAGTACTGCTGATCCTGCTTCTTGCCCATGAGACGAGCCATGTCGGCTGCGGCATAGTCGTCGTACATACATTCGAGTGAGTTGGATACCGATTCAGACGCGATAAGGTCGGTTGGCCAATAGCCGTACTTCATGTATGTCTCCCAGTCGTACTTCTCGCCGTGGCTCACGGTCTGTGTACGTTTGATGGCGTTGAAAGCGCGCTCTGCATCGAAGCCGCGGAAACCCTTGTGGTAAGCTTCGGCTACGATAGACACGGCGTGGTTGCCAATCATGCAGAAGTTCTCCTTGCCCCAGAGTCCCCAAATTGGCAGGAATCCCTGCACCTCTGCCTGCTCAACGAGCGAGTTGACTAAGCCGTTGACGCGCTCCGGAATGACCATAGTGTAGAATGGGTGAGCGGCGCGGTAGGTGTCCCAGCAAGAGAAGGTGGAGTAGAACTCGCCATTGCTTGAGCAGACAACCTTGTTGTCGGCGTTGCGGTATTTACCGTCCACGTCAGCAATCTGGTTAGGCTGGATAAGTGCGTGGTAGAACGCCGTGTAATAGTTTTGCTTGTCGGTGTCGGTGCCCGTAACGTCGATGCGGCTCAAGTAAGAGTTCCACTCGTCGTGAGCGGTGCGTGTCACCTCGGCGAAGTTCCAGTCAGGCACTTCTGTTTCGAGGTTCAGGCGTGCACCCTCAACGCTTGTTGTAGACATTGCCACCTTAACGAGTAGTTGCTCGCCACGCGGTATGTCGAACGTAGCCACGATGCGTTGTCCGCGTTCTGTGTCAACAGCCTTCGGCAGCTGGATATGGCTGACAACCGGGTGGTTGAACTTCATCACGAAGAAGTAGTCCTGGTCCACCCACACCTTGTTGCGCACGTGTCCGGTCAGAGTCTGCGCATCCTCCCATTTCGTCTCGCACGAGATACACTGCGAGTGGTACTGCTCATCGCGCCAAGCCGGAGCGTGCTGCAGGTCGATGAGTACGGATGTAGAGTCGGGGTTGTCGAATGTGTAGCGGTGGAAGGCAACGTGTGGCGCAGCTGTCAGTTCGGCTTTCACCTTCGCATCGGTGAGGTAAACCGAGTAGTAGCCGGGTGTGGCAAACTCCTGCTGCTTAGAGTAGCGAGAGCGATAACCATCCCAAGCACGTGTGCGTTTGCCGCTTGTGGGCATCACGAGTATGTCGCCAAGATCCATACAGCCCGTGCCGTTGAGGTGGGTCTGCGTAAAACCCCAGATGAGAGAGTCGCTATAAACGTACTCCGAGCAGTAGCGCCAGCCCACAGCACCTGTCACCGGACTGGTCTGTATCATGCCGAACGGGCGGCACGCCCCCGGGAAAGTGTGTCCGTTGTCGGCGTTGCCGACGAACGGGTTAACGTACTGTGTGTAGTCGGTGGTGTCTGCGAGCGCTGTTGTAGCCATTGTCGGCAGAAGACCGAGCGCAGCAAACGCCAGCTTGCAGAAAAGTCTTTTGGATTTGTTCATATAGATGGTTTTTAATTTCATAGACAAAGGTAGTGTTTTTATGTCGCTTTACAAAGCAAACCTGCTTATTTATTGCAGACTATATAATATAATTAAGGTGTAAGCACTTGTCGTTTCGTGGTTTGGAACGATGTGTGCCTCGGTTCTTATCGCTTCAACGAACCATCCACGTCGACCGACGCAGACATCCGCATCGACCGACGCAGACATCCGCATCGACCGACGCAGACATCCGCGTCGACCGACGCGTATGGATTAATCGTAACTTTTACTATCTTATACAATGAACGTTTATTGATACTATATAAGCGTTCATTTTCTTTTTACGCCCCTCACAGCCTCTGCTTCCAGTGGATTTTCGGGCCAGTAGTGCTTCGGGTATCTGCGTCTTAGCTCCTTGCGCACTTCGAAGTAAGTGCCCTGCCAGAAGCTGGCAAGGTCTTGCGTCAGCTGCACGGGCTTGAAGCCCGGCGATAGAAGTTCCATAAGCACCGGTTGTTTGCCATCGTCAACACATGGCGTGCGCTCCATTCCGAAGCATTCTTGTAGGCGCACGCTCAGCACCGGTGCTTCGGCTCCAGTGCGGTAGTCGATGCGTATGCGCGACCCCGTAGGCACTTCGATGTATGTCGGTGCCAGTCGGTCTACCTCCTGCTGTGTTTCGTATGGTAGGAGGTTCCATATTATCTCTGCGAGGTTAAGCTTTCTCAGTTCCTGAACGCTCGACTTCACGCGTCCTCCTTCTTCAAGATAGAACGGCAGCCAGTCGGCAGCTGTGCTCAGCAAGTGCTCGGTCGACACATCGGGCAACGCCAGTTCGGGGTGCCATGCAGCCACTTGCGCCACACGTCGCTGCACCTGCTCCACGGCTTTCTCGCTCCATGCCATCATCGTCAGTCCGTCCTTCTTCATCGCCTCGCACACTATGCTCTTCACTTGTTCTTTGTCGGCATCGTGTATCGGCTTCTCGCTGAGCATGAGTTTGCCTATGCGCTGTTCGCGCTGCATCAACACGCAGCCCTGCTTGGTGTCCCACGAAATGTTGTCAACCTCCTTTACGAACTCTGCGTTTAGATCCTCTGGGTCTAACGGTGCAGCGAGGAACACTCTGCCCGTAGCTCCTGGTGCACTATGGAGCGATGCTATGGCAAGCCACGAGTGAGCCGACTGCTGGTTGGTGGCATCCAACTGCACATTGGCACCACTTGCAAGGCGGTAGCTACCGATGCTGTTCGTGCTGTGTGCGATGCGCTCCGGATAGGCATGAGCCACGAGCAGTCCCACCTCCGTAGGGGCAGGGTCGCGGTTTTCCTCGTCGGTGTGTGCCATGCGACGATATTCGGCTGCAATCTTCGCTATGCGCTGCCATCTGCCCATCTGACCTTTACGGCGTGCGGTGCGCAGAGCGGAGAGGCGCAGAGTAAGATCGGTGCCACCGGTCTCGGATAGTGGGTCTTTTTCTTCGAGCAGAGCGGCTATGTCGCAAGCTAAAGAGGTGTTGTGGTGGTGAGATGTTGATGTGGTGAGGTGTTGTTGGTGCACTTGAGACAAGTGCACCCCCTGAGGTGTTGAGGTGGTGAGACAAGTTGTTGCGAGAATCATTCTTGCGATACGCGGGTGGCAGGGTAGTGCTGCCATGCGCTTGCCGATAGGCGTTATATTGCCGTTCTCGTCGATAGCACCGAGCGACATGAGCAGTTCTTTCGCCTTGAACACACCGGCACGTGGCGGCATGGTGAGCCAAGGAAGGGCTTCTGCGTCGCTCTCGCCGAAGGCTGCCGTGTCGAGCACCATCGGTGCGAGGTCGGCTTCCTCAATCTCGGGCTTGCGCTGCTCAGCCATCAGATGCTCCGACGCTTTCGTCCAAAGGCGGTAGCACACGCCCTCTGCCACACGTCCGGCGCGACCCATGCGCTGTGTAGCCATGTCCATGCTGATGCGCACGGTCTGAAGATGACTCAGTCCGGTGCGTGCATCGAACACTACTTGACGGCACAGACCGGAGTCAATCACTACGCGCACGCCTTCAATCGTGATGGATGTCTCGGCGATAGGCGTTGCTATCACAATCTTGCGCTCGCCAGGTGCAGACGGGGCGATGGCGCGACGCTGGTTCTCTGGCGAGAGGTTGCCGTAAAGGGGGTGTATGGTGAGATGGTGAGGTGTTGTGGTGGTGATGGGTTGAGAGTTGCTGAGAAGTTCAAAGCAACGTTCTATCTCTGCCTGTCCTGGCAGAAACACGAGTATGTCGCCTTCGTGTTTCTTGTACGCTTCGATAGTTATTGAGGCTGCTACGGCGGCTATGTCGCGTGGGTCGGTGTCCTCGTCGGCGTAGTGCAGCTCTACGGGGAACATGCGTCCCTCGCTCTCTATTAGCGGAGCCTTCAACGCTGCGCAGATACCGCAGGCGTCGATAGTCGCCGACATGATAACAATCTTCAGGTCGGGGCGTATAATCTCTTGTGCCTGGCGTGTTAGTGCGAGTGCAAGGTCGGAGTTGATGCTACGCTCGTGAAACTCGTCGAAGATGACGATGCTCACACCGTCGAGCGTTGCATCGTCTACGAGCATACGTGTGAGGATGCCCTCCGTCAGCACTTCGATGCGTGTACGCTTCGACACCTTGCTCTCGAACCTCACTCTGTAGCCCACCGTCTCGCCCACCGTTTCGCCTAATATCTGCGCCATGCGCTCCGCAATCTGTCGTGCTGCAAGTCGGCGCGGCTCGAGCATGAGTATCTTCTCGCCCTCGCCGAGCGAGGAGAGGATGGTCAGGGGCAGCAATGTCGACTTGCCGGCACCAGGCGGAGCCGTGATGACAAGTGAATGGTGCGTTTGCAGTGCGCTGTTCACGTCGTCAGCAATCAGCGAGGCAGGCAGCGAGGCGCACTTTTTTGTTATATCTTGTGTTGAAAATGTCATTCTTACTTTTGATTTGGTCTGATATGAAAAAACGTTCTTTCTGTTAAAAAACGCATGATTATTAGGTTGCAAAATTAACTCTTCATTTTGACAACCACAAACTAATGCCGTTTTTTTAGTCCATTCGCTTCCTGTTTACAATTGTTTTCTGTACTTTTGTACTTTATAATGAAACTAAGAAAGCGAAACAACGATGATATTTGAATTTAAGAATGCTACGGCGGTGAAGGGTGGGGAGACACTTTTCAGTGATGTCTCGTTCGTGGCTCAGCCAGGTGATGCGGTTGCCGTAACGGGCAATACAGAGTCGCGCAAGGCTCTGCTGCTCGCTATGCTTGGTATGCGACCGCTTAAATCGGGGTGGGTGAGCATCGATGGAGAGCCCGTCACAGCCACTACGGGCACCTACTTCCGCCAGTTCATCGCCTATCAGCCCGACTCGCTCGACTTTGAGGGGCTCACCGTGCAGGAGGTGGCGAAGAGTCAGTTCGCCCTAAAAGTCAATGCCGACTATGCCTATTCGGCAAAGGCGGTGGCAGCTGAATTGATGCGCCTCGGCGTTGCTGACGACTGTATGCAGAAGGGCTTCGACGAGATGGAGGAGGCGGTGGCTCAGCGAGCGTCGCTTACGCTCGTTGGTATGTTCGAACGTCAACTGTTGTTGCTCGACAACCCCACATCGCGACAGGACGAAGCAGGATGCCGACTCGTGGCTGACTATATCATGCAGAAGCGGTCGGAAGGCGTTGCGCTGATCGTAGCAACCGGCGATCAGACTCTGCTCGCTGTGTGCAATAAAAGGGTTAACTTATAAACCAAACAATTTAAGCTATGGTAAATCTTTGGATAGCATTGACACTCGGTGTCATTTTCATAATAATACCCATCGTAGTGATGGGAATGGCAGGCGTGAACATGGTTGGCAAGATGATGAAAGGTCTGTTCTCTATGGCACTGCGAGTGGGCATCATTGGCTCCATTCTCTATTGGCTTGTGCAGTGGGACAGCATCGCACTCGATATTGTGTTCGTCATCATCATGCTATTCTACTCGGCAATAGATGTGAAAGTGAAGGCGCGTCTGCGCTCTACGTCGTATGTGCTTCCTGCTATAGCCGGACTCTTCGTCGGCACCATGCTTACGGGCGTGGGTATGTCGCTCGTCAACATTACATCGCTGGCAGCTCTCAGTGCGCGCTTCATGCTGCCTGTATTCGCTATATTGCTCACAGGCACGGCTGATGTGTTGGCTCGCGCGTTGTCTATGTACTACGCCGGATTGCGTCATCACAACCAATTCTACTATTATATGCTTGGCAACGGCGCTACGCATCACGAGGCGTTGGGCTATCTCACACGCCGTGCTGTGCAACAGGCAGTCACGCGTGGCATAAGTGCTATGGTAGGCGGCACGTCCGTAGGCGCAGGTGCGGTTATGATGTGGGCTATGATTATGGGCGGAATGACGGTCGTCGATGCGGTAGTGCTCTTCGTGCTACTGTTGTTCGGCGTGTTCTGCTCGTCGATTGTGGCTACGGTGGTGGCTGTGAAAGTGGCGCGTCGCTATTCGCTCGACGCTTATGGACGAATGAAAAACACGAAGTAAACGCTGAACGATAATTAGTAAATGATGAACAATACTGATTGCGCAACCCTGCACGAGAAACTGCAGGGCATACGCGCTATTGCTTTCGATGCCGACGACACGCTTTGGGAGTTGCAAAACCACTTCGAGGCGGTGGAACATGAGTACTGCCGTCTGCTTGCCCCGTGGGGAAGCAAGGAGGAGGTGTCAGCGGCTCTCTTCGCTACCGAGACAGCGAACATGGCTGACATGGGCTACGGCTGCAAGGCTTTCACTATCTCGCTTGTAGAGAATGCGGTGAGGGTGAGTCGTGGAACAGTAACTGGCGATATCATTGGCAGAATAGTGGAGTTGGGAAAGAGTCTGCTTCACATTGATGCCACACCGCTTGAAGGGGTAGAACAGACTCTGCGCTATCTGCACGACCAGACTGATGAACATGGCGCACGTCGATACCGCTTGGCTGTCTTCACCAAGGGCGAACTGCTCGACCAGGAGAACAAGCTGCGCCGTTCGGGACTTGCACCTTTCTTCGATGTGGTCAGCATCGTGAGCGACAAGACGGAGGAGGCTTATCATAATCTTTGCACCGAACTGCAGGTGTCGCCTGCCGAACTGCTTATGGTGGGCAACAGCTTCCGAAGCGACATCGCTCCTGCATTGCAGATTGGTGCCTACGCTGTTCATGTGCCTTTTCATACTATATGGGCGCACGAAAAGACAGAGGAGTATGAGCACGAACGGTTGTGGCGCGTGGATAGTTTGAAGGAAATGTTGGGCTCATAATTCAAAACTCTAAAATGAACAAAATACGAACAATACTTGTTGCGTGCTGTCTTCTGCCAGTGTTCTGCTCTTGCGGCGAAGTGGCGAAGCGCATGGACGCAAAGCTTGCCGAGAGTAAGGCGGCTATAGGCATAGTTGAGAATACGAAGGCTGACGGAGTGGGCGAGAGTAGCCTTTCTTCCGGCAGCAAGAAGTCGTCGGCAACCGCTGCTGCGACTGCTGAGTACAAGGACCTGGAGATTCCGGCGCGCCTAACATCGGTATCCGAACAGATACTGCGCCGCACGGGCTACACCGTGTCGTACAATAGCGATCGCCGTGTGCCCAACTGGGTGGCGTGGTGCCTCACCGCGGAGCGTCTTACTGGCAACAGCAAGCGCAGCGATGCGAAGTTTCATGAGGACACCGATGTGCCAGAGCCGCGCGCTGTCGACTTCGACTATGTGCGTTCGGGCTACGACCGTGGTCATATGTGTCCGGCAGGCGACAACAAATGGAGCGCGCAGGCTATGGACGAGTCGTTCCTCTTCACAAACATCTGTCCGCAGGCACCGCAACTGAACCGTGGCGACTGGAACGAGATGGAGCAGGCGTGCCGCAAGTGGGCTAAGCAGGAGGGCGCATTGTATATCGTGTGCGGTCCGATATTCTACAAGAACAGCAAGAAGACTATCGGCAAGAACCGCGTCTCCGTGCCCGATGCCTTCTTCAAGGTGGTGCTCTGCATGACGGGCGAACCGAAGGCTATCGGCTTTATATATAAGAACGGTGACGGCAACCGACCGAAGGGCGATTATGCCAACTCGGTTGACGAGGTGGAGCGCATCACGGGCATAGACTTCTTCCCTGTGCTGCCCGACGATATTGAAAACAAAGTGGAGGCAACGTGCAATCCCGACGACTGGAATATTTGATAAAACTCAAAACTCATAATGGAATATATGTCACAAGAGGGCTACGACAAGCTGGTAGCCGAACTACGCGAACTTGAACTCGTTGAACTGCCGCGCGTGCGCGATGCCATTGCAGAGGCACGCGACAAGGGCGACCTTAGCGAGAACTTTGAATATCATGCTGCCAAGCGCGAGCAGGGCAGACTGTTAGGACAGATACGCTTCAAGCAGAAGGTGCTTGAGAACGCACGCGTCATCGACCGCTCACGCCTGCAGGCTGACCGCGTCGGACTGCTCAGCCGCATCGAGCTTACGAACATCGCCAACAACCGCACCATGAAGTATATGGTGGTCAATCCGCATGAGGCGAACCTCACTGAGGGCAAGATATCAATCAAATCGCCTATAGCCCAGGCACTGCTCAACAAGCAGGCTGGCGACGTTGTGGAGGTGCGCGTGCCTGCCGGACTCGTCAAGCTGCGCATCGAGAGCGTACAGTTGTAACGGTAGGAGGCTACGGCATCCTTGCCGTAGTCACGCTGTTTTTTAAGTATAGCGGTTATGAAGGGTGTGTGGGTATGGCAGGATGCCATACCCTCCTATTATCTTGTTACCGTCTGAATCAAGAACATGGTGCGTGGGTATGGCAGGATGCCATACCCTCCTATGTATGTCGTTAAAATATTCTAATTAAGAGGGCGCAGAGCTGTTGCTTTGCCAAAAAAGTCGTAACTTTGTACCTCTAAATAGATATTCTATCGACATATATAAGGCTGAATAGCGTGAAAATAAAGGAAGTAATTGAAGCCCTTGAACGTTTCGCGCCTCTGCCCTTGCAGGAAAGCTGGGATAATGCTGGCTTGCAAGTTGGATTGACAGAGGCGGAAGTATCAGGGGCATTATTGTGTCTGGACGTTACTGAACGTATCGTCGACGAGGCTGCCCAGAAGGGCTGCAACCTCATAGTGTCGCACCATCCGCTCATCTTCCGCAAGCTCTCTCGCCTCACCGGTGAGGACTATGTGCAGCGTTGCGTGATGAAGGCACTTGCGCAGGGCATCGTCATCCTCTCGCTCCATACCAACATGGACAATGCGAAGGGCGGTGTCAACTACAAAATTGCCGAGAAGATGGGGCTTACGGACGTGCGCTTCATGAGTGCGAAGGAGATGAACGGTGTTGAGTATGGTTCGGGCGTTGTGGGCTGTTTCGCCGAACCGCTTGCTGCCGACGACTTCATCATCCTGCTTAAGCGTGTGTTCGGCGTAGAGTGTGTGCAGGCAAATGAGCTGTTGCGCCACCCGATACGCACCGTGGCAATCTGCGGTGGCTCTGGTTCGTTCCTTCTTGACGACGCAGCGAATGCCGGCATCGACGCTTTCGTAACGGGCGAGATGCACTACCACGAGTATTTCGGACGCGAGCAGCAGATACAGATAGCGGTGATAGGCCACTATCAGAGCGAGCAGTTCACGAGCGAGATATTCCGCGAGATAATAGAAAACAGTTGTGAGGGCGTGAAGTGTTTCATCGCCGACACATGTACAAATCCGATAATGTATTTTTAAAATATCAAAGACTATGGCAAAAAAGGAATCAGAAATTTCAGTAGAGGAAAGACTGAAGACCCTCTACCAGCTTCAGACCACTCTCTCATCTATCGACGAGAAGCGCGCATTGCGCGGCGAGTTGCCTCTTGAGGTGCAGGACCTTGAAGACGAGATTGCAGGCTTGAAGACACGTGTGGAGCACATCGAGGGCGACATCGTTAGCTTCCAGCAGGCTGTCGTTCAGAAGCAGGGCGAGATAGCAGAGGCTGAGGAGAGCGTAGAGCGCTACAAGAAGCAGCTCGACGAGGTACGCAACAACCGCGAGTACGACACACTGACCAAGGAGATAGAGTTCCAGAGCCTTGAGATAGAGCTTTGCAACAAGAAGATTAAGGAGGCTAACGTAAAGGTTGAGGACAAGAAGCGCGAGCTCGCTCACACCAACGACCTCATCGCCGACCGCCAGCAGGCACTCGTTGAGAAGAAGAATGAGCTTGACGAGATCATGCAGGAGACTCGTGAGGAGGAGGAAGTGCTGAAAGCTAAGGCTGCCGAGTTGGAAACAAAGATTGAGCCACGTTTGCTCTCAAGCTTCCTGCGCATCCGCAAGAATGCACGCAACGGTCTCGGCATCGTCTACGTACAGCGCGACGCTTGCGGTGGCTGCTTCAACAAGATTCCGCCACAGCGCCAGCTCGACATCAAGATGCACAAGAAGATTATCGTGTGCGAGTACTGCGGTCGTATCATGATCGACCCAGAATTGGCAGGCGTTAAGACTGTTTCTGAAACTACAGAGGAGAAGCCGAAGCGCAAGCGTGCTACTACTCGCAAGACTGCTTCTAAGAAGTCGGAAGAGTCTGACGAGAAGCTTAGCTAATGAGGATGTCGAAACTCAATTAATGCGGGCTGAAAGCCCAACAATCACATAGCCCAGGGCAACGCCCTGGGTAT
>OHQS01000565.1_pt1 | contig 19394 bp, 15 predicted proteins | sample 1578181 | NCBI WGS metagenome assembly OHQS01 (sample SAMEA3879528, study PRJEB24766) | human gut metagenome | biome: human-associated habitat; feature: feces | place: USA | collected 1985/1987 | reverse complement strand
AGATCATCAGCTTTCCTGCATCCTTGGAGCTGTCAATGCCATCCTCCACGCAGATCAGATTGACACCGAAATCCTGCATCAGTTGCAAAGAGTTCAGCACATCAGCAGCATTTCTGCCGAACCGGGACAGCTTGAACACCAGCACATATTCCACGCCGTCTTTGCAGTCCTGAATGTCTTGCAGCATCCGCTGAAATTCATGTCTGCCCTGAATATTCTTGCCGGAAAAGCCTTCGTCAGAATACTCACCAGCCACTACCATATCTTCGTATTCAGCATATTTCCGCAGTTTATCTCGCTGAGCATCCAGACTGTATCCGTCCACCTGCATGGAAGTAGATACCCGTGTATAGAGATAGCATTTTGTTTTAGTTCTCTTCATGTAGGCCGACCCTTTCTTCCATCTCTGAACATTCATCCGTTACTTTCTTCTTCGCCAGACCTTCATTCTGAATGTAGTACTCCAACAAACGGAGCACATATTCCGGCGCATGGCGGTTATCCAGTTCCCACTCTGTCACAGTCCGATAGGGAATCTGAAAATATTTACAAAATTCCTTGCGGTTCATGCCGGTGCTTTCCCGCAGTTCTTTTATTTTGGTTTTGCAGTCCATTTCACTTACCCCATAAAGCAAAAATACACGTTGCGTACTTATTATAGCATACGCTAAATAAATACGCAACGTGTAAATTCAGTTTTTATCAAGCGGCTTTGTCAAATTTCTGATACACAGGAACGGGTTGTTTTCCTGATACCGCAGACTGTGTGCAGTCATCCTTCGCAGTCTCCTGCATCTGCCCCAACAGCTGCGGTCCGTACTTCTGCAACAGCCGCGCCATCACATCAACACAGCGGTCAAATGCCGCATTATATTTCGGATCATCATAAACTTTGCTCAATAGGCCGCTCCTTTCCTCTATAGCTGCTCTGCGCATAGATGTTCAATACTTCTGCTGGTATCTGCTCTAAAATCGCCACAGCACTGTCATAATCGCGCCGCAGCTTGAGGTCTTCGATCTGCTTTAGGGTGCTGACCTTCTGCGCCGATGCGAGAGATTCTTCCAGTTCAGCATTTTTCGTTTTCAGCTTTTTGTTTTCGGATGCTGTTTTCGTGAAGGCTACGCCATATTTCCGCAGCAGCGTGTCCATCTTCTCCACGCTGGGAATATAGGTGTCCAAAATTTTGCAAATTTCCTCCGCCCGGCTTTTGGCGTTGAAGGGATTGATTCCGGTGAGCAGATCCTCCAGTTTGTCCTTCTGTTTGGTCAGCCGGGTCATCTCCTTGAACACACGGGGCGGGATATGGTCACGCCCTGTTTGGCTGGCGCTCTCGCCACGCTCCAAATCCGGGAACTTCTTGACCATGTGTTTCCAAAACTCATCCTGCCACCAGGTCAGCTTCTTTTTATTGCCCATAATGTCTTTGGCGCTGAGCCTGCCGTCCTCCGTCAGCGGGACAAAACAAAGGTGCATATGGGGCGTTTTCTCGTCCATATGCACCACGGCGGATAAAATTGTCTCTTTGGATTGATGCTGCTCCAGAAAGCGCAGAGCTTCCTCGAAAAACACGCGAATCTCCGCCCGTTTCTTCCCCTTGAAGAACTCCGGGCTGGCAGTGAACAGCGTCTCGATCATACGGATACTGTCTTTCCGGGTACGGCATCCGGCGGCAGCAATCTGCCGTTCCGATTCCGTCCGGTACTTGCCGGGCGGTTTGACCAGATGGAAGTTGTACTTGCTTCGGCTGGTGTCCACATCAGGATTGCTGGCGTACTTTTCCTTTGTGCGCTCGTTATGGGCCTCGATATTGCCGATTTCAGGTCCCTTGTATTTTGCAAATCGCATAATCGCGTACTGTGCTTTCTCCATGCTCAATCCCTCCGTTTCTGCCAGACAATGTCATATCCCAGCACGTCAGCCAGTTCTACAGCCTCCCGAAACCGCAGTGATTCCCGCTGCAATTTGCCGGAAAGATTGGATACGCTGTCACTCCAGCCATATTCGTCATGCAGAAGGTCAACGACTTCTTGCATGGTGTAACCGGCGCGGATGATCTGCGCCTTGATTTCGTTTCGGATACTTGATTTCATAATAATCCTCCAAATTTTCTTGCCCATAAAAAGAACCGGCTGCGCTGGACAGCGTACCGGCTTCATGGGATGATAAAATTGTTATAGTTGCTGTTTTGCGATAGAAATGCTTCCCCGCGTATCGTTGGTCAACGGCGGAATATTCGACTTCACGGAAATGTGTGACTTTTCACCGTTCGGATTGTATTGTCACAAAATGGTACAATCTGTACGCCGTTCCGTGAGCCGCCATCCGGCGAACTGTATGCAGATAATAGAGATATATTTCGCCGTTTTGCGATTGCTTCAAAATATGCCTATAAAATCACTACGTTTCCTGTCCGTTTTGGTTGTCCCAAAAATGGTAACGACCACTTTATCCGCATGAATCATTCCTACAATATATGAGGTAATAGGGTTAATCGCTGCGTACATACGTACCGGCGACCAGAGCGGAAATCAATCCCGCCAGTCTTCCGGTACGTACGTACACTGTGAGGCGTCCGTAAACTCGTTTATATGCGGCCTTGCCACAGCCTCGATCCCCATAAAGCCCCACACCCGGCGTCCTGCCGAATTGGTGATCGTGTTGCAGTGTTCCAGATTGTACTTGCCGCAGGCTGCCACCAGCGCATCGCTGAAACTGCGGCGTTTAAGTGCAGTCAGACTGTTTTCTTCGCACCACATCCGGTAAATGTCGTAGCAATCCTTTGAACTGATAGACGCATCGGCTTTCAGCCGGATATAGCCCTCGGATTCCAGAAAATCGAACACATTGTTATTGTCACGCTTGACGGCCTCCCGGTTCTCTCTGGTGCGCTGGCTCTCGGTGAACTTGAAGCTGTTGGCGGCCAGCCGCTGCAATCCCGCAAAGGCCCAGAGGAAGATGCCCTCAATCTCCGCTTTCATCTTTTCAGCCAAGTCGGGATCGTCCACACGGTCAGCAGGTTTTTCTTTGGTGGTCAGCACCAGTTGCCGCCGGTAAAAGCCGTCACTGCGGTCAAAGAGTGCCCGCAAGTCGCCGTTGCTGAACGCCAGCAGCCGGGCACACATCCAGCCCTGATAACTCTGTTTGCCCTTGCGCTCCAAATCCATCTTACCCTGTGCGGTGACGATGGATTTGACGTAGTTGGTCTGGCGTAGGGCCTCCATCCGCATATCGTCATCCACACACAAGAGAATATGCTCCAGGTCAGCACGAGCAAAACGGTTCTCGGAAATTTTGCCGATGCTGCCGTCCTTCATGCTGCTGCCGAACAGGGCGGACAGCACCGCGCCGATCTGGCTCTTACCCTCGCCGCCGCTGCCCTTAATGACCATCATCCGCTGTCCCTTGTTGCTGGGAATCAGACAGTAGCCGATGAACTCCTGCAAGGTTGGGATGTCCTCCTGGTAAAGAAGCCCATCCAGAAAAGCCAGCCAGCGGGTCGGCATGGACGCATCGGGATTGTAGGCCACCGGCAGGCGGCAGCGCACGATTTCCGCTTTCCCTTCTGTAAAAGTACCATCCAGCATTAGCGTCCCATTTGCCAGATGGATGCGGTCGGTTTCCGGCGGGAAATCCTCTACCAACGCGGCCAGCTTCATCAGCTCCACAATGTTGCTGATTTTGCGGGGGATGTTACTGACCGCGCAGCATTTCAGTTCCTCGAAAATCTCACCGCGCAGCGGCAGCTCATCGGTCACGCGGCCATCGGGCGTGAAAAAAGCCCCGTTTGTGTAGATGATTTTGTGTCTGCTCAGAAAATCATCACAAAACAGGGCTTCATTGATACTCTTGCCGTCAAACCAGACAGGCTGGTTGACCTCACGCGATTGCTCGTTCTTCGCCATGGTGCTGCACCTCCTTTTCCAGACGTTTGAGTCTCTGCTCCAGTTCGGCGATGGTTGCGGCCTTCAGCAACATATCTACCGTTTTCACACGCTGTTCCAGTTCCGCAAACATGAGAACATCCAGAAGATACTCCACATATTCAAGCATCTGGCCCGCTTCCACAAAACGGTCGTCCAGATTGTCCTCCGGCGATTGCGGCGCATACTCGATCTTCCAGCGTTCCAGCAGGTGCAGATAATCACACAGCACCCGCTGGCAGTACATCTCATCATTGCGAAATACCCGTGCCAGCGGATACGGCTTTTTCAGCGCCATCGCTACCGGGGGGTTGTCCGGGTTGATGCCGAAATCATAGGCCAGCTTCTTTGCGGCCTCATAGCTGCTCAGACCGAACAGTCTTGCCACAAAATCGATCACGTCGCCAGTGGCTCCACAGCCAAAGCAGTAGAAATAATCTTTGTTCAGCTTCATGCTAGGGTGCCGGTCATCGTGGAAGGGGCAGCAGATCATATCGCTCCGGTTGACCTTGTATCCGTAGTATTCAGCGGCCTGCTTGACAGTGACAGCGGATTTTACAGTTTCAAATAAATTCATAGGCTATGCCCTCCATCATTTATTGACGGTATCTGCCCGTCTGCCTGAATATACGGGGAAAAAGCCTATAGACCGAAAAATCCGCCAAAAGTGCAAGAAACGAAAAAATGCCGCCCTGAAATCTTGCAAAAATGCAAGACCTCAGAGCGGCGAAACCAGCGGAAAGCATTTGCCCACGCTGGTTTTATAAGGTATAATGGATAAAGAGAGTTTTCAGAAAAGAGGTGCATCACATGGAGGGAGCCTATCTGCCCGGCAATATCCGGCAGCGGATGCAGGAGCTTATGAAGGAACATAAAATTACCCAGGCCCAGCTGGCGACCCGCATCGGCAGCACCGAGAGCGCCATCAGCCGGTTTGTCAGCGGCAAGACCGATAAGATCAGCACAGAACATTTGCTCCGCATTGCGAAAGTGTTTGAAGTCTCCACAGATTTCCTGTTAGGCGAAGTCAACACGCCCGACCGGACAAATTTTGATATTGAGGAACTGGGCCTGTCGGTGCAGGCGGCGCGGAATCTGTACACCGGGAAAACTAATGCTGAGATCGTCAACCGCCTTTTGGAAAGCCCGCGCTTTGCAGAAGTCACCTACATGATCGAACAATATTTTGATGATACGCTGGCCGCCGGTTTCGCCGGGCAGAACCAGATGCTTACTACCCTCAGCGCCATGCTGCGCCGGAACAATAAAACAGACGCTGCGGTGCAGGCTGCCAGAACTGTCAACAGGCAGAAAGTCCCTGTATATCAGGCAGACCTGACAATGATACAGAATACTTTCATGGCGGCTCTGCGGGAAGTGAAGAAAGAGATCGGCAACGATTTTACAGCGGCGCAGGCTTTGACTAAGGGCATTACCCAGCAGATGTTCACCGAACTCACCAAAGGGGCAGATGTCCATACTCCGACTATCACGCCCGAAATGATTTCCGCCGCCGTTACCCAGAGCGCAGCAGGAATGGACGGCGTGCAAAAGGAAGCGTTGGACAAGTTTGGTCAGGCGCTGACGGAATTTCTCCAATCTACCTTAGACCACGCGAAGGAGAAGCAAAATGCCGACCCGGAGCAATGAACAGCTGTGCAGGCTGGCACAGAAAGGGGATACAGTTGCCCGTGACATTCTGCTGGAATACAATCTGGGATTCATCCGAAAAATAGCGTTGGAGCAATACCGGAGTATGGGGCTGGATGAAAATGATATTGGAATTGATTTAGATGATTTGGTACAGGAGGGAAGTATCGGCCTGCTGAACGCGATCCCTTTGTTTGACGCCGGACGGGACATGAAATTTCTGACTTATGCAGCACCGGCAATCCGCAACGCCATGACGGACTGCATTCGCGCAGCCCTCGCTCAGTTTGAACAACGGATGGTGGATAAGAAAGACGGCCCTGGCTTCCAGAGAGTATATCTGGATGACGTTCTCTCTGATGATGAACGGATGCTGCGAATCGAAGCCATAGCCGACCCTTACACCCAAACGCCGGAGCAAATCTATATCCAAAAAGAGCAACTGATAGAATTATATGCGGCGCTGGACAAGCTGACTGCCAGAGAACAGACCTATCTTCTGTACCGCTACGGTTTTACCGATGGAATCGAGCACCCGCTGATCGGCGCGGCGCTCCATTTCCATCTTAGCGAGAGCCGGACAAAGAAGGTGGAGGGCGAGGCGATGGACAGCTTACGCGGGAAGCTGCCGTGGTGGTTCTGATACGATGGTAAGCAACGACTGACGGGGGCTTTGATATACCTTTGTTCCGCAGATGGCAAGGCTGGCAGACAGTGTATATCCGCACCGCCTGCCAGCTTTTTCTGTCGCTTATGCTGCCCCGCATGGGGCAACCTTTCCCGCCAGAACGCCGCAACTGTAGCCACACTTTCCGGGGTGTGCTAAAGCTCCGGCTGCCATCTGCTCTACAAAGGTATAACACACTAGACTTTCCGGGGGAAAGTCGTGTGCCAACAGGGATGCTGCTCGCCCCTATTGGAAACCCAGAGCCAAAGGGACTGCGCCCCTCTGGACACCCCTTTATGTTCGTGCAGAGGTTATCTATCCCATCTGGGGCTGTTAGATTTTTCCTACCCGAACATGAAACCGGCACACAGATTTAACAGCTTATCTGCATGAAAATCTGTGTGCCGGTTCGCTGTTAAGATGCTACTATCTGAACAGCATTCTCACGAATCTGATTTATAGTTGCTATCAAGGCTGTTCTAGTCTTTACATCAAACAGTTTAATAAAGCTAACCGGTTTGTCAAAGGGCGGCTTTGTAAGTTCTGAAACATTTTCCATATACCCATTCAGTTCTATGTGATTGATGATTTTTTTTACAAAGGAAATCTGCTTCTGATTTAAGGATTGGTCGTTAATAAAGGCAGAAAATGCCTGCATGGCCGCCTCGTGATCCAACTTGGCAATCTTGCGAATTAACAGTCCAAAAGGTGTATCACCAAATTCCCGTTTATAATCTTCTTTGCTTCCAAGCTCGCTTGTTAGCACTCGTTCCAGCTCCTGATAATCGCCCGTAGTCAACGGAATATTATGGGTCAGCTTGTAAATAGCCAGAGTATTTCCGTGCTCATTGACATAGCGGTTTACTTTGGCACGGTAGTCTTCAAAGTCATACGCTATATCCAGCTGAACTCCTTCCTGGCTATCTATAATTGGATCAGCAAGTTTGGTAATAATACGTTTTTGCCCTCCGCCATCTTCATCCAAAAAACGAATCAAACCACGAAGCTCTTTCCGAACCTTCTCAAACAGCAGAATATCATTGGCGTCCCAAAAGACATCGGTATGGATTCCCTGTAGAAGCGGCAACTTTTCCTTAATCTGCGGAATATTCGCCTTGTGCTCCAGCAGAGAAGCAGTGTCACACAACTGCTTTTTTGCATATTTGAAAGCAGGCATCTGTTCAATATGTGCCAACATCAGCCCGTACATGAAGTTATCAAAACGCTTGGCGAATTCATCAGTTTCTTCCGATTGAACAAGCGGTGCGATCTGTGTCAGCAACTCGCCTTTGTCACCCTCACTGATAGAAAGAAAGGCGTCCTGCTTTTTATATTTCTCCACATACTGCATCCGTAGTTTTACGGAAATCAACTCTGGGTTCAATGCTGTAACTTGTTTATGGCAGGTCTCAACAAGTTCGTTTCGCCACGCCTGGTAGTTTTCTCCTGCAAAGGTGCTTTCTTGCAAAGCCATAGCAATTTTAATCTGCTTGCCGAAAATATTCTCCGACAATGTCTTTGTTTCCCTGGCTTCATATCCTTCCTTGTGTTCCCGGAAATATTCAAAATTGCCGCAGTAATCGAAAATCAAGAAGCGCCGTTTATCCGTATATACTCCATCAACCTGATCCACACAGGATAAGCCCTTACACAAACGGGTGCCACGTCCAATCATCTGCCAAAACTTTGCCTTGGAGCGCACCTTCTTGAAAAACACCAGATTGACGCATTCCGGCACATCAATACCAGTGTCCATCATATCCACGGACACGGCAATATGCGGCTCTTTCTCCGGCTGTTTGAAATCATCTATGATGGTCTGAGCATAACTATCATCACAAATCACGCGCTGGGCAAATGAACCGTGATACTGAGGGTAGAGTTTGTTAAACCGCTCCAGAATAAATTCAGCATGGCGTTTATTCTGCGCAAAGATAATGGTTTTACCCAACCGATCTCCACCTGCGACCTTGATACCTCGTTCCATCAAATCCTGTAAAACCATGTCAACCGTTTTCTCGTTAAATACAAATTTGTTCAGATCTGCGGACGGGATAAAATCCGGTATTATGCCATCTTCAATGAAGTCATCTTCGTAACGCTCTTTGTCTTCATCGGACAGATCATCGTAAGTAATGCCTTCATCCAAAAACTTTGTTTTGATCTCATAATTATAGTATGGTACCAGCACATGGTCTTGGTAGACCGCTGTTTCATAATCATAGGCGTAAGTAGGGACACCATGCTCCATCTCAAAGAAATCGTAGGTGTTCCGATCTACATCTGTTTTCGGCGTAGCAGTAAGACCAACCATCAAAGCATCAAAGTATTCAAAAATCGCCCGGTACTTTTTGAAAATACTTCGGTGGCTTTCATCAATAATGATTAAATCAAAATGCGCCGGAGTAAACAACTGGCGGCCATCTCTGGATTTCGTATCATCAATGGCATTCAAAATCGTTGGGTAAGTGGAAAACACAATCCGGGCATTTCGGTCATCCTTGTTGGAACACAGATTGCAGAGGGACATATCTGGCAAATACCGCTTAAAATCATCCTTTGCCTGTTTTACCAAGGCAGTGCGGTCAGCCAGAAAAAGAACATTCGTAATCCACTTGCCACGGCTGAGTACATCGGTTAGGCTGGAGGCTGTCCTCGTTTTTCCCGTACCAGTTGCCATTACCAGAAGATGCTTACGAAATCCTTGTTCGATCTGATCGCAAACAGCCCGTATGGCCTCTTTTTGGTAGTAGCGATCTGTGATTTTATCATCGATAGGAATACTCATCAAGTCTTGCCGTTCAGCGCGACGGTTCATCAGCTTTTGTAAGTCTTCCTTGCCGAACACGCCGCTGACCTTGCGCTGCGGGCCAGACTGGTCGTCCCAGTAATAAGTTTCAAAACCGTTAGTAGTAAACATCATCGGTCGGCGGCCAAATTTCCGTTCCAAGCAATCCGCGTATAGAACTGCCTGCTTCCGCCCAATGTTAGGGTCTTTGCTAGTGCGTTTGGCCTCAATCACCGCCAGCGGAAGGCCATCTTTGCCAAACAGCACATAGTCGCAGTAGCCCATTTGGCCCACCACACCGGCCATACCCTGTACAGGATATTCCTCCTGTACATCTGCATCGGTACCGTCGAATTTCCAGCCCATGAACTTCAAATCTACGTCAATATAAATTTTCCGCGTCTGGAACTCAGACAAATCTTCTGGCTGGAAAGATCGCTCCTGCTGATGTTTCTCTTTCTCAGTAGTATATTGGGCTGACATCTGCTCAATTTGTTTGCGCAGCGCCTCAATCTCTGCTTCCTTTTCACCTAGTAAGCTTTCCTGCTCTTTGATTTTCCGAGTATCTACCGCTACTTTTTCAGTAGGAATCAGACTTTCATCAAATACACGTTCCTGATAATCAGAACCATAACAATAATCAATCCACTGGACAAACTCGAATAATCCTTTTAAGGATGCAAGGGCATCACTGGACTGTACACTCCGTTCTGTATGTACTGCCAGATTACCAAGCTTGATGATGAAAGGCAGCTTGCCCCAAGTATTGGAATCTACGGCGAAACGGAAGGACGGTTCATGGATAAGCGATTGCAGGTTATCCTTGTAGGGCATCTTCATGGTTTTATCTGCCGCATAGACCCACTTAACCGCCAGCTCCAGTGCCTTTCGGCAACCAACAGCGCACATGGCAGGAGCAGAGGCATAAATTTTTTCGGCTTCCGCGCAGGCAGGGGCAAACAACTCATATTCTTTTTTCGTTCTGAGAAAGCCAAAATTCGACATCATAACCACTCCTGTCTAATGCTTTTTTCAAGGCACTGGAAAAATCCAATGCACTTTTCTTGACGATATTTTGATTTGTCGGTCTGAGCAACGAATTTATAATAGTTTATTTGTACTTCGATTGGAGGCTTAATAATCTGGAATTTCGACACAATAGGAACATTTAAGTTCGGCATTGTCTGTCCAACAGCCATGTCCTCAATCGTCTTTCTGAATGACGGAAACGAGATTGTTTTCTGTATATAGTCTGCTGTCACTTCACCTTTGGTTCTAATCAGCAAACTACCAGTTCCACACAAGAACCCTTCAGATGGAACAACAGCACAACGTCCCATTTCTCCTCTACGTCCCATAACTACATCACCAGTATGCAAATGATATGCTTCAAGTTCATCATATTTTTTGTCAGAAATTGTTAGTTTGCTATCTGGAGCTACTTTTCCATCCACTATATGAGATGGATTTAAGAGAGGATGTCCACCTTCAATGTAATCTTCTTTGTGAAGTAATGAACCGAAAGGGCCAATCCTTATCTCTGCTAATTCAGAAAGTGCTACTTTTCTAAATCCATGGGGATTATCAACTGGGTCTCCAAACATCTCGATAAATCGGGATTGGCAATCAGCCGATGTATTTTCTATGAGAAATCTTTACATTGTTTTGATTGACCATCGCATATTGCATAGTAGTATCAATTTTAGAATGACCAAGCAATCTCTGCACCTGTTCAATCGGCATTCCTTTGTCGATTGCGCGCGTTGCTAGTGTACGTCGGAATTTATGCGGATGTACTTTAGAGATACCTAATCGCCTGCCCAACTCACGCAGTCTAATCTCAACGCCGCTGATCTCCAGCCGATTAAAGGGGCGCATCAGCGAAACAAACAACGCGGGGTTTTCATCTGTTCTGCTGTCCAAATAATTTTTCAAATGAATTTTGGTGCGGGCATCAAAATAAACAGGGCGCTCTTTGCTTCCTTTTCCAAAGACCACACACTCCCGATTCTCAAAGTCAATATCAGCGCGATTCAACCGCACCAACTCTCCAACACGCATCCCTGTTGATGCCAACAGGTCAATCAACGCCAAATCACGCAGGCAGCCGCACTGATCCCGCATGATTTCCAACGATTCATCTGAATAGGTTTCTTTGACGGTTGTACTCGATTTGATTTTATGAATCCGGCGCACGGGACTTTTTATGATGTAGCTTTCGTCTTCCAGCCAGGCAAAAAAGCTGGAAAGAATCCGCCGTATGTTATCAATATTTCCCTTGCTGCATTGACTTGCCTGCTGGTACTCGGACAGATAGTTACGCAAATCATCCGTCCTTATATGCGTTACGTGCAGTTTGATCGCAGTGAACATTCGCAAAATCGTAGTGTTGTAATACTTTAATGTCTTTTCGCTGCATCCCTCCACACGTTTGGCTGAAATGAACATTTCCAGCAGTTCCTTATTGGTTTCTTTCTCCTGCAACCGTTCTTCTTCGGATGAAGGGGAAATTTGTACGCCCCAAAAGCAGTGCGTCAGCACTTCTTGTAATTGCTCCATCTGCGAATTGTCCAAATAGGGAAGCATTTTCCGTGTGATTTCGGTAATTAGTTGTTCTTTCATGGTGGTACACTCCTTTTATCGTGATGTACCACCATCCTTCACCAGCTAAAACTCAGCCAAAATATTTCTGCATCAGTGATTTTTTCAGTATTTCCAGCTTTTCAAGGCTCTTCTGGATCGCCAATTTTGATTTGTCGGTTTCTTTCTTGAACTGAATAAACCGTCGTTGCAACTCAACTGGAGGCAAGTAAAGACCAATATTTTGTAGTTCCTGCGCGTTGATATTTGCCTGCCCAATAGCCGTTTTGCACATCCCAAGTAACATTTGTTTGGAAAAGTCTGTGTTTAGGAAGGCTGAAAGAAATTCTGGAAGAATGCAATCCTTAACTCGTATCCGGATCACAAACCCGGCCAAAACCATCATTTCATCTCGATCATATACACAAGTCTTGCCAACCAATTCCTTACTGTTTGTCCTGTTAAAAAGTACATCTCCCCGTCGCACAGTGCATTTATCCAACTCATTATCCGGGATATCTATGCGTTTAGTATCGGATAAATCCAATTCGCCGCCATAAGTAATATTATTCATACGGAGATACGGGTACTTCCCGCCATCAACAGCTGGTCTGCTAGAACCATAACGGACCTCAGTAACAATGTCTCTAATAGTGCCTATTTCCCATCCCATCGGATTTGCAGGATATACACCAAACATCTCGATAAATCGGGATTTTACTATTTCATCCAGCTTGTCCAGCTGCTGGCGGCGTTTGGCAATCAGGTCACTTACCTTGTCCAGGACCGCTGCAATTTTGCGTTGTTCGTCAAGGGGGGGGAGAATTATTGATAAGTTGCTAAGCTGTTTTAAATAAATACCTTTCTGCGCTACGCCTCTGGATTCTTGTTCAAGATACGGACGCATACTCTGTAAGTAATGCATAAGAAAGCGATTATAAACAATTTCCGGTTTTGGTTTAAGAACCGCTACACTACGTTGAACACAAAATTCAGTCAAGCTGTTAGGTACAATAGCTACACGACCAATCGTTCCTACAATCGTTATAAGCAAATCATTCGGTTTAATGTTTGTACGCCTATTCTCCGCCTCAAAGTCTTCTTGAGACAAATATCGCGGATCATTAAGTGTTATGTAATCATCGTCGATATTTTTTGAGCTTAACATCAGATAGTTACTTTGTTCGACGCCCATAGGCGGATTATGGCTTCCATCTGTAATTTGTATGCAAATATCCCCTAATCTCGCCATCACAGCATCTCCTCCAACTCCGCCAGCCCTGCGGTGATCTCCAGTTCTAATTCATGCAGGTCTGCCATGATTTGTACTGTAGACGGATACTCCACTGGCACATACTCCACTTTTTTGTACTTATTGATGGAAAGGTCATAGTCGTTATCCGCAATTTCCTGTTTCGGCACAAAAAAGCTCTGCTCAGTGCGCTGACGGTCAGCTTCTTTCTCAAGATTGTGGAATCGCTCGATAATGTCGGAAATGTCGTTCTCCGCGATTTCGCTGCGCTTGTCATCCAGCGAAAAGCCGTCGGCCTTCATGTCGTAAAACCACACGTTTTCCGTGCCGCCTGCGCCGGTTTTGGTAAACACCAGCACCGCTGTAGACACGCCCGCATAGGGCTTGAACACGCCGGAGGGCATGGAGATCACCGCCCGCAACTGATGATTTTCTACCAGCTCTTTGCGGATAGATTTGTGCGCTTTGGAGGAACCGAACAGCACGCCATCCGGCACGATGCAGGCGCATTGGCCTCCCTTTTTCAGCATCCGCAGGAATAGCGCCAAGAACAGCAACTCGGTCTTTTTCGTGTTGGTAACAGCTTTCAAATCATCATTGATGCTCTCAGCGTCAATGGTGCCCTTAAAGGGAGGATTCGCCAAACAAATGGTGTATTTGTCCCGGATTGAGTTCTGCTTAGAAACGCTGTCCTGATAATCAATCTCTGGGTGCGTAATCGAATGGAGCATCAGGTTCATGGCCGAAAGCCGCAGCATAGTACGGTCTGTATCAAAACCGGTAAACATCGGGCCGGAGAAATGTTCCCATTGTTCATTTGTCATGGTATCTTCATAGTGGCTGCGGATGTACTCTGCTGAAGCCACCAGAAAGCCTGCCGTTCCGCAGGCCGGATCACAGATGGTATCCTCCGGAGTGGGCTGTAAAAGATCTACCATCATTTTGATGATATGCCGGGGTGTGCGGAACTGCCCGTTTTGACCGGCAGTGGACAGTTTCCCCAGCATATACTCGTACAGATCCCCCTGCATATCCAAGTCGGAAATATCGTGCTCATACAGGTCGTCCAAGCCTGTAATGATTTTTTGCAACACCTGGGGTGTGGGAATCAGGAACATGGCATCACTCATGTACCGGGCGAAAGCAGTATCTTTTTCCGCATCATTCTCGGTGTTATCTACGATTTCGATCGTCTCGCCCTGCTCCGTGAAATCGGGCAAATGGCCATGCTTCATGTTTTTAATAGCAGGGAACACCCGCTGGGAAATGACATCATAAATCTCACGCGGATCGTCATTCTTGAACTTGCTCCAGCGCATAGACTGTCCGATAGGGGACTGGGGGAAGATTTTATCCATCTTCTCGCCGCTCATGTTCTCAAATTCTTCTGTTTCCAGTTCTTTTTCATCAAGAGAACGAATGAACATCAGGTAGGTCAGCTGCTCAATTACTGTCAGCGGATTAGTAATGCCGCCAGCCCAGATGTCCGTCCAGATTTTATCTACTTTATTTTTGATTGCGCCTGTAATCATGCGTCTTTTCCTCCGTTTTCATTATCAGGAACAAATTCCATAACATCGCCAATATTGCAGTTTAATATTTTGCAGATTTTTTCCATGCTTTCCATTGAAACAGGCGCACCCTTCCCCAGACGTGCCAGAACATTGGTGCTGATGTTTGCACGGTGCATCATATCGGTTTTACTCAAATCGTGATCGATCAATCGTTTCCAAAGACGATTATAGCTAATTGCCATCCTGCACCTCCTGATATTTTTCATCTCCAGTATACTTGATTTCACACTAAAAGGCAAATTAAATTCACGAAATAGTGAGCCATAAAACTGCGACAAGGGCCTAGGATAAACTACCCAGGCCCTTGTGTAATAATTATGTCATTTGGAAATGCTTCAATGCCTCCATAATTGCCGCTTCCTTTTCCGGCGGGCACTGCGGCACTTTTGAATTTTCCTTCTTTGACAGATTATAATTCTGTCCCACATCCAAGCCACATTTCCGCTTGATCTGGGAGATATACAAGCTGGACACCTTCAAACCGTGCTTTTCCAGCACATAAGCTTTGATCTGCTCATAGGTTGCACCGTTCTGGAAACCGGACATATCCATATCTTCCAGTGAGAACTCCACCCGTACCTTCTTTGAGTCGATTTCTCCCTTGGAAAGCAAGACAACCGTCTCCACATGCGGCGTCTGCGGGAACATATCCACGGCCAGCACCTGCGTGAGCGTGTAGCCGTGCTGTGTGAGCAGCTTCACATCACGCGCCAGCGTGCCCGGGTCGCAGGAGACATAGACGATGCGCGGCGGCTGCATGGACACCATTGCGTCAATGGCGTCCGGGGACATGCCTTTGCGCGGGGGATCGACCACGATGCAGTCCGGCCGGACGCCGCGCCGGGCCAGCTCCGCCGCAGCGGCACCGGCATCGGCACAGAGAAATTCCGCATTTTCGATACCGTTTCGCTCCGCGTTCCGGCGCGCGTTCTCGATCGCCTCCGGCACGATTTCTGCCCCGATGACGTGCGCGGCCTTTCGCGCCAGACACAGGCTGATCGTCCCGGCGCCGCAGTACAGATCCAGCAACACCTGGTCGCCGGTCAAGCCCGCAAAATCACCGGCCAGCGCAGTACAGATCCAGCACTTGATCCGTCGGCGCGTTGACGGCGTATTCCACCGCGCGCTCATACAGCCGCTCGGCCTGCACGGGATTGACCTGATAAAACGCCTGCGGCGAGAGTGTGAACGTCAGCCCGCAGAGCCGGTCGGTCAGCTCCGGCTCTCCCCAGAGCGTATAGAAATCTCCCGCGAGCACAACGTTGCCTTTCTGCTTGTTGACATCGAGCACGATGCCGGTCAGCTCCGGGCAGTGCTCGCGCAGGTAGGCGATCAGGTCGTCCGTCTGCGCGCCGAACCCACGTGCAGAGACGATGCACAGTACGGCGTCTGGCGTGTGCATGGCGCAGCGCGTGAACAGATGCCGCACCGTGCCGCGGCCTGTGGCTTCGTCATACGGCGCAACGCCGCGCAGATCCATCCAGTCGCAGACCGCCTGCGCCGCCTTGTCCGCGAGCGGGAGCTGGAGCAGGCACTGCTCCACAGGCGTAATGTCATGGCTGGACGCGCGGTAAAAGCCCTTGACCACGCGGCCGTCTTTCGTGCCGACGGCGTAGATCGCCTTGTTCCGGTAACAGAGCGGATATTCCATGCCGATGATGTCCTGTACCGGCGTCGAAACGCCGCCGATGCGCGTGAGCGCATCGTTGACGCGCTGGAGCTTCATGCGCAGCTGCTCGTCGTAGTCCATATGCTGCAGGCTGCAGCCGCCGCAGGTGCGGTAAACCGGGCAGGGCGGCTGCGTGCGCGCCGGGGCAGGGGACAGGCACTGCTCTGCCTTGCCATAGACGGCATTTGCCGTCACCTTCAGGATACGGACCTGCCACGTCTCGCCGGCGAGCGCGCCTTTCACGAACACGGCGCGGCCGGCAATGTGGCATACACCTGCACCGTCGGACGTATAGCCCGTGATCTCGGCGGTGTGAAGTTGGTTTTTCGCAAGCTGCTCCATGATTTATTCCGCTTCCTGCCCCGCGATGTGCATATACTCGTCGTACGTGCAGCGGCGGTCGATGATGCCGTCAGGCGTGATCTCAATGATGCGGTTGGCGACCGTCTGCGTGAGCTGGTGGTCGTGGCTCGTGAAGATGATATTGTAGGGGAAGGCGGCCATGCCGTTGTTGAGCGCCGCGATGCTCTCCAGATCGAGATGGTTCGTCGGCTGGTCGAACACGAGGAAGTTGGCCCCCGAGAGCATCATCTTCGAGATCATGCAGCGCACTTTCTCGCCGCCGGACAAAACCTTGACCTGCTTATAGACATCATCGCCGGAAAACAGCATCCGGCCGAGGAACGTGCGCAGGTAGCTCTCGCGCTTATCGGTGGAGAACTGGCGCATCCAGTCGATGAGGTCATAGTCGCAGTTTTCAAAATAGCTGTTGTGGTCCTTGGGGAAGTAGGCCTGCGTGGTCGAGACGCCCCACTTGACTGTGCCCTCGTCCGGCTCTTCATCGCCCATGAGGATCTTGAAGAGCATCGTCACGGCGAGTTCGTTCTTGCCGAGAATGGCGATCTTGTCCTCCTTGCCGACGATGAAGCTTACGTGGTTGAGCAGCTTTTCGCCGTCGACGGTCTTGCTGATATCCGTCACGAACAGGCGATCCTTGCCGGGCTCACGCTCGGCCTTGAAGCCGACCCACGGATAGCGGCGGCTGGAGGCGGGCATGTCCTCAACGGAAATCTTTTCGAGCAGCTTGCGGCGGGATGTGGCCTGCCGGGACTTGGACTTGTTGGCGGAGAAGCGGGCGATAAAGGTCTGCAGCTCCTGGATCTTCTGCTCGGCGCGCTTGTTCTGATCCTTGACGAGCTTCTGCATGAGCTGGCTGGATTCGTACCAGAAGTCGTAGTTGCCGACGTACATTTTGATCTTGCCGTAGTCGATATCGACGATGTGCGTACAGACGTTATTGAGGAAATAGCGGTCATGCGACACGACGAGCACCGTGCCGTCGTAATCCATCAGGAAATCTTCCAGCCAGACGACGCTCGCAAGGTCGAGGTTGTTCGTCGGCTCGTCGAGCAGGATAATGTCCGGGTGGCCGAAGAGCGCCTGCGCCAGCAGGACTTTCACCTTCAGGCGCGGATCCATGTCGGACATCATCGTCTCGTGATGCTCCGGCGCGACGCCGAGCCCCTGCAGGATGCGGGATGCATCCGACTCCGCCTCCCAGCCGCCGAGATCGGCAAACTCCTCCTCGAGCTCGGAGGCGCGGATGCCGTCCTCGTCCGTCATCTCGTCCTTGGCGTAGATGGCGTCCTTCTCCTTGCCGCAGTCATACAGGCGCTGGTTGCCCATGATGACCGTGTCCATGACGGTATAGGCATCGTACATCGTCTGATCCTGCTTGAGGACGGACATTCTGGCCTTGGGGTCAATATAGACGCTGCCGGTGCTCGGCTCGAGCTGACCGGAGAGGATCTTCAGGAACGTGGATTTGCCGGCGCCGTTGGCGCCGATGATGCCATAGCAGTTGCCGGGGGTAAACTGCAGGTTCACCTTGGAAAACAGCGGGGCTCCGCTGTACTGCAGCGAGAGGTCATCAACAGTGATCATTTTGGAAACTCCTTCGTAACAATAGATAGTAAATTAGTTTATCATATTTTCCCGCGCTTGAACAGCACAAATAAACAGAGTCGGCGATTTTCCGCCGACTCTGCGTTTCGTTTATTCTGTAAGCACCTTTTTCAGCCGTGCATAGCGGGGAAGGCCATTTTCCAGCGGGATCTCCGGCACGCCCTGAATGAGCGGCAGGGCATAGTCGATAAAGTCCTGCGTGACGTTGTTGCCCTCCGGCACGATCCATTCCACCGGGACTTTCTTTTCATAGTTTGCGACATCGGAGAGCGGAATGAGCTTCATGCGGCAGGCATACTGACCGTCTGCCATGACGCGCTCAAATGCGACCATCTTGCCGGTCTCCCCGGAAAGCGCCGCCTCGACAGCCATCTTACCGGCGGCAAACGCTTCGTCGATATCTGTCTGAGAGGCGAGATGCGCGCCCGCGCGCTGCAGCAGCGACAGCTCAATGCCGCGCACTTTCGCATGTTCGTGCTCCTTGATCACCTGCGCCAGACGCGCCGCCAGACCGCCGAGCTGCGCATGGCCGAAGCCGTCGGTCGCGGAGGCCTTGGCCTCGGAAACGAATGAGCCGTCCGCGTAGTGGATGCCCTCGGAAACAGCGATGAGAACGTTATTTTTCTCCTCGTAGATGCGGTGCACATCCGCAAGAAACTGCTCCATGTCAAAATCGACTTCCGGCAGATAGATCAGATCCGGACCGGAGCCGCAGGCCGATGCCAGCGCGGCGCTGCCGGCCAGCCACCCGGCGTGGCGGCCCATGATCTCCATGACCGTGATCGTGCCGGTGTCATATACACGGCAGTCCTTGGACACTTCCATGCAGGAGGTCGCTATGTACTTGGCGGCGCTCGCAAAGCCGGGGCAGTGATCGGTGCCGAAGAGGTCGTTGTCGATCGTCTTGGGCACGCCCATCACGCGGCAGTCGTAATCCACGGACTGCATGTACTGATTGATCTTGTTGCAGGTGTCCATGGAGTCGTTGCCGCCGTTATAGAAGAAGTAACGGACGTCATACTTCTTGAAGATCTCCAGAATGCGCTTGTAATCCGTGTCATCCACATCGGGGTCCGCCATCTTATAGCGGCAGGAACCCAGAGCAGAGGAAGGAGTGTACTTCAGCAGCTCCAGCTCGGCGGGGTCCTCCTGACCCATGTCGAACAGACGGTCATTCAGAACACCCTTGATGCCGTGCTCTGCACCCAGGACCCGGGTGATGTTGGGGTTCTTCAGGGCAGTTGCGATCACGCCGTAGGCACTGGCGTTGATAACGGAAGTGGGACCGCCGGACTGACCGAAGATACAGGCGCCTTTCAATTCGCTCA
>OHQS01000556.1_pt1 | contig 19716 bp, 11 predicted proteins | sample 1578181 | NCBI WGS metagenome assembly OHQS01 (sample SAMEA3879528, study PRJEB24766) | human gut metagenome | biome: human-associated habitat; feature: feces | place: USA | collected 1985/1987 | reverse complement strand
GGCAGCGGCGGATACCAGAACCGCAGCATCCTTTTCGTCCATTACACGCCCGGACACAGGATAGAGACCATTAACTTTTAACGCATCGGGCAATGTCAGGTTATAAGGAAAAAGCGATAGGCCGCACGGCCGTGATGGGCGCAGGCCATTGTCTGCGCAGGGCGTTTGTTGCCGTTGTGGCCCTTTTGTGCGTTCAGTCGGCCATTGCCCAGATAGGTGAGCACCGCAGCGAGCTTAGCGTTGGTGTCAATGGCGGCTACATGCTGAGCAACGTTGGCTTCAATCCCGACGTGCCGCAAGGCTTGCTCGGCGGCATCACCGGCGGCATCACTGTCCGTTATACGTGCGAGAAATACTTCAAGAGCGTGTGCGCCCTCGTCGGCGAGATAAACTTTGCGCAGGCCGGTTGGAAGGAAGACATACTCACGGTTGACGACCAGCCCGTGATAAACCAGGTGACAGGGCTGCCCGAGGAATACCAGCGCACACTAACATACGTTCAGGTTCCGCTCTTCGCCAGGCTCGGATGGGGCCGCGAACGCAAAGGTTTCCAGTTTTATTTCCAGGTGGGGCCGCAGGTCGGTTTTTTCCTCAATGACAAGGCAAAGTCAAACTTCAACTTCGCCGAGCGCAACCAGTCAGACCGCGTTGGGGCGCTCAGGGACGCCGTGCAGGATTCGCTTGACATACAGCGCAAGTTCGACTATGGCATTGCCGGGGGCCTTGGCATAGAGTATTCCCACCCAAAGGTGGGCCACTTCCTGCTCGAGGGGCGGTATTACTACGGCCTCGGCGACATCTTCGGCAACTCGAAGCGCGACTACTTCGGGCGCAGTAACAACGGAAGCATAATAATAAAGCTCACATACTTGTTTGACGTAATGCGAACTAAAAACTCTAAAATTAAATAGCAATGTTTGAAAATCAACCCAAAGGTCTTTACGCGTTGGCATTGGCCAACACAGGCGAGCGATTCGGATATTACACGATGCTTGCCATTTTCGTCCTGTTCTTGCAGGCTAATTTCGGTTTCTCGGCAGCCACAGCGGGCAACATCTATGGCGGTTTCCTCGCCTTGGTTTATTTCTTGCCTGTGCTTGGCGGCATACTTGCCGATAAGTTTGGTTTCGGACGCATGGTCACACTGGGCATCGTGGTCATGTTCATCGGCTACCTGCTCATGGCCCTTCCGCTTGGCACCAACACCGTGGCGCTGATTGCCATGTTCACGGCATTGGTGCTGATAAGCCTCGGAACTGGCCTGTTCAAGGGCAACCTGCAGGTAATGGTAGGCAATCTCTACGACAACCCGGAGTATGAAAACCGCCGTGATGCGGCTTTCAGCATCTTCTACATGGCCATAAACATCGGTGCCATGTTTGCCCCCAGTGCAGCCGTTTGGGTGATGGGCTGGGCACAGCGCACCTTTGGGGTGAGCGAGACCGACGCTTATCACTATGCTTTCGGTGTGGCTTGTGCATCGCTTATAGTGTCGATGGCCATCTACTACGGCTTCCGCAGCACCTTCCGCCACACCGAGACAACATCGGCCCCGGCCAAGAACGCCGGCTCGGCAGGCGCAAAAGCCGACGACGCCCACCACGGAGTGAGCGACAAAGACCGCATCGTGGCTCTTTGCCTTGTGTTTGTCGTGGTGATATTCTTCTGGATGGCATTCCACCAGAACGGCCTTACGCTCACGTTCTTTGCCCGCGACTATGTCGTTACGAGTGTGAGCGGCATAGTCGGAATGGAGTTCAACGTGCTCAACCTCCTGCTCGTCATATTCATTGTCTACGCTTTGTTCGGGCTGTTCCAGTCGAAGACATCGCGCGGTAAAGGCATCTCTGCCGCAGTGATATTGCTCAGCATTGTCGGCTTGGTTTACCAATACAGCAGCCAGGCAGAGTCGGTTGCCGTGAGCGCCCCCATCTTCCAGCAGTTCAACCCCTGCTTCGTTGTGGCCCTGACACCTGTGTCGATGGCCATATTCGGGTGGCTGGCCAAGACCGGCCGCGAGCCTTCGGCTCCTCGCAAGATAGCCTACGGTATGCTTGTGGCCGGCGTAGCCTATGTGCTCATGTGCGTTGCTTCGTTCGGCCTGCCCACGCCCGAACAGATAACCGACCCGGCCATGGCTTCGGGCGACTACCGCGTTTCGCCCAACTGGCTTGTCAGCACCTACCTCATACTCACCTTTGGCGAACTGCTGCTCAGCCCCATGGGCATATCGTTTGTGTCGAAGGTGGCCCCTGTAAAGTATAAGGGTCTGATGATGGGCGGTTGGTTTGCTGCCACGGCAGTGGGCAACTACCTCACCAGCGTTGCTTCATGGCTCTGGGGTCTGCCCGTATGGATTGTGTGGGCCGTGCTCATAGTGTTGTGCCTGCTGGCCGCACTGTTCATGTTCGCTATAATGAAGCGGCTCGAAAAGGTTTGCTAATCATGTCGTATTGCGGCGGAAGGGTGACCCACAGGCACCTTTCCGCCGCATTTTCTTATCCGTTTGTCCGCCCATGACCGTAGGTTTGTTTCTTGTTTCGTTTCTCACTTTCGTCGAACTAAACTGCGAAAACCTTTTCGACTGCCGCCACGACAGCCTGAGGGCCGACACCGAATTCCTGCCCGAAGCACCGCGCCACTGGACTGCGTCGCGCTATTGGCGCAAGCTCGACAACATCGGTCGGGCCATTCTCTCGTGCGGTGAAGACAGCACCGACTGCTACATACCCGACCTCGTTGCTCTATGCGAGGTAGAAAACGACACTGTATTGCGCGACCTGACCAAGCGTTCGCTGTTGCGCAACGCGCGCTACGGTTACGTAATGACCGACTCGCCCGACGATCGCGGCATCGACGTGGCTCTGCTCTACCATGAGTTTTCGTTTGCCCCCATCAGCCACGCGTCGTTGCGGGTGACCCCGGTGCGCGGGATGAGGCCCACGCGCGACATACTCTACGTTGCGGGCAGGGTTATCACCGACGACACTTTGCACATCTTTGTGGTGCATGCCCCGAGCCGCCGTAGCGGTGAGCGCGCCACGCGGAGGCACCGTCTGGCCGTTGCCGGGCGATTGTGCGAGGCCATCGACTCGGTGCGCACCGTGCAGCCGGGGGCGTCGATTATCGTGGCAGGCGACTTCAACGACTATGCCGCCGACAGCGCGCTGGCCTACATTGGGCGGCATGGCATGGTCAACGTCACCGCCAGGGCACGCGGCAGCCATGGTGCAAAGGCCACATACAGGTATGATGGCAAGTGGGGGAGCCTTGACCATGTGTTCCTGAGTGACAGCCTGATGCCTCGTTTTGAATCGAGCAGGGTCAACGACTTGCCGTTTCTTACCGAGCCCGACGCCACCTACGGCGGAGTGAAGCCCCGCCGCACTTATGTTGGCTACCGTTACCGCCGCGACGGATACAGCGATCACCTGCCGCTTGTGGTTCGTCTGCGCCTGCGATAGGGCAGGGCCGAGTCTGTCGGGGGTGGTTTACACCGCCAATTCCTGAATATTGCCTTCCGCTTCTTGTTGCTGCACTCCGCCATGCCTTCGGCTATGGAGCCAAGCAATCTGCATGGATATTATGCTCTGTCGCTTTTTGGCCAGATGGATATAAGGATAGGCTTGCCTGCCGGCAGTTGTTTCATCACAGAAATTCCGACAGCGTTTCATACTCCTTTTTCCTGCATCCTCGTTGCTTCTTTGACTCTACGCACAGCGCAGAGACGCCGCTCATGCATGCCACAGGCATGTATGCCGGTAGTCGAAACAGTCATTGCCCTGCCTTCAACGCTTTGGGGTAGACGGCGCATGTCGCTTCCGGTCTGCCCCGAATTGGCAGTTACAGTCTGATGTGATTTAGTTGTTATGCCGTGCAGATTGGCCGCTGCCTTTGCTGCAGGCGTAACGTGATAAGCACGCTGCAAAGTGGCCGGCAAGGTGCCGGAACACGACGAAAGCACATTGAAAGCCGGGAAAGGCAAACAATGCGCATCCCGTCTGTCTCATCACCGGTTTTGCATAAATGTTTACGATGCCATCCCCCGTTGCCAAACCGGCCATATTGCATTGCAAATCGGCCCGTATCAGCGCGCAGTTTGGCCCTTCTGGCCATGCCATACGGCAGGTTTTCAATAGCCGTGTGCCCCAGTTGGCTATGTGCCTGGTATTCAACAGTCTGCCCGATAGGATGACTTTTGTCGCATTCTTTTACAAAATACTGTCGCCCCATTGATTGCCGCGTGTACGAAAAAGCCGCATGCACCAGCGTTGAAGCTGGCGTATGCGGCTTTGCATGTAGTTGTGAAAACCCACGCCTTTGGCTCTCCTTCCGGTCCTGCTTGTGCGTTGCAGGCCTTGGTCAGGTTATTCCGTTATGTTGGGCTCCTCAAGTCGGTAGCCGTATTTCTTGTCTACAATCTTGAGCACAAACCCTAATATCAGAGCTGCCACGCCGAGGCAGGCCAGCATTACCAGTGGCACTGTATAGTCGTAAGACATGGCAGCCTCTTCGGGTGATATCAATCCGTTTTTCAAGTCGGAAACGAGTTGCGGGTTGGTCTGGTCGAGCACCTTTCCGATGAGCAGCGGGAAGAGCCACAGTCCGATGTTCTGAATCCAGAAAATCAGGGCATAGGCACTGCCGATGATCTTGGCGTCGACCAGCTTGGGCACGCTGGGCCACAGTGCGGCCGGCACCAGCGAGAAGCTGGCACCGAGCACGAGGATGGTGACGTAGGCCACGATGATGCCTCCGACGGCGTTGCCCTTGAACATGGGCAGGATGAAGGCAAACGTGAGGTGGCAGGCTATGAGCAGCAGCGAGCCCACCACGAGCATCGAGGCAGCCTTGCCCTTATGGTCGACATAGTTGCCCAGGATGGGGGTTATGCCCACGGCCAGCAGCGGGAACACTGCAAACACTGTCTCGGCGCTCTGCCTCATGTAGCCCATGTAGCAGAATATTACGAGCGCTACGACGGCCACCACTTGCATGACGCTCTTCATTGTCTTGCCCTTCGAGAAGTTGCTGGCAAACGCTGCGGCGGCCACGATGAGCATGATTACATACTGTATCACTGTCACCGTGTTGCCGGCCCAGAATGATTCGGGCGACAGCTTGGTGAATGTGAGGTTGCACTGAAGCATGTTGACGGCGTACTTCTGGAACGGGAAGATGGCCGAGTAGTAGAGCACACACAGCAATGCCACGAGCCAGAAGCCCCTGCTGCGCAGTATGTTGCCAATGTCGCTAATCTTGAACGGGTCGTCTTTTTCCTCTGCCTCGCCGGTCTGTGAGTCGAGTTTCTTGTCGAGGAAGAAGTAGACGATGAACATTATGAGGGCTATCATGAGCAGCACGACACCGAAAGCCACCGAGCGCGACACGTCGATAACGCCGCCCATCTTGGCAAACACCGGCGAGAATATCATGCAGGTGGCCACGCCCAGGCGCGCCAGTGCCATCTCCGAGCCCATGGCCAGTGCCATCTCGTGGCCCTTGAACCATTTCACGATGCCTCGCGAAACGGTGATGCCGGCCATCTCTACGCCGCATCCGAATATCATGAAGCCTATGGCCGCAAACTTGGCCGAGGCCGGCATGCCGAGGTAGAACGGCGATATGCCGAGCTCATCGAAGCCGGGTATGTAGTTGAGGTTTTCGTTGAACCATGTCTCCAGGCTGCTTCCCTGGAACATCTCTGTCACGGCATACCAGTTGATGGTGGCCCCGACCAGCATCACCGCGCCCGAGAGCACGGCCGTGAACCTTACTCCCATCTTGTCGAGGATGATTCCGGCAAAGATGAGGAAGAACACAAACACGTTGAGGAATGTCTCGGATCCTTGCATGGTTCCGAAGGCGGTAGAGTCCCAACCCCTTGTCGACTGCATCAGGTCTTTGATAGGCGAGAGTATGTCCATGAAGATGTAGGAGCAGAACATGGCAAACGCCAGGAAGAACAATACCATCCATCTCATTCCGGCAGAGTCCCTCAGTGTCTTTTGAATCTTTTCTGTCATAATATGAATTGTTATTGGTTAAAGCCCTGTTTTGTTGGTTGGCGGCCGTCGGTGCGGTCGTTCTCCGCATGCGGCCCGCCGTTGTCCCGTTGTGGTTGTGGCTATGGCTCAGTCTTTCAGCCAGCGGTCGAGCCAGTTGAAGAATGTGCGCTGCCACAGTATTCCGTTCTGGGGCTTGAGCACCCAGTGGTTTTCGTCGGGGAATATGAGCAGCTCTGCCGGTATGCCCCGCATGCGGGCAGCGTTGAACGCTCCCATGCCTTGGTTGTAGTTGATGCGGTAGTCTTTCTCGCCGTGGATGCAGAGGATGGGTGTGTCCCACTTGTCTACAAACTTGTGGGGCGAGTTGTCGTATGTCTTCTTGGCCTCGGCCGAGAGCGGCTTGTTCCAGTAAGCATCTTCATACTCCCAGTTGCTGAACCAAGCCTCCTCGGTGTCGGTGTACATCGACTCAAGGTTGAATGCCCCGTCGTGGGATATGAAGCACTTGAAGCGCTTGTTGTGGTGGCCGGCGAGATAGTAGACGCTGAAGCCTCCGAAGCTGGCACCGACGGCGCCGAGGCGGTCTTTGTCGACGAAGGGCAGGTTTTGGGCTGCGTCGTCGATGGCCGAGAGGTAGTCGTTCATGCACTGTCCGGTCCAGTCGCCGCTCACCTGCTCGTTCCATTCAGAGCCGAAGCCGGGCAGTCCGCGGCGGTTTGGAGCAACCACCACATAGCCGTTGGCGGCCATTATCTGCATGTTCCAACGGTAGCTCCAGAACTGGCTCACCGGGCTTTGGGGCCCGCCTTCGCAGAAGAGCAGTGTGGGGTATTTCTTGTTTGGGTCGAAATTGGCGGGCAGCACAATCCAGCAGAGCATGTTCTTGCCGTCGGTCGTCTTCACCCAGCGCTGCTGCACCTTGCCTGTGGCTATCTGGTCGAGTATGTGCTTGTTTTCAAATGTCACCTGCTCCACCTTGGTTTTCTTCGGCTCCTTGCCGGGGTTGACGATGAATATGTCCGACGGCTCCGACATGCTCTGGCGTATTGCGAGCAGCTTCTTGCCGTCGTTGGCGGGCGACAGTGCCACGTAGTCGGCCCAGTCGTTGGTCACCTGGCGCACCTCGCCCTTGAGATTGGTCTGGTAAACGTTGACGCAGCCGTGCCACACTCCGGTGAACGACAGTGTCTGCGAGTCGGAGTGCCAGCAGAAGGCGTCGACGTTTGAGTCGAAACTCTCGGTAACGTATGTCTTCTCTCCTGTGGCCCTGTTGTATATGCAGAGGCGGTTGCGGTCGGCCTCATACCCGTCGCGCGCCATGCTCTGCCATGCAATGTACTTGCCGTCGGGCGAGAACTGCGGGTTGGTGTCATATCCCGGGTTGTTCTTCAGGTTCTCCTCGCTGTTTACGGCCTGCCCTTTCATGGAGCGGGTCGGGTCGACGGCCACCGGCTTGTAGCCGGCCGGCTTGCACAGGTTGGTGGTTGTCTTTGTCTCGGTGTCGTATAGATATATGTCGGAGTCGGTCGAGATGGCATACGCGAGCCCCGTTTTCTTGCGGCAGGTATATGCAATCTGCCTTGAGTCGGGGCTCCAGTTCAGTTGCTCGATGCCTCCGAACGGTGCCATGGGGCATTCGTATGGCTCGCCTTTCATTATGTCTTCGCCCTCGGTTATGCCGTTGCCTGTCACATCGGCCACAAACGGGTGCTGTATGCTTTCTACGTAGTGGTCCCAGTGGCGGTACATCAGGTCGGTGGCAAGGCGGCCTGTGGCCAGTGGCAGGTCGTCGGGGTTCTTCTTTATTATGTCGTTGTATGGTATCGATTTTATCAGTATCACCTTCTTGCCGTCGGGCGAAAACTTGAACCCTTCGATGCTTCCTCCCGACTCAGACAGCTGCTTGCGCCCTGAGCCGTCGGCGTTCATGGCCCATATCTCGCCTTCGCTGATGTATGCTATGCGCTGCCCCTGTTCTATCCATGCGGGGTCGGTCTCGCTCGTGGCGGCCGTTGTCAGCTGCCTGTTGTTCTTCCCGTTGGCGTCGATGAGGCACAGCACCTGGTGACCTTTGTTCTCCTTGACGCTGTAATACCCCACCTGGTAGGCTATCTGCTTGCCGTCGGGCGAAGCCGTTGCCGTGGCTATCCGGCCCATGGCCCACAGTGCCTCCGGCGTCATCAGCTTGTTTTCTACGGTTATGTCGCTCTTGCCGATGTTGGTTGTCGGCGCCGTTTGTGCGTTGCCGGCTAAGGTTAGCAAAGCCGCCGCAGTCATTGCTGTCAATCTGTTCATTGTTATTGGAGTTTTGGTTATACCGCAAGGGCGCCCGCCAAGGGACGCCCTTGCATTTAGGTTATTATAATGTATGCCTTTATTTCTTGCGGGCCTGTTCGCGCATCCGCTTCATTTCTTCGGCCTGTCGCTGCATTTCCTCGAGTCGTGCGGCCAGCCCGCTGGTTTTCTTGGGGTTGTTCTGGTTTTCCTTGTAGCGCGCCTCGAGTATGGCAAGCAGCTTCTCGTCGTCGGTGGTCTTGCGCAATATCCACATTATGGCGGCGCTGAAGAACAGCGAGATGAAGTAATAGAAGTTGAGCCCGGCAGAGTAATCGTTGAATATGAAGAAGAACATCACCGGCATGAGGTACATCATCCACTGCATCATCTTCATTTGTTCGGCCTGCTGGCCCACCATCTGGTCGCGCTGCTGGCGCATGCTCATGATGGAGTAGAGCACGTTTGCCACGCAGAAGAGTATGCAGGTGAGGCTCAGGTGGTCGCCGATGAGCCAGATGTTCTTGTTCCACTCAATGATGGGGTCGTAGGTAGAGAGGTCGCTAATCCACAGGAAGCTCTCGCCGCGGAGCTGTATGGCGTTGGGCACGAAGTTGAACATGGCAATCCAGATAGGCATCTGTATGAGCATGGGCAGGCATCCGCTCAGCGGGCTCACGCCATACTTTGAGTACATTGCCATCATTGCCTGCTGCTTCATCATCTGGTCTTCGGGCTTGTCGTACTGCTTGGTGGCCTCTTCGAGCTTCGGTCTGAGCACGCGCATCTTGGCAGAGCTCATGTAGCTTTTCTTCACCATGGGGTATGTTATGACCTTCAGCAGCAGCGTGATGAGTATGAGCACAATGCCCATGTTGAGCCCAAGGCCTGTGAGCCAGTCGAAGACGTAGAGCGTAAACCACCGATTGATGATGCGGAAGAGCGGCCATCCGAGGTAGACCAGGTCGAGGTCTTTGCCCGATGTGCTCTCTTTCTCCACGCCTTGCAGCAGTCTGAAGTCGTTGGGCCCGATAAACATCTCGAGCTCGGTGGGCTTGGCCCCTGTGGGGTCGAAGAACGTCTTGAGCTTGGCGTTGTACTGCTTGAGGTATCCCGTGCCTTTCTCCTGCGGTATGCTTGTGAGCAGCGAGTTGGCCGCGAAGTCGTCTTTCGAGATGAGCACGGCGCTGAAGAACTGGTTCTTGAAGGCCACCCAGTCGAGCTTTTCTTCAATCTTCTCGTCTTCCTTGGCCGATGTTTCGCTTAGGTAGTCGGTGCCTCCGTCCTTTTCCTTGTATGTAAGGGTGGCATACCTGTTCTCAAAGGTGAAGCCTTTTTCCTGCTGTCGGCATTTGTCGCTCCACTCGATGTCCATCTCCTTGTAGTTTGGTGCGAACAGTCCGCTGAGCCCCTTGGCCTGCACCGACATGCGCAGCATGTAGTCTTTGCCCAGCTTGTAGTCCAGTATGATGGCACCGCCGTTGCCGGCGTCGGCCGTCATGGTGACTGTAGAGTCGGTCACGTTTGACGGAGTGAAATACAGGTCTTGCGTGATTATGTTTGTCGTCTTGCCGGCGAGCATGAAGTTCAGGCTTTGTTCGTTGCCGTCGAACAGCGTCACGTCTTTGTCGCCGTTGCGGTCTTTGAATCCCAGTATGCGCGCTTTTTTCACCACTCCGCCCTTGGTGTCGAGAGTCAGCTCCACGCTGCTGTTCTTCAGCACCACCTGTTGGCTTTTGCCGTTCAGTGCAGAGTAGAACAGAGCGGTGGTGTCGTTCTTCGCCCTTTCGGCAGCTTTGGCTTTCCGGTTGGCTTCCGCCATCTTTTGTTCCTTCTCAGCCTGCTGCTTGATGGCGTTGGCTATGGAGTCTTGTTGGCGTTGCATGGCTATCTGCTCTTCCGACGGCTGCACGTACCATCCGTAGCCGAAGATGAGCAGGGCCATGAGAATCAGGCCAATAGTCGTGTTCTTGTTCATTTCGTTTGCTGTGTTTGTCTTTTGTTGGCTGTGGCGGTTTTATTTCTTGTTGTCTATCGCTGTCCTTACAAAGTCGAGGAAAAGCGGGTGCGGCTTGAGCACTGTGCTTTGGTATTCCGGGTGGAACTGTGTGCCTATGTACCACTTCAGGCCCGGTATCTCTACTATTTCAATGAGCCCGCTCTCGGGGTTTCGCCCCGTGCACATCATGCCGTGCCTCTCGTATTCGGCCTGGTAGGTGCTGTTGAACTCGTAGCGGTGGCGGTGGCGCTCCTGTATGTGCTCCTGCTTGTATATGTCGAGCACTCTCGACCCTTGCTTGAGCACACACTCGTAGGCCCCGAGCCTCATGGTGCCTCCGAGGTTTGTTATGTCCTTTTGTTCCTCCATGATGTCTATCACGTTGTGTTCGGTCTTCTCGTCCATCTCTCGGCTGTTGGCGTCGGCATAGCCGAGCACGTTGCGTGCAAACTCGATGACCATCATCTGCATGCCCAGGCAGATGCCGAATGTGGGTATGTTGTGCGTGCGGGTGTAGTGGGCAGCCACTATCTTGCCCTCTATGCCGCGCTGGCCGAATCCCGGGCAGATGACGATGCCGTCTTGTCCGGCCAGCTTTTCGGCCACGTTGTCTTCGGTGATTTTCTCGGAGTTGATGAACGTGAGCACCGTCTTGTGGTCGTTGTAGGTGCCGGCCTGCGACAGGCTCTCGCGTATGCTCTTGTAGGCGTCCTGCAAGTCGTACTTGCCCACGAGCCCGATGTGCACCTCTTCGGTGGCGTTCTTGCGGCGCTCAAGGAAGTTTCGCCACGGGCCGAGCGTCGGTTTCTCGCCTATTTCCATGCCGAGCTTGCCGCACACCTCGCGTATCTGGGCCTCGTCCATGCCCGTGAGGTCGTAGCCGGTCTTCTCCTTTATGGCGTCGAGAATGGGCAGGCGGCGGTAAGGAGCCTTGAAACTGATTACCCGCCCGTCGATTTCGCGCTCGGGCTTGCCGTTGACAGCTATGCACACCGTCTCGAGAAGCTTCTCGGTGAACGACATCATCCAGTTGTAGTCCTTGTATTGCACGTAGAGTTCCATGCAGGTGAACTCCGGGTTGTGGTTGCGGTCCATACCCTCGTTGCGGAAGTTCTTGCCAATCTCGTAGACGCCCTCAAAGCCACCAACAATCAGCCTCTTAAGATATAGCTCGGTGGCGATGCGCATGTACATGTCGCAGTCGAGCGCATTGAAGTGCGTTATGAACGGTCTTGCGCTCGCCCCGCCGGCTATGCTCTGCAGGGTGGGCGTCTCCACCTCGGTGTAACCGGCCTCGTCGAGCACGCGGCGTATGGTGCGTATCACCGTGGCGCGCTGCAGGAAGGTGTCCTTCACGCCGTCGTTGACCACCAGGTCTACGTATCTCTGGCGGTAGCGAAGCTCCGGGTCGTCAAACTTGTCGTAGGCCACGCCGTCCTTGTATTTCACTATGGGCAGCGGCTTGAGGCTCTTCGACAGCAGCGTCAGCTCGCGGGCGTGAACCGAAATCTCGCCCGTCTGCGTGCGGAACACAAAGCCTCGCACCCCGATGAAGTCGCCAATGTCGAGCAGGCGCTTGAATACCTTATTATATAAGTCCTTGTCTTCGCCCGGACAAATGTCGTCGCGGGTGATGTAAACCTGAATCCTTCCCTTCGAATCCTGGAGCTCGGCGAAGCTGGCCTTGCCCATCACGCGGCGGCTCATCATGCGCCCGGCTATGCAAACCTCCCTTGGCTCGCCCTCATCTACAAAGTTTTCCTTTATGTCGGTAGAGAAAGCATTGGTCGGGTACTCCGCGGCGGGGTATGGGTCGATGCCCATGTCACGCAACTCTTGCAGACTCTGGCGCCTGCCGATTTCCTGTTCACTTAGTTCTAAAACGTTCATAATGTCTGAATGCCTTTCTTATTCTAGCTGCAAATTTACGAATTTATTTTGAATGTGCCCGCTTTTTTACTTTTATTATCACCTGACCCGCAGTGGCATTTTTGTAATATTTCATTACCCGGAGGCAAGAAAACGGCAACACGGTGACTGTCACAATGTTACAATCCCGCCCGTTTGGCAGTGCAAAACAGGCCGTACGGCAGCATGGAATGTGCCGTTTGGCACTGCCGTTCGGCCCGTTTTGCAACGCATTGTGGCATCGGGCTCATAGCCACCGTGCGTTTGTACGGTTATATTACCGCGCAAGGCAACCTCAGGCACAGCCCACCCCGCCCCACCACACAGCCTGGCCCGCCAGCAAACGGCCGAGGCGCTTTTGGGCCGGGCATATCTGCCGAACCGACAATAAACCGGCCAGCATACGGCCACATTGCACAAGTCGGAATACAACCGCGATTGTTCGATATGACGAGCAGGCTCACAATTGGCATATATTTTAACAAAAACTAATGCCAACCAATCAAATTTTAGCATCCAAACCTACTTTTTCTTCGTTACTTTGCCATTATTAACAGACCAATCAATTACCAATAACTATTTTAAATTTTTACATGACTAAAACCAAAACAACTATCCGGCAAGGGGCAAACTGCAATGCAAGGCTCCTTGCATCGGCCGTGTTTGCACTGACGGCCATTGTGGCCAATGCCCAACAACGGGTGACAGGAAGAGTGGTAGACGAGCATGGCGAGCCCGTGATTGGGGCCAGCGTGGCGGTGAAGGGCACCGGCACGGGATGCGTGACCGACATCGACGGCAGGTTCACCCTGGCCAAGGTGAAGCCCGACCAGGCCATAGCCGTGTCTTACGTAGGCTTCGCCACCCAAACCATGACCATTGGCAACAACACCAGCCTGACTGTGACGCTGAAGGCAAACGACGCTGTGCTCGACGAAGTGGTGGTGGTGGGCTACGGCTCTATTACCAAGCGCTCGGTGTCGACTGCCATGTCTACCGTCAAGGGGGCAAGCATTTCAGACATGCCAACGTCCAATGTCACGCAAAGCCTTTCGGGGCTCTCGGCGGGCATAAGCCTGCAACAGACCAGCGGCGAGCCCGGGGCAGCGCCCTCGATACGCATCCGTGGGGCGGGCTCGATAAACAGTGGCAACGACCCTCTGTACGTTATCGACGGCTACCCGACCACCGATGCCGAACTGTTCAACAACCTCAACCCAAGCGACATCGACGACATACAGATATTGAAAGACGCGGCCTCGTCGGCCATCTACGGCTCGAAGGCCGGCAACGGCGTGATCATCGTGACCACAAAGAGGGGCAAGGCCGGCAAGCCCACGGTGAGCCTGTCGACGCAGGTTGGCATAAGCCAGGTGCAACGCAAGGTCGACGTGCTTGAAGCCGACGACTTCCTGGACATGGTAATAGAGGCCCGGACCAACAACGGCACCATAAACAACTACCCGGACTTGGTGAAACTGCGCGAGTCGGGCAACTATTGCAACACCGACTGGCAGGATGCCATTTTCCGCAACGCGCTAAACTACCGGGCAAACGCCACGGTGACGGGGGGCAACGACGTGGTGACCTACAGCCTGTCGGTGAACTACCAGAACGAAGACGGCATTCTGCTGAACTCTTATTTCAAGAAAATAAACATCAAGGCTGGCTTCGACGCAAGGCTGGGCAAGCACGTAAAGGTGGGCGCCAGCTTCTCGCCCAGCTACAACAAGAAACGCTCGCAGCAGCCATCGGGAGGCAACACCGAAGACGCCAAGGGCATCATTGCCGAGGCTCTGTCGTACCCGCCGATACTGCCCGTATACCAGCCAAACGGCGACTACACCCAGATGGCACAGCACTACGCCGGGAAGAACGGGACACCCGACTACGGACTGAACATGCAACTGCGCAACCCTGTGTGCAACCTGCTCGAGAACAACAACGACAGATGGGCCTTGCGGACGCTCACCCACGCCTACGTTGAAATCAAGCCGGCCAGGCACCTCACAGTGAGGTCGGCCGTCGACTTCGCCACAAACTCGCAGAAAACAGACTACTATCAGTCGGCCTACCTATTTGGCTCTGCCGCCACGGGCAACAAGTCGACGCCTTACCTCAATGCAATCAACGCCTACCGCGCATCGGGATTCGGCTACGACGCCTACTGGTCGACCACGGCCACATACGACCGCGACCTCACCGACAAGCTGAACCTAAACGCCGTGGCCGGCTACGACTTCGAATACAACAGCGACTTCAGCGTTAGGCAAGACGACCGAACCGACGCCGACAACCCGATAGCATATCTGGGCACAAGCATCAGAAACGTGATGGGCGCCAACCTGTGGACGGGTTCGTCGACAAACTCTAACTATGTGTTCGACGCCATGTTTGCCCGCATCATCTTGAACTACGACAACAAGTATGTGGTTTCGGGCTCGCTGCGCCGCGACCGCTCCAGCAAGTTCGGCCCCGACAACCGCGCCGGACTGTTCTACTCGGCCTCGGCGGCATGGAACGTCACCGAGGAGGAATGGATGAAACCCGCAGAATGGCTCTCGCTGGCCAAGGTGCGCGCCAGCTACGGCGTGACGGGCAACGACCAGGTGGGGTCCAACTATGCCTGGGTGTCGGCCATCAGCACCGACCACAACGTGGTGTTCGGCACTTCGTCGGTGCCGTCGTATTATCCGAGCGGCTACTCAAACAGGAGCCTCGGATGGGAAAAGAACAGGCAGATTGACCTCGGACTCGACCTGGCATTCATCAAACGCATCAACCTCAACATTGATTTCTACAAGCGGACGAGCGACATCGTGATGCCGGCCAACATACCTAACTTCAACGGCATAGCCGGTTCGGTGTACATGAACTCGGGCCAGGTGGAGAACAAAGGCGTGGAGATAGCGCTCAACGCGAAGGTTCTGCAGGGCAGCCTCAACTGGGAGACCACGCTCAACTGGTCGTTGAACAGGAACAAGATTCTGTCGCTGGCCAACAACCAGAGGCAACTGCCCAACGGAAAGGCCGGAACGAAATGGGGAAACGTGATACGCAACATCGTGGGCCGGCCCATGGGCGACATGTATATGCTCAAGGTGATTGGCACTTACAACAGCGAAGACGACCTGAAAAAGTATCCGAAGTATGGCACTGAGAGCATCGGCGACCTGATATACGAAAACACCAACGGCGACAACACCATCAACACCGACGACTATCAGTATGTGGGCAACTACCAGCCCGACTTCACCTACGGTTGGACAAACAGGCTGGGATACAAGAACTTCGACCTTGCCATAACCATCGACGGCCAGGCCGGGGGCAAGGTGATATACGCCGCGGCACGCGCATACTCGCTAAACCTGTGGGACAACGTGCTCGCCGAGTCGGGACTGGGGCGCTGGCACAGTGCCGAACAGCCCGGCAACGGCACTTCGCACAAGGCCGGCACCAACAACCTGGGCTCGAACATACAGCCGTCGACGCGCTACCTCTACGACGCCGACTTCCTGCGCATACGCAACATTGCCCTGGGCTACACCCTCCCGGCAAAGGCCTGCGATGCTGTGGGGCTGCAACGCCTGCGCCTGAGCGTCAACATACAGAACCTGTGGACGTTCGACTCGTATCCCGGCTACTCGGTGGAAGCCAACTACAACGGCAACTCTGCCACCAACAACGGGGTTGACTTCGGCAGCTACCCCATATCGCGCGTAATGACTTTCGGCATCAACGCCACATTCTGAAACACCATAAAGCAACATCATTATGAACTCATCACATATCAACAAAATACTCACAGCGGCATGCATAGCCGCATCCGCACTGGCTGTCACGGCGTGCAGCGACGGTTTCTTCGACCGTTACCCGTCCGACTCGATGCAGATGGAAACGTATCTTACCAACGACAGCGAGGCAGAAAACATACTGCTCGACGCTTACTACTATCTGCGGACGGTGCAGGAAGACGTAATCATGGTCAACGGACTGTGCACCGACGAGGCCTACGACTACAAGAAAAACAACCAGGCCGACTACATCAGCCTCAACGAAGGAACGTGGGATGCCACCTCGGCCACCATCGACGCCATCTGGGCCAACTGCTACAGCATGATAAACCGATGCAACTCCGTGCTCGACAAGATTGGCAATGTCAGCGAGAAAAACAGGAAGCAATATGAAGGCGAAGCCTGCATGCTCAGGGCTTACGCCTACTTCACACTGGTAAGGCTGTTCGGCCCGGTGCCACTGACGGAGCATGTAGTCGACGACTACAGCGACCTTTACAACTACGGACGCAGCCCCGAGAAAGACGTCTACGCACTAATAGGCAGCGACCTGGGCAAAGCCGCTGCCTGCCTGCCGCCCCACTACAGCGAAGCCGGCAAGGCGGGGCGGGCCACAAGCACTGCCGCCAAGGTGATGATGGCCGACACCCACATGACGCTGGGCGACTTCGGCGCTGCCAGGAAGGTGCTTGAAGAGGTGGTAGGCTATGCCAAGGCCAACCCCGCGAGCCTCGGGTTGCTCGACGACTATGCCAGTGTGTTCGACTCGCAAAACCCTGTCAACAAGGAGATAATATTCGTTGCACAATTCAACAACGGGGCTACGGTGGTGGCCAACTATCTCATGAAGCGGTGCATACCGGCCGTGAGCCCCAACGACCAGCCGGCCTACACCCTGCCCGACGGCACCGCTTCCACGATACTTACAACTCAGGGAGTGGGCTGTCTGCTCATGACGTGGGACTTGTACAACCGGCTTAGGAGCAACCCTGCAGACAAACGCTACAGCCAGATGGTCTACGACAGGCTTTATGACGCATCGCAAGGCACTTCAAGGCAAACCGAAGAGGTGGACGTAAACGATAACGGCGACGCCTTCACTCCGGCCACCCTAAAATACTTTGACATGCACAACCAGGGCCTGAAGACGTGCGCCAGCGGTTGCGACGACATCATATACCGCTACGCCGACGTGCTGCTCATGTATGCCGAATGCCTCAACGAGACCAACGCCACGGCCGAAGCCAAGGAGTATCTCGACGCCGTGCGCCACCGCGCAGGCCTGGCAGGCACGCAAGTCACGTCGCAAAACGAAATGCGACTGGCCATAGAAGACGAGCGTCTGCTCGAACTGTGCTTCGAAGGGCACCGATGGTATGACCTGAACAGGACGGGCCGGATAAACAAGGTGATGACCGCCCACTTCAATCATCGCGTCAAAGGACTGTCGGCACCGCTGCAAGCCAACAACAACGGAATGGCCGTCACCGATTGCAACGACGCCTCCGGCCGTCCGCTTGAGTGGCGATGGAACGACAGCGACGGCAGGATACTGTTCCCAATACCCTACAGCCAGTTGCAACTGTCTGGCGGATGGAAGCAGAACCCGGGCTATTGAAAACCTTAAATCCTTTATATTCGCCGGTGTGTGGCATTGTTTGCCCACACCGGCGATTGCCATATCGGTAAGCCGCCACGCACGTCCTACCGTCCATCACGGCGACATGCCCAAGGCACTACATGGCCATCGCCGGGCACAACGCCGCTTATGCCAACGCAGGGCATTTCAGATGAATTTCCATTCCCAGTGCCCCGCCACTTTGACTTCGACCAAAAAGCTTTTATATTAAAAGCCAAGAAATCCCTTGAAATGCACTGAATATTTTGTATCTTTGCATGAATTATGCCGCAACGGGCATTTCATGGGCAAGCTCATGCTGCGCCGGCGTTGTGCCCGCCTTGCTGTCTTAGCATAAAAGCGGGCGCCACCTGGAGCGAGAACGCATACTTCCGCCACTGCCGTTTGCGCTGCGTTGAAAGCCCAACATTGAACAATGAAGACTGTGGGGCAACAAAGTCAGCACCCCACATATTTTATATTACACGATGGATTTAGAAAAGATAAAAGACCTTATAAGGCAAAAGCCAAACATAGCCGACAACCTCGGCATGGACTTCATATCCACTCCAGACGATGAGACATGCGTGGCCACGATGCTGGTGGACAGCCGAAACTGCCAGCCAATGGGCCTTCTGAGCGGCGGCGCCACCCTGGCCTTGGCCGAATACATGGCCGGTGTGGGGTCGTCGATACTGTGCCCGGACAGGGCCTGCGTAGGTGTCAACGTCAGCGGGAGCCACGTCAGGAGCGCTTTCGAGGGCGACACGGTCACTGCCACGGCCCACATTGTACACCGGGGGCGCACGCTCCACGTGTGGAACGTGACCGTGGCCGGCTCCGACGGAAAGACTATATCGACGGTAAGCGTGATGAACTTCATCACCGACAAACCCACGGAGGCCGCAAAATGACAGCCCGCGCACTGTTCAGGCTGCCCTATTCCGACACTTATACCATAGTGGAGCAGGGCAGCGGGCATCCCGAGGAGCTTGCAGCTTACGGCGCCCTGGACGGGCGGGAGGGCTTTGTCATAGCCCCGTTTGCCATCTCTGCCGCCGAGCCACTGCTGCTGTTGCGCCCCGACCGCATCGAAACAAGGCGCACAACAAGCGAGACCGAGGTGGCCGGGAGGGCCCGACGCAAACATGAGGCAGACGCTGCCGACCGCAGGGCATACGCCAGCGACTTCGCCAGATGCCACTCGCAACTCTTGGCGGGCAGGTTTGCCAAGCTGGTGCTTGCACGCCGCTCCACCGAGCGGATGGCCAGGCGAGTGGACGCCGAACAGCTTTTCTTGCGTGCGTGCCGCCTGTATCCGCGCATGTTCGTAGCTCTTGTAGAGGCACAACGCTGCGGGACATGGCTCTTTGCCACGCCGGAAAGACTGCTCAGCGGCACATCCGACCGATGGCACACCGTGGCCCTGGCCGGTACACAGCGCCTTGACGGCGCTGCCGCACGCTTCGACTGCCCGCCCAAGCCGCACGCGCCTGCCGACGAAACCATTGCCTGGGACGGCAAAAACAGGAGAGAACAGCGCATTGTGGCCGACTACATAGCCGACACCCTGCGCCCTCTGACAACAGGACTGAGCCGTAGCGAAGCCCGCACGGTGCGCGCCGGCAACGTCATCCACCTGCGCACCGACTTCGACTTCACGCTCGCTGCCGGCCAAGGCATAGGCAACGTCATCAACGCCCTGCACCCAACGCCGGCTGTCTGCGGGCTGCCAAAGGACGAAGCACGCCGTTTTCTCACAACAGCCGAGCACTCGCCACGCAGCTACTACAGCGGATTCATGGGCCCGCTAAACCTTTGCAACGAGACCCACCTGTACGTATCGCTACGCTGCATGGCCATCAACGGCGACAGCTGCAGCCTCTATGCCGGCGGCGGACTGCTCACCGACAGTATCGAAGAGCAGGAGTGGCTTGAGACAGAGGCAAAGATGGAAACGATGCGCAACGTCATCGGAGACACCGTCACAGACGAATAACAACACAACAGACCATGTATAGCGACAAGGAAAACGTCAACATACTCACAGCGCTGCTCGCGGCTCACGGCATAAAGCACGCCGTGGTGTGCCCGGGCAGCCGCAACGCGCCCATA
>OHQS01000554.1_pt1 | contig 19836 bp, 9 predicted proteins | sample 1578181 | NCBI WGS metagenome assembly OHQS01 (sample SAMEA3879528, study PRJEB24766) | human gut metagenome | biome: human-associated habitat; feature: feces | place: USA | collected 1985/1987 | reverse complement strand
CCAGTTCAAACTCGTCGCCGACGAACCTCACTGTCAGCTTGCCGTTTTCTGTCGACTCGGCTTTTACGTCTGTCGGTGCGACGGGAGCCTGTATGTTGTCGGTGCACAATCCGTCGTAGTACTCGTAAGCAGTGCTGTTCGAGCCGGCTATGCTGAATCCGTAGCCATCGCCGATGAGGTCGATGGCACCGTCGCCGTTGAGGTCGGCAACCTCATAGGCTCCTCCGTCAAAATGGCGCAGCGTCTGTTGGAGTGAGAACGTGCCGTCGGGGTTCTGGAACTGTATTCGTGTTCCCCACTGCTTGTTGTCTACGTTGGTCCATCCACCGTCGATGATGTCGACAAGCCCGTCGTGGTTGATGTCAACAAGGCGGAGTGTAGACTCGGCCGAGCCGTAAATGCCGTTGCCGGCATCGACAGAGCTGAGTGTGAAGTTGAAGTCGCCGTCGCAATTGTTTAGGAATATGTCGCCGCGCTTGGGGCTGTTGGGTGTCGGGTCGGTGCCGAACGAAACGATGTCGAGCCATCCGTCGTTGTTTACGTCGGCCAATGCGAGGTCGCTCTCGTATACAGGCACGAACGCCTTGCCTTTCAGGTCGAGCTCCTGGAACGTGCCGTCACCGTTGTTCTTGTAAATGTAGAAGCAAGGGCCGTCGTTAGAGTAGCCGCTGGCCACGATGTCGAGCCAGCCGTCATTGTTGAGGTCGCCCATGATGGTGGCACCGTGCGACATGGGCTTTGCTATCATCGTAGGCTTCATGGTGCCCGATTCCACGTCGGCCTCAAACAGGTCTGTGGGCATTGGGTTCTGCTCGTAGGGTATGGGGTTGAACACATGCTGCTCTGTGAAAGTGCCGTCGCCGTTGTTCTTGTAGAGTGCCAGCAGGCGTTTGTATTGCATCACCCGTCCGTCATCGCCATCCTCGGCCCAGCGCTTCATGCACTGAATCAATATGTCTGTATAGCCGTCGTTATTGTAGTCGCCGAACGACAATGACGAGTTGTTCATGCTCGGCAGGTTCTTCTCGTTGTCGCCGGTGGGGAACGTGCTTATGTCGGCGAACGTGAACTTTCCGCCTTCGTTTTTCATCAGGTAGGTGTAAAAGCCCTTCTGGTCGCCAACATTCTCGGCCGGCTCAAATCCCATCTCGTTTTTGCCGGTGAGGTAGAGGTCGAGCAGCCCGTCGTTGTTGAAGTCAAGCCAGCGCCCGTAGTTGAATGTCGAAGGCGGCAGGCCGAGCAACGACGAATAGTCGCCCTCGGGCGATCTTGCGCCGATATACCTGGACCATGTCCACTTGCCCGGAGCGGTGCTTTGGTAAAGGTAGCCGCTGGTGAGCCAGTTGAGGTCGAGCTTCTCTTTTGTCTCGGGGTCTTCCCATGCCCATTTTGAATCGGCGCCCTCAAATCCCTGGCCACCGTAATAGAAGTCGGGCGTGCCGTCGTTGTTGACGTCGCCTATGATTGGCGTGCTACGGTGAACAGGTGACAGTTCGGCCGACTTCTCTTCGTTCAGCTGGAATACCTGCGCTTGGGCAGACGCTGTTGCCCCGAGCGCCATTGCTATAAGCAATGAGTTTGTCAATGTAGAATGTTTCATAACAATGCTGTTTTATGTTACAATTATTTATACGTTTCAGGTAGTGTACGTTTGGGTTTCTGCTGCAAAGCTATCAAATAAAAGATATATTTGCCGCAACTATTGTTGCGAAAGATGCAAAGGATGTGTCTAAATTCCGATAAAACATATTTGGTAAGACAAATTTTGTATTTCGGGGCTGTTTTTCGGCAATTTGAAGTTGCTGCCGTCTGCCAGCGGTTATGATTTGTGTTGTGGCTGATTCAAGTGTTTGCGTGCTGGTGGGGAAGTGGGCAGGCCAGTTACGCGGCTTGTGCATTGTCCCTTGGATTGCCCGCAATCATTCGGGCCATATACCTTTGCGCCTTCATAGCGGCTGGCGCCGCAGCGGCGATGCAGGTATATGGCCCGGTGGTTAAGTGAGCAATGTGGGCGGATGTGGTCCGTTGCCGTCAGCGTAAGTTGGGGTGTCTGCCTATCTTGCAAACCACGCCGATATGTTCATAAGCCTTTGTTTCATGGCCTCGCTGTCGGCATGTTTGGCCGCAACCTTCTCTGCCATTAGTGCGGGGTGGTCATGGCGGTGGTGTGAAATGCGAAGTAGGTCGAAAAACCTGTTGCCTTCGAAGCATGTCTCGGCAGCCATCTCATTGAGTATGGCCTTTTCAACAAAGTCGGTAGTGTCGGCATCTGCCGGAATTACGTATTGCTCCCTGTCCCATACAATGCCAAGTCCAAGACCCCTTGCCGCCGTGCCGATGTTCTGGTCGTATTGTGCGGCTTGGAAATTGATGTATGCCGGATAGCGTTTAACCTCGTTTGAGTCTACCCTGTGCTGTATGGTGTCATACATATTTTTGTTCAGTCCGTACTTGAGAACGGCGAAAGCTGTTGTGGGATAGCCGGCGCGATTGATGGCTTCGGCATATCTAAGGTATATGGTTGACGGGCGCACCATGGCCAGCGACAGTAGGGGGCGTTGTTCGAGCGCGTCGGTGACCGTTCCGCTAAGGTTGTTGTAGAACTTTGTGATTACCATTTCTTGTGGGTTGGCAGCCGGCAGCTGGGCCAGGTCGGCATGCCCGAAGGCGTCGGCCGTCAGTGCCCCTGAGGCCATTTCGGCCGCCCCTCGCAAGTCGCCGTTGAAGTAGCGCGATATAGCCTGCCCATTGTCGGTGTGGAAATGCGTCCTCGACATCATCCATTCAGTAAACTGAGCTGCAGGCAACAGGCTTGGTTTATCGCTGTATGTGAGCTTGCGCATCTGGCTGTGTGTGGCACGAAGATCGGAGTTGAATATCTGTCGGGTGACAACATCGTTTTTGTAGGCCTGCATATTGCCCGTCTGCAAGTTCTGCCTTGTGGCCGACTCCCACGTGTTGGCGTATGTTCTGCTTACCACGATGTTGCGGTTCGCAATGAGGCTGTAATAAGCCTCGGCGGCTTTGTCGTACATATTATTATAAAGGTATAAGTCGCCGAGCAGCATCTTTGTCGGGTAAAACAGTTCTGTAGACGTCCAGTTGTCTATCGTTCCGTAGTCGAGCGGTCGTGCATCGGCTATGGGGCTTATGTCGGCAATGAGTTTCTGTGACAGTTCGTCGATGCCGATGTTTGCGTCAGCCGGAACCATGCTGCCAATCGAAGTCAAAGGCATTGTGAAATAATTCACCCTTCCGAAGATCAGTGCCATCTGCCAGTAAGTGTAAGCTCTGAGCGTCTTAACCTGTGCGTACTCCGGCATCATCACTTTGTTCTGGCCTTCAGTGATGCTGGTGTCCATGCGTGCAATGATATAATTGCAATTGTTTATTATGGAATAAAAGTCGCGGGCAATGGCATAACTGTTGTCTGCCGCGAAGCTGATGTCGTTTATTTCCTGCAGGTCGGTCGATGCATATTCGTTGTCGACAGTCATCAGGTCGCCACGCAACTCGCCCATGATCAATATCCTGTCGGCCACTTGCTGCAACTGAGCCAAGACCCCTATGACAGAGTAAATGGAGTCGTTAGGGTTGTTCAGTTCGTGCTGGTCGTCGTAAGCAATACGGCCGGATTCAGTGTCCATCATGTCCTCGCAGGCCGTGGCACAGCAGATGAGGAATATGCCGCATATTACGTTTATTATCTTTTTCATATCGTTTGCTACGTTAAAGGTTAAGTTTTATTCCGAGGTTATACGTGCGGGTCTGTGGCATGAGGCCGGTGTCAATACCCTGGCAAAGAGCTTGCGACCCATAGAAGAACTCGGGATCGGTGCCCAGGTATTTGGTCATTGTGAAGACGTTGGTTACAGATGCCCACACCTGGACGCCTTGGATAAACCTTGGCTTGACTGGCAGGCTGTAGCTTAGGCTCACCTGCTTCAGCTTGAGGTATGACGCATCTTCTATCCAACGGTCGCTGAACCTGCTGTTGCCCATAGGGTCGCCATAGGTGGCCCGTGGGATGTCGGTGGCTTGACCGTCGCCCGTCCATCGGCGAAGCATGGCTTCACTCTGGTTGTTCAGCGAGCTGCCGTTCTCCATCTGCTGGCGCATGGCGTTGAAAGCGTCGTTGCCCAGCGAATATGTGAATATCGCATCTAACGAAAGGCGTTTCCAATTGACGTTGAAACCAAACGCGCCATATATGTCGGGATTGGGGTCGCCGATGATGGTCATGTCATGTTCGTCAATGATGCCGTCGACTTTGATGTCGGCAAAATGCATGTCTCCGGCGCCGAATCTCAGGTTGCGACCGGTATTGTCGACAACAGACAAGTTAGCTTTGCTTGCATCTTCCATGTCAGTAAATACGCCTTCAGACTTGTATCCGTAGAACACACCAAGCGGGTTGCCTTCGGCAGTGAGCACGTTAGCGCCCATGACATTTGTTATGAAGTTGCCGTCGGTCAACCGTTCCACCTCATTCTTATAGTGTCCCATGGTCACATTGGCGTTTAGCTGCCAGTCCTTGGTTTCTACGATCCTGCCGCCAACGCATACTTCAAAGCCGCGGTTTCTCATGCTTCCGTCGTTGGTCCAATAGTTTTGCAAGCCATATTCCTCGCGGAGCTGTTTGCGCACGAGCAGGTCTTTGGTGGTGGAGTCGAAGTAGTCGGCGCGTACAGACAGGCGGTTGTTCAGCAGGAGCATGTCGATTCCTACGGTAAACGTGCCCGTGTGCTCCCATTTCAACTTGTCGTTGCCGATGTTGCTAAGTGCCAAGCCTTTGGCCAGTCCGGCATAGCTTATGGCTTCAAAGTAGGTGCGGGTGGCTGCTGAAGGCAGGTCGTCGTTGCCTGTGATTTCATATCCTGCATGTAGCTTCAGGAAATTGATGCCTTTCACCTTGCGCATGAACTTCTCGTTGGTTACCACCCATGCTGCATTGAACGACGGGAATACGCCCCATGCCACACCTCCGATGTTAAGTCCGCTGCCTGATTTGCGGCCAAATCGACTGTTGGTTTCCATGGCTGTCTGTACGCCGGCAAAATAACGGTTCTTCCAGTCGAAGTCGGCTTGTGCGTACCACGCCATGTCCCGCCAGTCTTCGTTGACACCATCGATTGTGCGAAGGTTGGCATTGGTTACCGACAGGCTGCGCAAATTGTCGCTGCCTGTGTTGTAGCCTTGCCCGTAATCACTCTCAAATGTGTTGTTGATGAATCTGTAGCCGCCGGTTATCTTGAGGTTTGAAGTATTCGAATTGATGGCATTCCAGTCTGCATGAATGTCTACTGTCAGGGTCGAGTGGCGAGTCATCAGTGAGGCTATGCTGTTGTCTCCTTGGGCATACCAGTCGCCTTGTGCGTTGACAAGCTGTATGGCAGGCAGTCCGAAGTCGGGTGTAAACTTGCTTTCCTTTATTTTGTCCCAAGAGAATCCGACGAGGGCCGACAGACTTAGGCGGTCGTTGAATGTGTAGGTAGGCGCAAGAGTTGCGGTGAAGCGGTAGTTCTTGTTCTTGCCTTCCGAGTTGTCTGTTACAGCCATTGGGTTGCCAATGCCCAGCTCGTCTACGTCAGCCAGTCGGTCGTACATGTTGCCTTGCGAGTCGAATTGGTTGGGGCTGTACAGCGGCGACTTGATGTAAGCCATGTATCTGGGCGATGTCTCACTGAGGATGCCGTCATCAAAAATGTTCCTTGTAACTTGGGCAAATGCTATGTCGGCACGCGTCTTCAGTTGTCTCGTCAGATTTATGTCACTATTGAAGCGCACGTTGAGCCTGTCGAAATTAGTATTGCGCACGTAGCCGTCATTGTGTGAATAGCCGAGCGAGAAAGAGTAGAGGGCAATCTCATCGCCGCCGCGCACGGATATGCCGTAGTTCTGCGTCATGGCCGTCTGTCCAATCTCGTCGTTCCAGTCGGTGTTGTTGTGGTTGGCGTTATAATACGATTTTGTCGGGTCGTCGTCCATGAACTGGAAGTTTCTGTCCTGTCCTGGCATTCCTCCGATTAGGTCGGTGGCAAGTATACGGTAAGCGTTGGCGTTGAGCATGGGCAACGTCTTGCCTTTTTGCTTTATGCCCATAGACAGGTTTACTTCTATTTCGGTAGCCATGTTGTGGCTGCGTTTGGTGTTTATGATTATGACGCCGCCTGCCGCCTTCGCTCCCCAGACGGCGGTTCCGTTCTTTAGTATCTCAATGCTTTCGATGTCGTCGGGTGAGAGCAGCGACAGGGGATTGCTGAAATACCCTTCGCAAAGCGAGCTTATGTTGTCGTCCGACTGCCATATCTGCCCGTCGACAATGAAGAGCGGCTGCGACTTCATGTTGATGCTGTGCATGCCCCTCACAAACATTGCCATGCCGCCGGCATCAATGCCACTGTGGCTTATTGCATTCACGTCGCCAAGCAAGTTCATCTGTATGTTCTCGTCTGCTCCCACGGTTGCCGGGCGCATCGATTGGGTCTTGGCTGTTGTATAAGCGCTAAGTGAGTGCTCATTATATGCCGGGTTGGCTTTGGTTGTAGGCTGCATCTTGATTGACAGACTGTTGCGCCCCAATATGGGGACAAGCTGCTGGTCGAACCCTGGAGCCTCGATGCGCAAGATTCCCTCCAGCTTGCTGACATTGAGCTCGAAATTACCGTCTTCGTCGCTCATGGCCACATTGTCTGTGCCGATGAGAGTGATGCGGCTGCCTGCAAACTTTTCTCCGGTGTTGCTGTTGGTCACCGTGCCTTTTAGGTTTATCTGTGCAATGGTTGCCAAAGGCAGCGACGAGCAAAACAGAGCTAAGGTTATATATCGTATGTTCATTGGTTGTTGGCTTAATTTATTTTTTAACGGGTTCAAATATTATTCTGTCCAGCCTGAATGTACGTGACAGTTCGCCAGAAGAAAACTCGCGTGACGTTACATTGGTGGCAACGGTCAGCTGGGTGGTCACCGGAAGCATGCTCGGGTCGTGGGTCTTGTCCATAAGCCATAGGCGGTCGGTGGTGTTGCTAACGGGGAGTTCCAGCTCTTCGAAAGCGAGCATCTTGACAGGTTTTGAGCCCGAGGTGAGCAGTGTGCGGCTGTTGTTTCGCTTTGATGTTGAGCGGCCGTTGCTGTTCATGTATGCGACGGTGAACGTGATTCGCGTAGAGTCAAGTTCTGTGGTTGGCCCTTCAACAGTTGCTGGCAGGAACACGGCGTATACATTATACTTGTCGGCAAGAGTGTTTGGTATGTCGAATATGACGGTAGGGTTGGTCGACGTGGATATCGGCATCACCTCAATGTACGAGTCACCGCTAACGCCGCTTACAATGCTTGCGGCAGTCACATTGCGCATATATACTGATGTCAGCGTGTTGTTATATGTACGTCCGTTCTGCTGTTCGGCTTCCACGCTTATCGGTTTGTTCCACGTCTCGCTGTTGTCGTAGTTGAGTGTGGTGGCGGTGAACAGCATTCCGTTTGAAGCCGACAGTTCTTGGGTTCCGGAAATCAAGTCGGCAGGAGAGTGGATTACGCTTCCTGTTGTCGACACAATGGAGTCGGCCCGGGCAATGCTTCCTCTGTACACGAGGTCATTGACGATTGCTAGTTTTGTGCGTATGTCTTGTATTGAGTCGGCCACGTGTGCATTTGTATCATACACCTTGAACGAAGGGGCGATGCGTTCGTAGGCTGCGGCCCAAGCCTCGTTGGTCGGCACGACCATCGAGTACAACGAGTCTTCGCTTTTGATGTGTCCTATGCCGTATGCCTTGTCTTCAAGTAGCCTGTTGTAGCTAACCATCACAGAGTCAAAGACAGGGCGTCCGTTGTCGTCGATGTCAATCTCTGTGCTGGCATCAGGGTCGAATCGAACCTCATCAAATGAATGTATGAACTCATAGAGCGCTGACATTTCGCTGCTGGCCTCAATGTGCTCATAGATATTGTTGGCGTATGGTATTTGAGCATTGCTTAGCTTGTGGACGAGGCCGTTGGTTGCCTTGATGTCATGTTGTGCCATGGTACATCCGCCAAACATATCACTGCTGTTGAAATAATATATCTTGCCATTGAGCATTCTGACGCTTGTCGTCACAGGGGTCGACGATGGGTAAGTCTGCCTTGCTATGTGATTGCTTACCATTCTCCTTATTGAAGCCATGTCGGCATTTGTGTCCGGGCCCATGGCGTCGGCTGGCGGGGCAAACACCGTGAACGATTGGCTAGAGGAAAGCAGGTCGGCATATCCTGATTTACTGATGAGACCGGCAAATGCCTTGGTCGCATCATCTTGTTCAAGCAGTTGCATTACGGTGAGTCCCGAGCCTTGGGCTGGACCTTCTTCATAATGGTCGGCCCATTCTGTACATCCCGTTATGGCAACCGAGATTAATATTGTTGATAATAACTTCTTCATGTTTTATTAGTCTTTGTCTTCTGTATCAATGATGCTTGTGGGAACGTATTCAAGGTAGTCGAAGTGGAACTCGCCGTTTTCCGACTCAATGTTCTTGACACGGAAATAGTGGGGGCCATATTCTTGGAACGTGAATGTACCTACAATGAAGCGCAGGGCGCTGATCTGTTGGCGCAAAGTCTTTTGTCCGTTAGGGCTGTATACCGAGTTCGGGCCTTTCATATATCCACGGTTGCGCATCATCTTGTCGTTTTCAGCACCGTTGTCTGTTGTCTGGTCGTCGCTGACCCAGCCAATTTGCGGTTGCTCTCCCGTGTAATTGAAACTCACCGGTATGCCAATGATGCCGCCGTCTACGAAGAGCTGTGCTATCCCTCCCCATGAGCGGGCAGAGTATCCGAGGCGAATCTCATAAGTTCCCGGTGGAACAGGCAGCATGCGCACTACCACGTCATACCAACCGCGTACCGATATCTCGTCTGCCTGGTAGTTGCTCCATGTGTCTGAAGCCCACATGATAAACTTGGATGCGTCGTTGAACTTGATGTAGTCTCCGCAATAGTCGGGTGACATGGTGTAACCACCGAAGCCATCAAGATTGGTCAGCTTCCACCTGATGTTGTTGTTGGTAAGTTGCGGTGCAATCGAGTACGCGTCGAACCGGATGCGTTTGTTCAGCACGTCACTTACCATCACATCCTCGTCGTAGACAAGCATGTTGGTCAGAGAGTGGATGAAGCCGTTCATCCCGTCTATGTTTGAGGCACTCTCGTTGATGCCCACATATTTTCCGTTGCTCTGTTCGTTGATGTGGTTTCCTGCCTTTATCTCCATCAATCTGTTTTCGAGCATTGTCTCGTAATACTCATATCTTTTGTCCATATAATAAGAAGATGTGCAGGGTCCGCTGTATATGAACGAATTGGTAGACATCTGCCGGTTGAGCATATGGTAAGATATGAATTTGTTGAGAGCGTTGTTGCGGCTTTTCGGATCGTCGGCGTCTTGTGTGCCGTAATACTTCCGAGCATATTTTATCAAGTCGTCGATGCTGTGTATTCCCGATGCCTCCATCACAGAGTTTGGCTCGGCAAACATGGTGTAGCCCAGGCGGCGTTGCTGCAATGGCTTCATGGTGTAGCCGAGGATGTTGACATACTCAGTAGAGTAGGGGCTTTCATAGCTCATGTCGTACGTCTCGGTGATAGAGTCGTTAAGGTGGGTCAGGCGCATAGCTTCGGCGAAGTAGCTGTATTCCGGCATTCCGTTGAGAATGCTTCCTAGAGTCTCTTCGCTGGGAACGAGTACGTGGTCGATGACGTGAATCACCCCGTTGTGCACTTCGATGTCTGGCATGATTATTTCCGACTGTTTGTTCACCATTATCGAGTTGCGTCCTTGGCCGTTGGCTACATATGATATTATCATATATCTGTTGTTCATGTTAGATGTGCCTAACGCTCCTTCTGTGAAGTCTTTCGTCTTGTAGTCAATGGCGGTCGAGCGTATTATGTGGTTGTACACAATCTCTTTCTTCTCTTTGGCCGTCAGTTGTTCCATCGAGGTATTGTGTTCCTTGAAGTATGCATCAAATGCCTCGTTTGTAGGTATGAATGCCGTATAGTGTCCGTATGTGGCCAGCAACGACTCTTCGCCGGCGTCTTTCACAACCTGCGTGAATACCGAGAACGAGTCGGGCCTGTTTTCGATGTATGTTGCCACAGTCTCTCCCTTGAATGTATAGTAGCTGTCGCCCGAAAGGTCGTCACTGTCGCAACAGCACAGTATAAACACTGCCAATGGCGCCAGAAGAGAAAATATGAATCTTTTCATTGCTTTTTGCTTTTTCGGTTGGTTTATTAAGTCAATTCCTGTCAATGTCGCCCGTAGTTGCATAGAACGGGTTTTGCTTAAGAAGTTTGTTAACCTTCAGCTCGTCGCGGTTTACGGGCAGGTATAATGCGTTGAGAGTGTTGAGCCTTGTCATTACGGTTGCCTGGTCTTGGCTTTCATACTTTCTGAGCAGATAAGTCGACACTATGTTGTTAAGGTCGCCGTGGCGCCTTACGCGTCGCAATATGTCAAAGTATCGCTTGCCTTCGAACAGGAACTCGCGTTGGCGTTCGTCGAACACCAGGTTGCGCATCAACTCCTGGGAGTTATAGTTCTGCAACTTCAGCGAGCCAGTGCCTCGTGACGGATTGGCTCTGTCGTATGTGTTGCTTACCAGTTGTATTGCTTTCTCGAGGTCTCCACCTGCATTACGCTCCACCAGTGCTTCGGCTTCCATCAGATAAACGTCAGCCAGGCGGTAGATAATCCAGTCCTGAGTGTTTTGGTTTACTATGTAGTCTGAGGCGCTCACTTGGTTGCCGCTGCTCTCCAGTCGGTAGGTAACATACTTGCGGATTGGTATGAAAGCCGCCGACGAGCTGCCGTAGAAGGCGTCGTACTGCCGGATGTCGCTTCCGTCGAATAGCTGGTATTCGCCGAAGTCGAGCGATGACAGGTGGTTGACGCTCGAGCGCCCTCCTGTTGTTCCGTACATCTCATTGACAACATAGTTTGGCGTGTATGTGTCGAACTGCAGTTCAAAAATGCTTTCGCTCGAATTGCCTGCCCCGAAAACCTGCTGGTTGTAGCGTGTTGACGGTTCAAGCTGCAGAGGGTTTGATTGCGTTTGCTGTATCCGTTCGCACATCCCGATGCACTTGTCGTACTCATTGCGCCATAAATACATGTCGGCCATTAGCGCCCACAAAGCCTTTTGGGTTATTCTCCCCTTTGTGTCGCCCGTGTTAGAATACACAGCCTTGGCGTAATTATCGCTTATGCTTTCCAGTTCGCCGAGCAGTTCGTCGATAATGTCGTCACCGTCGGTTTGTGCCAGCTGGAACGGACGTGTATCGTCTTTGTATGACAGAGTGGTGAATGGCACATCCTTGAACGTCCGCACCAGGTAGAAGTAGCATAGGGCGCGCAGCGTGATGGCCTCGGCCTGATACGCCCTCAGTTCACCGGCTTTGAAGTTAGGGTCGCTTTGTTGCACGGCAGGAGCTTTTTCAAGCACTGTGTTGCAATAGTTGATAACCCTGTACACTGGTTCCCATTTTGTATATCCGTTGCTTGCATCGACATTGGCCGTCAGAATGTAGTAAATGTCGTTGCTGACATTAAGGCCGGTCAGCACGTTGTCAGAGCGCACTTCGCCCCAAACTATAAGCCGTTCCATCATGTCGGGTTCGAGAAAAGCGCGATAGCAGGCCGCCACAGCACTTTCCACGTCGCTTTTAGATTGCCAGAAGTCGTTGCTTACCAGTTCGGTCTGTGGCTTGATGTCAAACCATTCTTCGCACGAGCTGAGGCCGCAGGCGATGCACAATGCGCATATTATCTTTTTCATGTTTTGTTTTCTTTATAGTCCGATAGTTATACCAAAGGTGAAATACTTCGAGCGTGGCGTTTTCGACCAGTCGGCGCAGATGCCCTTGTCGTCATAGCCCACCTCGGGGTCGACGCCCGAATACTTTGTCCATGTTAGGATATTGTTCAGCGTGAAGTAGAGCGAGGCAGTGTTCAGGCCTATCTTCTTTATTGTCTTCGGATCGAACTGGTAGTTCAGTGTCAGCTGTTTCCATCGCAGGAATGAGCCGTCTTCAACGAACCTGTCGCTCCCCATCCAGTTGCGCCCGTCTTGATATAGGGCCCTTGGCATGTTGGTTATGTCACCGTCTTTGCGCCAGCGCCAGTTCACCGATACGCATTGGTTGTCATTGGTGTACATGTTCTCGGCATTCATACGTGCGTAATTGATTACCTTGTTGCCATAACGGAAGTTGAAGAAGCACGTCAATGACAAGCGTCGGTTGTACCTGATGGTGAAGCCGAAGCCGCCGTTGAGTTTCGGGTTGCAGTTGCCAAGGTAGACAACGTCAAGTTCGTCGATGGTGCCGTCTTTGTTTACATCTTCATATATGGCGTCGCCACCTCGGAACCTCCGTGAGTTGGTGGTTCCGTATGCAAAGTACATCGGCACAGGTTCGCCATAGCTGTCAAACACCACGTTGCCGTTTTTGTCGCGCACCACAGGGGCGTTGGGGCCACTCACTCCCGGCACTTCTTTCTCGCTGTACTTGTCGTACTGGTAGACACCCAGCGACCGTAGCCCGTAGATAGACCCGAACGAGTTGTTGGTCTGCACTCGGGTCAGGTAGTTGCCGTTGTTATAGTCGAATTCTCCGTTGTATGAGTCGAGAACATTTTCGTCGAGCGCCCTGATTGTGTTCTTGTTGTTCGAGAGGTTTGCGTTCAGGTCGATAGTGAACTTGCCTATGTTTATCAGGTTGTTCGTGTTCACGTTAAGTTCCCAGCCGTCGTTGTCCATGGTGCCGGCGTTGATATAGCTTAGCGATCCGAAGCCTGTCGACGAAGGTATGCGCTGGTCTTTGAATAGCATGTCTTCAGTTCGGCGGTGGTATACGTTGAGGTCGAGGTAGAAACGGTCGTCTAACAGTCCGAGGTTTAATCCCAGGTTAACGCTTGTCGAGCGTTCCCACTTGAGGTTGGTCAGTTCTATTGAGCTTGGCTTTATGGTTGGCGTACCGTTGTAGTTGTTGCCACCCGTGCTCCACGACCCGTTGTATCGGGCGAAGTACAGGTATTCCCTGTCGGGCATGTTGCCTGTGATGCCCCAGCCGGCCCTGAGCGAAAGCTCCGACAGCCACTTTTGGAATGACGACATAAACTTCTCGTCGCTTACTATCCATTTGCCCGATACCGACGGGAATGAGCCCCAGCGGTTGCCCGGGCCGAAGCGTGTCGAGCCGTCCCATCTCATGGTTGCATCGAGTATATACCTGCCTTTGTAGGCGTAGTGCAAGCGTCCCAGCACAGCCATCGAGCGCCATTGTCCGAGTTCGGAGTTGAGGTTGTTGATGTTTCCTCCGGCCGTTGCGTCCGTTATGCTTTCAGACGGCGAGCCATAGGTTGTGAACTGCTGGTTCTGAGAGTTGCCGCTTGTCATTTGCCATGAGCCGTAGAGCATCAGCGAGTGGTCGGCCCCAAGGTCGGGCATCCATGTTATGTTTTGGTCTGTCATTATGGTCAGGCCTTCGTTTTCTTGCTCTTCGCTGCGGTTTATCCATTCGTTAAGCCATGTCTTCGGTACTATTTCCTTAGGTAGGAAACGTTTTATCTTGTAGTTCTCAATGTCGAAAGTCACATATCCGTTATACCTCAGTCGCTGGTTGTCGGTGGGTTCGATGAAGTCATATTGTATGCGTAGCGTGGGTATGACGCGCATGTTTTTCTGTACGTTCCTGGCCAGGTGGGCCACAGCAACGGGGTTTAGCAGGTCTTGCTGCGACGAGGCGAGGTTCGATGTTGGCAGTATGTTGTAATACACGTCAGTATCGTTGCCGTTGGCGTCTTGCCTGTAGATGCCCACGTTGGGCAGCTTTCTGTAAGCCACGTCGAGCAGTCCCATCGTCTTGTAGCTGTCGTAAGGGTCTTGTTGTTCGTAGTTTCGGTTGTTGTTGGTGTATGTCATCGAGAAGTCCGAGGTGAACTTAAGCCTGTCGCTCACCTGGTATTCCAAGTTCATGCGTGTCGACAGTCGGTCGAGCTTCTGCTCTATCACCGTTCCGGTCTGGCTGTAGTATCCTATCGACGCGCGGAACTTGGCTTTCTCGCCTCCTCCGCTAATGGCGAGCGTGTGGTCGTGTGTCCACCCGAACTGCGACACCTCCTTCACCCAGTCGGTGTTGTTGTTGTACTGCTCGTATTCAGAGAAGTTTTGGTCGTAGTTAAACTCCGGTATGTTGCTTTCGCTTTCGTCCTGGTTGCGGTTGAAGTAAGCCTGCTTCATGAGCATTGTGTAGTCGTCGCCGTTGAGCATTTCCATGCCTTTGGGTTGCCACGAGCCCGACAGACGGTACGAATAAGTCACACGCGTAGGGCCGGTGACGCCTTTCTTCGTCTTTATCGATATGATGCCGTTTGCGCCGCGTGCTCCCCATATTGCGCATGCAGCTCCGTCTTTCAGCACCGTTATTTCCTCAATGTCGTCGGGCGATATGCTCAGCAGGGTGGCAAAGTCATCGTTAGACGCAGTGTTGTAGTCGAACGAGGCGTCAACCTGGCTGTCGAACGGAATGTCGTTGAGAAGGATTAGCGGTTCGGAGTTAGAGTTTATCGACGTTGTTCCTCTCACCCTCAACGAGCTGCCGCTGCCAAGGTCGCCGGAGTTGCCCACAATGTCGAGACCTGCTATTCGGCCCTGCAGGGCTTCGTCTACCGATGCCACAGACATGCCTTCAAACGTCTTCATCGAAATAGTTTGCTGTGCTCCCGAAATCTCTCTCACCGGTATGCTGAACCCGCCTTCGCTGGTGCGTTTCCTGCCTTTCACCTGCACCTCGGCAATGGTCTGGCTGTCGTCGTTGAGTTTTATGTCGAAGCGCCGGCGCGCCTTTATGGGCAGTGTCTGCGGCTTGCAGCCCACATACGTCACCTTCAGTGAGTTGTCGGGGTTCTTCAGTTGCAGCGAGAAGTTGCCGTTGATGTCGGTGACTGCCGACGACACAATGCGGCCTCCCTTGTCTTGCTCCACCACGGTGGCTCCTATGCACTCGCCGTCGGTGGTGGTCACTTTTCCTGTTATCATCACTCCCTGCGCCTGTGCGGCCAATGCCGTGACAGCCAGTAACATGATTGTCAATATTTTCTTTTTCATATTATTATTCTGGTATTAATGCTCGGTCTACCAAGTGAATGACTGATTGCGACGAGGAAACCAGCTGCGTGGCTGTCCGGTAGTCGTTGCTGTTAACGATGATATCGCGGCTTTGCAGGTTGTACAGCCCGGCTGTCTTCACCACGTGGGCCACGTTGCCCTTGCTGTCGGTGATGCTCAGGTTCTGCCCGTTGCTGCTGATGTCTATTTTCTGGAATCGTCCGCTGTTTGAGCGTGCCGCCGTTTCAAACGTGCGCGTGCCAAAGGGCTGCGAGTCGACGTAGGTAGAGTTGTCCACGAAATGGTATTTCAGGAAGCGTATGAGCCTCAGGGCCCATTGGTGCTGTGTCTTTGTGTCGGTCTGTTCGGCAATCTCGTTCCAGGTGTGCAGTGTAGGGTCTTTGGCAAACGCCTCGTCTACGGCCTCGTTGGTAGGCACGAACACAGTATATTGGAAGTTTCCGAACGAGCTGACCACATTGCCGAGTCCCGACGACGACGACGTGGTGTTGAGCGAGAAAATGCTTTTAATCTCAGGGTCGTCCTCGAATATGCGGAAAATCATGTCGTTGCCGTTGAGCAGTTCGAAGAACTTGGAAAACTCCTTGTGTGCCTGCATGTTGGCGTATACAGAGTTTACAGGGTCGTGAATCATGCGGTCTATGACATAGCAGCGGCCGTTGTCGGCGTCGTAGCGGCTTACCTGCCTTGCGGCAGGCATGCCCTGCTCGATGTCGCCGCCACCGCTCACGGTCATGTTGGCACCCGTGCCGCTGACGCGTATCGTGCTCCCGCCCTTCGACTGGTAGAAGTGGTGCGAGCCGTCGTCAACAAATCCGCTCATTGTTCCGTCTTCGGCTTTCTCGCCAACTATGATGTGGCAGTCGCAGATGTCGTAGAGCCTGTTGCGCAGTATGGCGGCATCTTCAATCGTGCGCTTGTATTCTCCCTTAGAGCCGTCGTCATTCACCGAGTATACATCTGCCGTCACGGGTTGGTCTTTGGTGTCGTCGTAGCGGAAAGCCCATATCTCCCTTTGGCTGCGCCCCTTGGCCCAGCTCAGCGGGTCGCGGTAGTTTTTCCAGTGTCCCATGCGGAACCACAGTTCGTTGTCGATCAGGCGCTTGTCCAGCGCCGCCTTGCCCGCCTTGTAGCGCTGCAGCGTCTGCAGCGCAGCCGCCGCCTCTGCCGCGCCGATGGGCAAGGCTTCTGCTCTTGTATCTTCCATAATCTTTCCTTTCTGTCCTGTTTTTTCAGATGCGGTAGAACCGCGCCTGCCGGTGCAGCTCCAGCGGGTCGTCCCCCACCGGAGGCTGCACGGTCTGCCGGGGCGGTGAGATGGGATTTTCCATCAGCACATAGCGGCACTCGTCATAGATATGGTCCTCCTGCCGGGTGTCGATGTCCTCCACATTGCTCTCGTCGTACACGAGGTTCGGGATGGTGCGGATGAAGTGCTTGCAGGTATTGAACACCTGCAGCATCGGCCTGCCCTCGCCGTCAAAATTCAGCCGGTAGTGCATCTGCATCTTGCCCGCCAGACGGGTGTGGTCGCCGGGCATCCAGTGCAGAAAGTTCGGCCCCCGCTCCATCATGGCGGCGATGCTCTCGCCCCGGCTCTCGTCGAAGATGGCCGGGTCGGCGATGCCCTGAATGACTCTGCCCCGGAGCACCGGGTCGTTCTGCTCGGCCTCCCGGATGCGCCGTGCCTGCTCCACCGGGTCGATGCGCAGGCCATCGTTGGGGCGTCCGGTGCAGCCGTACAGCTCCTTGATGCGGTAGAGCCGCCCCTCTTCATCGGCCGCATACCACCCCACCGAGAACGGCTTGGAAAACCCGAAATCGAACCCCCGGTAGATCTGCCAGTGCTTCGGGATGGTAAACGGGGCAATGACGTGGGTCCAGCGCTGATCCTGATAGTGGGCCGGGTCGTTGCGCCACTCGGTGAACACCTGACCACTGAAGCTGTCCCAGCTGCCATAGAGCAGGGCCTGCTTTTCCGCTTCGGGCAGGCTTGCCAGACTGGCAAGGTAGTCCGGGTCATTTTCCAGCAGGGCGGGGTTGTCGAACACGCTGGACGGGATAAACACTCTTGCCCGCTCCAGCACCTTCTCGGTTCCGTCCGGCATCCGCACCGGGAACTGCTCCACGATGGGGGTGCCGGGCGGGGCAGGCGTGATGAACCGGGCTTTCACCCAGCCGTGCCCCACACCGCCGGGATTGGTGGTGGCCCGCAGGTAGACCCGGGTGCCCGGGCCGGTAGGGCGGTTGCGGCTCATCATATAGCTGTACTCTTCCCACTCGAAATGGGTCAGCTCATCGAACCCGATGAAGTCGAAGGCCTTGCCCTGATAATTTGTGCGGTCCTTGGTGTACTGCATGGAACCAAAGTAGATCTTTGCCCCGCTGGGGAACACCCACACATGGCTGGTGGCGTTGTACTGCGCCGTGGGAAAAGCCCGCTTGTAGTAGGCCATGCTCTTGTCCACCAGATCACTGAGCTGGGGGTAGGTCTTGCGCAGGATGAGCCCCCGATAGTGGGGGATGTGCACCTGCCGCAGGGCCTCGATCACCAGCGCGTCACTCTTGCCGCCGCCTGCCGCGCCCCCGTACAGGGCTTCCGGTTCCGGGCGGCGCATGAATTCCGCCTGCCGGGGCTGGGGCCGCCATACGATCTCTGCATTCATACGTCCTCCACGGCTGGCAGAAGCACCACGCCGCACGCCCGGGCCTCGGCATCCGCACCCTGATCGTTCAGGGTCTTGGCCACCGCGGCCAGATCCTTCAGCACCGCCGTGGCCTCCTTGAGCCCCTTCATCAGGGCGGGGTCGGAGCCATCGCCACGCTGGACCTTCTGCCGGGCGTTCAGTTCCTTGACCTCCTGCGCCAGCATGGTGCTCAGGGTGTCGGTGGCCTTGTGCAGGCTGGCAAGGCTCTTGTCCCTGCCCGGCTGTTTTGCTTGCGCCATCCTGTGTTCTCACATCCTTTCTGTTTGGCTTGGCACAAGGATACCAGCTTTTCGTCCCCTGCAACAGCGCGCACTTTTTCAGGGCCGTTTTGTACTTTTAGTGTTTCAGAGTCCTATTTGTATAAATCAAACTCTTGTTTTTCATCGCTGTATCGCACTGTGCAGAAATCTCCGTTTTTCTCCCGGATTTTCCATGCACAGGCACATCAGGCGCGTGAAGTGCCTTTTGCGCAAAAAAGCAGGCACTCCGCCCGCCCCGTCCGGGGCAAAGGCAGAGTGCCTGCTTTCGTTACAGATTCAGTTTCGGTTCTGCTTACAGGGTCTCGATGCGGTCAAACAGCGGCTTGCCTGCTTCCACAGCGTCCTTGCTGCCAAAGGCCACACGGGTGGCGTTTGCCATCCGGTCTGCAAGGTCTGCGGCCTGTGCCCGGATCGTTTCAGCTGTCACGCTGCACATGGCCTTGCGGTCCGCGGCCAGCATGGCATCGGTGATGCCGCAGAAGTACCGGCGGTCCAGCTCCTTGGCCTCAGCGTTGGGCTTTTTGGGCGAATCCATCTCGGATACCGCGCCCACGATGAACTCGGTCAGGTCTTTTTCGGTGTACTCCCGGCCTGCCAGCACCTCAGGGGCCTTGGCAAAGGTCTCGTAGCTCTCGGTCAGGTGGGGGTCACGGTAGGTGTACAGTCCCTCGGTCTGGGCACGGGTCAGCATTCCGGTGCCGTAAGCGCCGCCCACCTCACGGATGTTGTGCCACAGGTATTCGTAGCTCATCACCCGCGCCAGCACCCGGCGGCGGCTGTCCCGGGGCATGGGCCAAGCCAGCACATCGTAGTTCACGCCGCCGTCAATGATAAAGGCTTCGTTCACCGGGGGCGTCAGGGGCTGGGTGTAGGGCTGCGCCGGGGTACGCCGGGCGGCGGCAAAGCGGCTTTCCGGCAGCAGGGTGCGCAGCTTTTCCAGTGCGTCCTCGGTGCCGTGCAGGCTGACGGTCAGGGCAGCGTTTTGCAGCACCCGGCTGCGCACAGCATCCAGCTTTGCGCCCAGCGCCGCCCAGTCGGCCTTTTCCAGCAGACCGCACAGGAAGTGATAATAGCTCACGCCGGTGCAGGCTTCGTCCGCAGCGCCTTCTACATAATAATGGGCGCGGGCGCGGGTGGAGGCGAACTCGTTGCCCTGCTGGATGAACAGCTGCTCCATGCGCAATTTCAGCTGGCTGACCACCCGGGCATAGGCCGCTTCGGCGGCAGCGCTGGTAAGGGTGGTATCGTACAGCCACTCGCCGCCGATCTCCACCGCCTTTTCTAGGCTGCGCTCCAGCAGGCTCAGGCAGAGGGAGAGCTTTGCGTGGCAGGGGTTGCCCTCCTGCCGCCCGGTCCAGAGATCCAGCTGGGCGCGGCTGTCGCCCAGCCATGTGCTGCGCAGGGTGTTCAGCTGCTGGGCGGTGTGGGCGGGGGTGTCCAGCTCGTCCAGCACATCGGTGAGCAGGTTCAGATATTGCAGTTCCTCCGGGGTGATGCTGCCCAGATCATAGTAGAAATTCAGGTACAAGCTGCCGGCAGAGGGGTGGCGCAGCAAGGTGGCACCGGCCAGCTGCTCAGCGCTGCCCTGCGGGGCGGCATCTCCTGCGCCAAGGTCGGCGGCGGTGAGGGGATGCTCCAGCACCAGTTTGCCATCGGTGCGCACCGGGGCGGCGTCCTCCGTTTTAGGTGCGG
>OHQS01000545.1_pt1 | contig 20562 bp, 19 predicted proteins | sample 1578181 | NCBI WGS metagenome assembly OHQS01 (sample SAMEA3879528, study PRJEB24766) | human gut metagenome | biome: human-associated habitat; feature: feces | place: USA | collected 1985/1987 | reverse complement strand
TTGATGGACTGAACTTAGAGATTAAGCAGCGTCATATCAACAGATTAAGAAAAGGCAGATGTACAATTGAGACAGGACTTATACTCGAAGATATTATGACGAATTTTGAGAGAGTATCAGACCATTGCTCTAATATTGCTGTATGTATGATTGAAGTAAGAGATAATGGTTTTGAAACACATGGATATCTGGAGCATCTTACTAATGAGGATAATCCTCAGTTTGCAAAAGAATGCAGACAGTATTATAAACAGTATCAGCTTCCGGAATTAAAGAAAGCTGACTAGAACAGGAGATGAGAATATGGCTCTTATATACATAGTTGAGGATGATGAAAGCATAAGGGAAATAGAGACAATTGCACTTAAGAACAGTGGACATATGGTAGGTGCATTTGGAAGTTCCAAAGAGTTTTTTAAGAAGCTTGATGAGATTCTTCCGGACCTTGTGTTGCTTGATGTTATGCTTCCTGATGAAAGTGGTTATGACATCATTAAGAAGTTAAGACTGAATTCTGCAACTAAGAGACTGCCGGTTATTATGGTGACGGCAAAGTCTACAGAGCTTGATATGATAAAGGGACTTGAGGATGGTGCTGACGATTATATTAAGAAGCCGTTTTCTGTAATGGAGCTTATTACAAGAGTTAAAGCACTTCTTAGAAGAACAGAAACAGACGAGGCAGGCGTGCTTGATGTAGGAGAGATTGAACTTAATCATGAAAGACATGCGGTTACGGTATCAGGAAAGCAGGTTGAACTTACATTTAAAGAATATGAATTGTTAAGATATCTTATGGCTAACAAGAATATAGTGCTTTCAAGAGATTCTATTGTACTTAAGGTATGGGGAACAGAGTTTGAAGGTGAGTCAAGAACTGTGGATATGCATATTAAGACTTTAAGACAGAAGTTAGGTGATGCAGGCTCGCGTATAAGAACCGTGCGTAATGTAGGATATGTTATTGAGTAGCCTGATATAATTGACAGACAGAACAGGGTGGATATATGAAGCAGAAGATTAATTTAAGGCTTATTGGAATAGCAGTTATAGCGGTTCTTGCTACAGCTATCGGAATAACTTTTATATATTATGGACTGTTTAAGAAACAGGTCCAGGCCGGACTGAGAACTAATGCTGAAGTACTCATGGAAACCGGAGTTTTTGAAAAGTCGTCGCAATATGCTGATGTAAAGCTTCCAATTAATAATCTCAGGGTTACATGGATAGATTCAGATGGGGTGGTGCTTTTTGATAATGATAATGATATTAATGTAATGCCTAATCATAAAGACAGACCTGAGATACAGGATGCATTTCATACCGGACATGGTCAGTGTGTAAGAAATTCTGACACGATGGATATGAATACCTTTTATTATGCTCTAAAACAGAAGGATGGGACTGTTATAAGAGTATCCTGTGATGCAAGCAGTTTATTAAGTGTGTTTGGCAATGTATTTCCGGCTGTAACAGGAATACTTGCAGTAATTATAGTAGTGTGTATCGTTCTTTCACAATTACTTACAAGGACACTTATTGAGCCTATTGAAAGAATGGCTAAGAATATGGATTCCGTACAGGAGAAGCCTGTATATAAAGAAATAGCCCCTTTTGCAGAGAAAATCAGGACACAGCATGAGAATATTCTTGCTGCTGCAAGAAGCAGACAGGATTTTACTGCAAATGTATCACATGAACTAAAGACTCCTCTTACCGCAATATCAGGCTATGCCGAGCTTATTGAGAATGAGATGGTAAACCATGAACAGGGAATACATTTTGCACATGAGATTAAGCGTAATTCAGAAAGATTATTATCATTGATTAATGATATTATAAGGCTTTCAGAATTAGACCACAGCGAAATGCCAAGGCAGTATGAGAATTTTGATTTGTATGAGTTTGTTAAGGATTGTGCAGAGTCTCTGCAGGTTAATGCACAGAAACAGGGAATACGTTTTTCGTATAGAGGTTCAACATGCATGATTCGTGGCAATAAGGATATGATAAGGGAGCTTATTGATAATCTTGTACAGAATGCAATAAGATATAATAAAGAAGGTGGACATGTAGAAGTGTTTGCAGGAATGGTAGATGGCAAGCCAAGGTTAGAAGTGACTGATGATGGAATAGGAATTCCTAAGGACCAGCAGGACAGGGTATTTGAAAGATTTTACAGAGTTGATAAGAGCCGTTCAAAGGAAACTGGTGGAACAGGGCTTGGCCTTGCTATTGTAAAGCATATTGTTGCAAAACATCCTAATGCTGAACTGAAACTTGAGAGTGAAGTCGGTAAGGGTACAACTATAAGAGTTGTATTTAATTAATAATTGTATAAATATGTATAATATTATCCAAAATTGTATTAAATGCGAAAAACCCCTTGAATTAAGCGGATTTATGGTGTAGTATGTCAGATATAGCGAGTATACAAAATATAATAACTGTAAAATAATTATATGCTAATGCAGATTATTGCTATATATGCAGGTTTCTGCTGAGGGGAAAAGAGGTTTTATTTTGAAGAATTGGCTGGCACAGGCAGTAAGTAAGCTGGCACTTACAGGAAAGAAATTTACGGGATTTTGTAAAATTATGGCGGTCACACATGCGAAGGCATGTATAATAGCGGGCTGCGTCGTTACTGTTGGAACTACAGGAACAGTTGCAACGGCGGTTTACGTTAATCACGCAAATAATAACAGACAGATTGTTGTTGCAGAGACAGTTCCTACAGAGACTGAACCTGCTACATTAAAGGCGGTTGTTACAGAAACAACAACTGAGCACACTGAGGAAGTAACAGAAGAGCAAACAGAAGAGGAAGTTGCACCTCAGGATATGAACGAAGAACAGATTACAGATATGATTGAATCAGGCGATATTGAGATTATTCCAATTGAAGAATTGGAAATAGTTGATGATAATTCGACTGAACCAGAGCGTAATGAAGACGAAGTTATAGAAGATCCGCCTGCTCCAGAAGCACCAAAGTCTGATCAGATATATGAAGTCGGACAGCTTGTTCATGGTATAGATGTATCAAGATGGCAGGGTGATATCGATTGGACAAGGGTTGCCAATTCAGGAATTACATTTGCCATGATAAAGTGCGGCGGCGGTGACGACGGACTTTATGAAGATAGAAAATTCCAGCAGAATATCCAGGGTGCTCTGGCTAATGGAATTCAGGTCGGCATATATTTTTATTCAGGAGCAAGAGACGTTGAGACTGCATACAGGGAGGCAAGTTTCTGTGTAAATCTTATAAGAGGATATCAGATTACATATCCGGTTGCATTTGACTGGGAATTAGCATATGGCGATGGCAGCTATGATACTATTACAAAGGTATGTGAGACATTTTGTGATGTAATAGCAGCTTCAGGTTATAAACCAATGGTATATTCTAATAAATACCGCTGGTATGATGGATTTAACGGTGCACAGATTTCTAATAAGTATAAAGTATGGATGGCTGCATACCTTGGCGATTATTACTATACATCAAGACGCTGGCAGTATGGTGATGTGCTTCCGAACTTTGACTATCACTTTGATATGTGGCAGTACGGCGTAACTAATACTGTAGACGGCATTGATGGTTATGTAGATATGAATATCGCATTTTTCGGATATGCAAATTATCAGGTAAACGGGCTTCAGAAACCTAAGATAGAAGTTCCGTCAGATAATGTGACTGTTACAGAATCGGAAGGCGCTTTTGACATATGGAACGGTGTTAAGGCAACGAACTCTATAGGTTACGATGAAGATTTGGATTATGTAATAAAAAATGCCAATGGTGATGAAGTTACTATTGAAGATGCTAATGTGACACATGGCGTGTATACAATAGAGTATAGTTTCATTGATCCGAAAGAAGGTTATACAAGCAGGAAGGTTACTCTTACTGTATTAAAGAAAGAGGAAGAGACAGAAAAACCGACAGAGGGCGAGACCGGAACAGGTGAGAATCCCACAACAAAGGCATCGGAGGAATCATCATCCGGGACAACGGCAGGAGCTGAAAACAAAAATTAATATCATTCGTGTTGAAAAAATGTCATTTCGTGCAAATGGCATTTTTTTTTATGCTGTTTAATGTATAATACTGTTAAGATATATTATCTTCTCGTGATACTTTTATTGTACGTTTGATATTAATAATTTTTATATACAAAGGAGGGACTTGTATGAGATTAATTAAAAAAATTAAAAAAGGAATGGCAGTTATACTGTCAACTGCATTAATGGCGGGACTTGGTGCAGGCGGCAGCAGGAAGCAAGAAACCGAGCGTAACGGCGTATGCGACAAAGGAACAGTTGATGGATAAGACATTTACACCGAATTATAAAGGAATATCGGATATTGTCGGTAAACTGGCATTTGGTAATGATGAAGACGGAAATATACAGGAATGGTATATTCTTGGAAAGGATGGGGGTGTAAATAATGTAAAGGATAATACAATTATTTTTGCAGCCGATTCCATAAAAAAAGAACAGATATTTGAGGACATATCTTCAGGTTCGACAACAAAAACATATAAGGAGGAGTACGGAAATTATGGAAATAATGCTCCGCAAGAAGTATATGCAAGTCACTATGGTGCAAGTGAGTTAAGGAAAGTTCTTCAGGATATGGTAAGAGATGACAATGATACATACTTTTCCGATGCAGAGAAGGATATAATGAATGAGGTGAAAGTAACAACAGAGGATTCAGACTATAAAAGGTATACTATATCGGATAAGTTATATGCTCCGGGTTGTGATTCTTATAATTATCTTAGTCATAAAGAACTGCTGATAGCAGTAAATACTAATACAAAAAAAATAGCAAGCAGCATTTATTGGGCTGTCGGAGAACCTTTTTGGACACGTACACCCCGATATGGTGGTTCAATTAGCGAACTTACTGCGAATCCCTATGAAATACAGAATTCGTATCGAATAGAAGGTCATGATGTGAACGAAAAATTAGCAGTACGTCCGCTTGCGAATCTGAATCTGGCAACAGTTCTTTTTGCGTCTTCAGCCACGGCAGCTACTCCTGATTCTGCGGTGTATGACACAATCGCAGAGGGTACGGCGATGAGACTGCGGATTAATGGAAAGAATAAGGATATAGGTTCTGTGTACTATAACTTTGAGAACGGATATATTAGGGCAACAAAGGGAAGCATTTCTGATACGGTGTCACTTGTGATACAAGGAAACGATGGAACGAATGACTGGTATTACAGTAAAAAAATAGACAAAACGGATACGGTTAAAGTTTCAGATATTCAGAGAGCATTAAATATTTCTGATGATATTGATTGGAGAAATTGTCAGATATGGCTTGAGACAACAGATGAGGACAGAATGACTTATGCTGTACCGGCAGAAATCAGTACGGTTTTTGCAACAAAAGACCAATTGATGGATTCGGTTTTACATTATGATGGAACACCTGATTGTATCGGAAAGCTGGAATTAGGTAAAAATGAAGACGGTGCATATTCTTGGTACATATTGGGAAAAGATAACAATATAGATGGTGATAATACAGTTATTTTTACCGTGAGTCCTTTGGCAACGGGAATCAAGTTTAATCCTGATAATAATGATGTAACATTTCAAGAAGGTATGGGAACATATACATACTATGATTATGTTCCTACGACAGTAAGTTCTGATCATTACGGTGCATGTGAACTCAGACAAAATTTGTTGAGTATAGCTGACAGCAGCAGATTTACCGCGACAGAAAAATCCCTGATGCAGGCTACAACTCTTAATATGTGGGATACATTGAATTCCGATTCATATACTGTTTCCGATAAATTATATGTACCTGGGGGCGGTTATGGTGATTTAGATATAAAGATAGGAACTTTTGACAAAATAATATTGCCAATGAGGACATTTTGGAATAACAGTCAAGACAGTGCATTTTGGCTGCGTACGGCAGATACAGATCATGCACTTATAGCTGTTTGCGGTGATAAAGTCGGCTCAAGGTACTTTGAAAGTGCCGAGAATGTTTGTGCAGTACGTGCGGCTTCCAATCTGAATCTTTCATCGGTTCTTTTTGCATCATCAGCAACAGCATTTTACTCTCAGACCGATGAGGCAAAGGGGACTGTTTACGATGGAACAGCTATGACATTGCGACTTGACGGAGGTAATAAAGATATTGGTTTTGCAGCTTATGATGCCGGAGAAGGAAAGATTATTGCTAAAAAAGGAAAATGCTCAGGTCGTGTGGTTCTTATGGTTCAGGGAAATGACGGAGGAAGTAATTGGTTTTATTGCAGCCCAGAGTTGGATTCAGCAGAGTATGTATGTACATCTTCATATATTAAAGAGGCATTGAATTTATCTGAAGATATTGACCTGTCAAAATGCCACATCTGGCTGGAAACAAAAGAAGATGATATGGCATATGCGGTAAATGCGATAAGTGGCAAGGTTATAGACAGGATTGATGCGACAATCAATGCTCCAAAAGGAGAAGAAAAGTTTGATACAGATATAAAATGTAATACAGAGGGAATTGCAGATGCAGCAATCACATGGACGGATGTGCAGGGAAATGCAGTAAGTTCAACGGTGGACTACTACCCGGCTAAGTATAAGGCACATTTAACATTTTCACCTGCCGAAGGTCATGTATTGGCACCATATACGAAGATTTTTATAAACGGAAGAGAATTTGTGGATGAAAAGGTTGTTGATAAAAATGGAATTATTAGTGTAACAGGAGGCTTTGAATCAGGTAAACGTAAGATTACAACCATAAAAAAACCTGTAGTTCCTGCTGATAATACATTTACGCAATATTATACAGATGACAGTATTTTAGATAATAATGATGAACTTGGAAACACGGCAGGTCTTTCATTTGACGGAAGCATGGAACCTGTTACGGGTGAAATTGATGTTACATGGACTTTAGAGGGAGATTATAATGATAGTCCTTCGGCAGAAAATACTTTCAGATGGAGCTTTGATGTTAGTAAATTAGAAGATTATGAAATAGCTGTAGGATGTGAGACAACAGGTATAGCGGTAATTAAAAATAAAGCGGCTACACCTGTCAGTATTACGGGAACAGATACAGGACTTGAGTATGATGAGTCGGATATTGATGTGTCACAATACTTTACAATCGACAGTAATGCAGGTACAGCGGTCTATTCTTTGGTTTCAAAAGAGACTGACGGTTCGGTTACCGGTGAGGGTACACTTGACGGAAGTATTTTAAATATTAAAAATACAGGAATTTTTAAAGTAAAAGTTATAACAGCGGCAAACGGAAATTATGCGGCTGGTGAAGCTGGAATTACGCTTACTGTGGAAAACGGCACGATATTGTATAACGCTACGGATTACAGCGGCACATATGACGGCAAGCCGCATAGTATAAGCGTTGATGTTACGAGTCCGTCTTCGACAAATGTAACTTACAGTACGGACGGAAAAACTTACAGTACAAATAATCCTGTATTTACCGATGTGGGTGAATATACCGTCTGCTATAAGATTGAAAAGTCAAACTATGATACGGTTACAGGTGAAAAGAAAGTAGTTATTGCGAAAAAAGATCTTGAAGTTAAAGTTGATGACCAGAGGATAGTATGGGGAAATGATATTGATAACACAAAATATAATGTAAGTGGTTTGACAGAAGGCGATGGTATTTCGGAGATTACACTTAAAGCAGGTACAACGGCACTTACAGATAACGGAACAATCAGCGTAAGCAGTATAGCAATTACAAACGGTTCAAAGGATGTGACATCAAATTATGACATTGCTTTGTCTGACGGAAAGCTTGTTATTGAACATAATACATCTCTTGCTCCGACAAGGCTTGATGCCCACAAGAAAAAAACTGCTTATGAAGCAGGAGAAATTTTGAATGTTGATGATATTACGGTAACTGCATATTATGAAGACGGTTATAGTGAGCAGATTACAGCATATACAACAAATGCAGATGAATTGGATATGAATACGGTAGGTGAAAAGATTCTTGCGGTATCATATACAAAAAACGGTGATACAAAGACATGTAGATTTAAAATTATCGTTACTCATACACATGGATTCGATAATGCAGTATGGCACAGTGATAGCATAAATCACTGGAAAGAATGTACAAAATCTTATTGTGACAAGAGTGACGGTTATAAAATCCAGGAGATATCCCATACATGTGAATATACTTATACATGGTCGGATGATTATAAGACATGTACTGCAGTAAGAAAATGCAGTATATGTGAGTATACTGATTCAGAGACAGCCGCTTCTGATATTGTGGTAGTACAAAACAGAGATTGTACAAATCCTGAAATTATAGAATATGTTGCTAGATTTAAGAATTCTTTATGTAACGATTTTGAGACACAAATAAAAGGAAATTTTGAGGCAGCACCAGCAACAGGACACAACATGTCAGAAAGGACATCAAACAGAGACAATACACACAGCAGGATTTGTACGAATTCAGGCTGCACGTATAAGGAAACAGAAAAATGTTCCGGTGGAACAGCTACATATTTCAAAAAGGCAATATGTGATGACTGTAAAGCGGAACACGGAGATTTTAAGGCAGATACGATTAAGCCGACAGGTGAGATTAAGTTAAGTGATAATACATGGAAATACACTTCTTAACAAAATAACTTTCGGACGTTTCTTCAGTGCGACACAGAAAGTAACAATTGCAGGAACAGATGACAGTTATAGCAGTGATGGTTTTAATTTATCTGAAGATGCGGTTAAGATTTCATATCTGATTGCAAGCGGAGACGAAGCAAAGGCTTATACAACAGATGAACTTGAAAAGAGATTCACAGCGGGAGAATTTAAGAATTACAAAGCATCATTTAATGTTAATCCCGATAACAAGTATGTTGTTTTTGCAAGAATTGAAGACCACGCAGGAAATGCAACATATATTTCATCAGATGGTGTGGTAATTGATTCAACTACACCTGTTATAGATGGTGTTGCAGAAGGTGAAATCTACTGTGAAAAGGTAGAATTTACTGTATCAGATGATAATTTTGACAAGGTGACTGATATAATCGGTGATGATATGCAAACGCTGACATCAATTAATGGCAGATATATTTTATCAGATGGAATGCATAAGGTAATCGCTTATGATAAAGCAGGTAACAGCACAGAGGTTAATTTTGTTGTAAATGCAAATCATACCGTAAGTGAATGGATGACAGATAAAGAGGCAACAATTGAAGAGACAGGAAGCAGACACAAAGAATGTAAGGTTTGCGGAACAATTCTTGAAAAAGCTGATATTGAAAAACTTGTGCCGTTGGAATATAAGATTATTGCCGGTGCAGACAGTTCATGGTCACAGAATACTGATATGAATCTTGTGATAAAAGGAAATGGTGATTTTGCCAAGTTCATAAGAATTAAAGTGGATGGTGTGAGCGTTGATGCCACGAATTATACAGTTGCAGAGGGCTCAACAATAATCACATTAAAGCCGGATTATATTAAGACATTGTCTGTAGGAAGCCATTTATTTGAAATTATATGGAAAGATGGTATAGCATCTACAAGTTTTACAATTGTCAATAATGAAGTTGCAGATACAAATAATAATCAGGGTACAGATATTACACAGACGGGAGATACAGCAAAGCCGGTTCTTTGGTCAATGCTTTTCATGGCATCGTTTGCTGGATTTGCAGTAATGTCTGGAAGAAGAAAAAAGAAGAACTGTAAATAATAATAATAATTAATTGTAAATCAAGGCTCCGCTGGCACTTATGTGTTGGCGGAGCCTGTTTATTAACCTTGTAATCCGGCAGTCTGACGAATCATATCCTCTACGACAATATCATAAATTTCACCGACAGTGTTGCAATATTCAAGGATTTTCCATGGTTCATTTGTATGAAAATGAATCTTTACTAAATCTTCATCTCCGGCAGCGATAAGGCTGTTGCCTTCAAAATGTTCTGTTATGTAATCGGAAATTTCATCTTCATCCAAATCTTTGTCTCTTTTGTCAATTAAAAGCTGGGTGTCATAACGATATGCGAACTGATCGTCCTCCGCATCTATACTGTGAATTTCTGACATAAAAAATCCGCCTTTCTTTGTATATGTATTCTTAATCTACGCTATTATGACATAAATTTTGCATATATTCAAGAAATTTAATTCTCAGTATCATTAAGGGCAGAATTATATTCTTCTTCCGAATAACATTCCAGTATCTTATCCTTTGGGACATTAAGTTTAATCATGTTTTTGATAGCTTCAATTTTTGTTTGTTGTGTTCCTTTTATAATTCCTTGTTCAATTCCACATTCTACCCCATCATTAAACCCATCATCATAGCTGATATTTTTCTCATTTTTTATATGCTGTTCTTCGTTATATTCTGTCAGAATCATGTCACGCACCTCCGCTGTATGCACTGATAATACTTCTTTTAGAATATTATGGCTTATGGCTTGGTTAATTGCAAGTGTAACGGCTGTGTTAATATCATTTTCCTGTGATACATAATCACGGATTAGCCCGATAAATGCTGCATAATCGTGGAGCAGCCTGCATTTTTCCATCAATTCAGCATTATTACCAATATTTATGTTAATCATATGAGCGGTGATTTCCATTGCCGGTTGAAATTTTACCGAATTACAATTGCTGGATGTATCGCTGGCGGTGACTTGATTTGAATTATAATTATCCGATTTTTTCACAAACGCATCCGACAGCCTCAGCGTGCACTTTTCCGGCATCTCCTGACGACCGTTATAAAATATTATGTAGCGTGGTATTGGAATCTGTGCCCGTTTTGATGAGTAGATGTCGATATTATTTTCAGCCACATATTTTTTATAAAGACTTGAAAAATAAAACAATCCACGGAGCGGCATGTTTGGGTTGAATGTGCTCTGATGCTCAAAAAGTGACATCTCACTTCCAAGAATAAAAGATATGTCATTCTTATAAGACATATAGACAATATCTTCAAGAGTAGTAACGGTTAAATCAGATACATCCGTATAGTCAGTATCGTTCAACGCATTATACAAAGATAATAAATCCTTAGGACTCTTAAAGATAAACCGAAACAGGGCATCTTTATGGTTCCGGTTTAGTAATGGTTCATTGGTCAATAGGCAGTCCTCCTTATATATTTATTGTTGCATTAATATATTATTACATGTCACATGCTTTGTCAATACTTTTATGATATTTTTTATATCAATTATGTTATACGAGTGAAAGTCTGAGAACATCTCACCAATATTCCCAGACTTTCACATTACACTTCTTATTTATGACCTTCAATACATATCCAGTTATCATCTTCCTTTATATGCACTTTAACATCTATAAATCCAGCATTTTCAAATAATTTTTTATATTCGTCAGGTGTTGGATTATACAGATTAAATTTTTTTATATTTTCCAAAATCTGCACATCTAATCCATCTTTGCCATAAATATCAGCCACAAGCAAAAAAGTTCCATCTATTTTTAGAACTCTGTACACCTCTTTTAAATTTTCCTGCGGATGTGGCCAGAAATAAAAACTTTCAACCGTAATTATTTTATCAAATGAATTATCCAAAAATGGAAGGCACTCAACAGACGCTTCAATTATGTCTGTTTTTCCGTTTTTTACAGAATCATAATTAGTTTCCTTTGACATTTCAACCGATGTAGACGAATAATCAACACCAGTTAAATGACCTGACACGACACTGTCACTCATTCTTTTTAATGTGGCACCTCCGCCACAGCCAATGTCAAGTATTATGTCACTTTCATTTATATTCCAATGTTCCAACGCCCAGCCCGTGACTGCATAATGACTCTCATTCATGCGTTCCAGCATTTTTTGACCGTCATCACCTGTTGGCTTTCTCGGATTTCCAGAGTCTGTAATCTGTTGCTGTGTGCGAATTTCAGAATTAATATCTATGTTACTCATATATTTGTCACCTCAAAATATTTTTTCATATTATAACACATTAAAAAATCATGGCCACCAGCTCAGCTGGCGGTTTACTCTGCGGCTACAAGCCTGTGGTACTAGCCGGCTCTAAAGAGCCATTGAAGATTTGCCATGTGCATAGCTACCACTGGCAAGCCCTAAAGGGCTTTAGATTATGCCTTATTTACCAGCTCACCAGTAAACGGATCGATGTATTCCTTCAGTGACATCTGATCATATTCCAAATCTTCCTGCATCTAATTTTTTACATACTCTTCAATTTTCTTTGCATTCTTACCTAATGTGTCGACATAATATCCTCTGCACCGGAAATGTCTATTGCTATACTTATACATCAAATTTGCATATCTATCGCATATCATCAAAGAACTCTTTCTTTTCATATCCCATTATTTCCGATACACTGTACTTCGGTGGTATACCCGCAAACATATGAACATAATCTGGCATACACTCTGCTGCTATTATTTCTACACCTTTTCTTTTACATAATTCACTCAATATGTGACCTATATCTGCTCTTATTTGCTTGTATATAACCTTTCTTCTGAACTTTAGTGCAAATACTATGTGATATTTGCATGTCCATTATGTACAAGTCCTTTTCCTTCTATATACTATTTTCTACGCAATAACTTTTTTCATCCATTTACCACTGAAATATCTTGTAGTAAATATAATTCCTCTGATTGTCCAATCAGCAAACATTCCGTACCATACCGCCATCGGTCCCATGTTAAAAATCCTTACAAGAGCAATACACAATGCAACACGGCAGCCCCACATAGTGATAATCGACGTTATCATTGAAAACTTCACGTCGCCTGCCGCTCTCATTCCGTATGCCGGAACAAACGAAAGTACCCATACGAGAGGTTTTGCTATTGTAATTGCACCAACCATTTCTATACACATTTTTGCACTCTCAGGTTCCATGCCGCCAAGCATCGTAATAGGCTTTACAAGTGCCAAAACAAGAAGACATGATACTATAATTCCAACCTCTGCAATTCCTGCAAGTTTTACGATATAATACTTTGCCTCTTCCTTCCGTCCGGCACCCATACACTGCCCGACCACAGTCATAAGACACATTCCTACTCCGATACCGAAAATACCATTGACATTTTCAAGAATATTCGTCATAGCCTGTGCTGCTATAGCTGCAGTTCCCATCGTGGAAACTGTTGACTGTATCGCAAGCTTACCGAACTGAAACATGCTGTTTTCAATTCCCGACGGAACACCAATCGCAAGAATTGATGCAATAAGTTTAAAATCTGGTCTGATTGTATAATACTGTGAAACCACAATCTCAAGTTTAGGCTTGGAAAGTGCAATGAAAATAACAACCATACAGAAAATTCTTGATACAAGTGTTGAAATCGCAGCTCCTGCAACACCCATATTAAGCCCAAACATAAGTATTGCATTACCGGTTACATTAATCAGATTGGAAATAATTGAGACAACCATCGGATATCTCGAATTACCGCATGACCTGAAAATCGCCGAACCGGCACTAAACAAAGCAAGAAACGGATAACTCAGTGCTGTATACAAGAAATATGTAACTGCATTATCCATAACATCCTGCTCTACTTTACCAAATATAAAACTAAGAATCGGTCTTCTAAACAAAAGTCCTATAATTGTTATGACAATTGCTATAACCGCAACTGTAAGAACAACCTGTCTTGCTGCCTTATTTGCCCCTTTTTTGTCCTTCATACCTATATAATGCGAACAGATAATTGCCGCACCTGTAGCCATTGCCGAAAACAACTGAACAATAAGATTATTTACCGAATCGACAAGTGACACCCCTGATATTGCCTGACTCCCCAGATTGCTTACCATCATAGTATCAACCATTCCCATAAATGAATTGAGCAGCTGCTCAATTACTATTGGTATAAGCAATGCAAATAAAACCTTGTTGTTAAACATAAGGTCATTTTTGTCTATATTAAATAACTTTTTCTTACTCATATATAATTCCCGATATGTATTATTTTATAAATCTTCTCTTACAAAATTTGTTCTGCTGCCAGACTCTGTATCCGGAAGTTCAATACCGGCATTTTTTCCTGCCTCGAAACATTTCATCATCCATGCAAGATTCTTTGCAAGATTACGCATTGTCTGCATTCCCTCGGCATCTTTTACCACTTCGCCCGGAGTGCGTCCGTGTGCAATATTCCAATATGTAGAACCTGCAACAGGCATCTGTGAAATACCAAAATATTTATTCATTACATCAAATGAAGCTGATGTTCCGCCACGTCTTGCAACAGCAACAGATGCACCCGGCTTAAACTTAAATGCTCCGGAACCACTGTAAAACGCTCTGTCAAGAAATGACAATACACGTCCACTTGGATGTGCATAATATACAGGGGTACCAAAAACAAATCCATCTGCTGTTCTTGCTTTTTCAACAAATTCATTTACAGAATCATCCGTATATACACACTTACCACTTGCACATCCGCCACAGCCTATACAATCTCTTACAGGCTCACTTCCTGTCTGGAAGATTTCATAATCTATTCCTTCTTTTTCAAGCTGCTTTCCAATTTCAAGAAGAGCATTGTAAGTATTGCCTTCTTTCTTACAGCTGCCGTTTAACATTAAAACTTTCATAACATATCTCCATTTCTTATAGATATTACATTGAATCTTATATCAAATAAATATTGCCTTGTATTTTATATCACAAAATCACGTTTTGTAAAACCTTTTATTTTCCAAAATAAGCGGCAACTTTTTTAAGATTATTAATAATCGGAAGATGCTGTGGACAGACACGCTCACACTGACCGCATGCAATACAATCGCTCGCTTTTCCAAAATTATTAGTAAGCCTGTCATAATATTCACCCTGCGGTGTCCATCCCTTTCCCTCTGCTTCCTGCTTGTCAGCATTATAAAGAGAAAAATACTTTGGAATAGCAATATGCTTAGGACAACCGTCCGTGCAGTATGAACATCCTGTACAAGGAATTTCAATACTCTCATTAATTGTCTTAACAGCATCCTTCACTATTTTTTGTTCCTCATCATTAAGAGGTTTGAAATCCTGCATATATCCTGTATTATCAAGAAGCTGCTCCATATTGCTCATTCCACTAAGAACCATCTTCACATTAGGAAGGCTTGCAACAAACCTTATAGCCCATGAAGGTATTGACATTTCTTTATTATATGCTTTGAATGCCTCTTCAACTTTCTTTGGAACATTAGCAAGCGTTCCGCCCTTTACCGGCTCCATAACTATAACAGGCTTGCCATGCTTTGTCGCAACTTCATAACATTTTCTTGACTGAATTGCCTCACTGTCCCAATCAAGATAATTAATCTGAAGCTGGACAAATTCCATCTCTGGATGCTCTGTAAGTACCTTATCAAGCAATTCTGCATTATCATGGAACGAAAATCCCATATGTTTTACAAGTCCCTGTTTCTTCTTATCAGCAAGCCAGTTAAAACAGTCAAGCTTCTTGTATACCTCATAATGGTCAACACCGACATCATGAAGAAGATAATAATCAAAATATGTAACGCCTGTTTTTTCTCTCTGTTCGTTGAAAACCTTATCTCTGTCCTCAAGTGTCTTTATAAAGCCAGCATGCAGTTTTGTTGCAAGCGTATAGCTTTCTCTCGGATGACGTGATACAAGAGCCTCCTTAGCTGCATTCTCACTTTTAAATCCGCAGTACATCCACGCTGTATCAAAATATGTAAATCCTTTTTCCAAAAATGTATCAACCATTTTCTTTGTAAGTTCAATATCAATACTGCTTCCATCATTCGGATTAAGAAGCGGCAGTCTCATAAGTCCAAAGCCAAGTTTTTTTTCACTTGTAAATACATTTTCCATAAAATCACCATTTTCACCTTTCATAATCTTTATTTATTTTACTCCGTATTTACACTCTTGGCAAATATTTATATACTATCATTTAAAATACCTTATAGCTATATTACTTACTGTGCATCCATTCCACACGTCAAATAATAATTGCAGTAAACCGCTTGCAATGATAGAATAATAAAATCAATTAAAATATTTTAAGAGGAAATTTATAATGAAATTTGTAATACAACGCGTAAATAATGCAGATGTAACTGTTGATAATAAAATTGTCGGTTCAATAGGAAAAGGTTTTCTTATTCTTTTTGGTGCATGTGAGACCGATACAGCTGACATGCTCCCAAAATTTGTTGACAAAATAGTAAAGTTAAGAATTTTTGCAGATGAAAATGGTAAAACCAATCTTTCAATCACTGATGTTGGCGGAGAACTGCTCATCGTAAGCCAGTTCACATTATATGCTGACTGCCGCAAAGGAAACCGCCCAAGCTTTGTACATGCCGGTTCACCTGACGCAGCCAACGAATTGTATGAAAAATTTATTGAATTATGCCGCGAACGCATACCAAAAGTTGAAACAGGCATTTTCGGTGCTGATATGAAAGTACGCCTTGAAAACGACGGTCCTTTTACAATCGTCCTTGACAGCAGGGATTTTACGTAAGTGCTGTGGCTGCAACATACCTATATCTTCCTCAAAAAAACTATTCCGCCTCACCACAGAATCCTTATTTTATCCAATAGTGTAATTCCTATATCTAACGAATCACTAACTCCCACAGAATCGCCCAACCATTCCCCAGGCTGCATTGTTCTTCCACACCCTAATAAAACAGGCAGAGGATCTATATTATCAGTTACGCTGTTATCCAATGTAATAATCTATTTATTTTGTTTAAACCTGTGTCTCGCCATCAAATATCATATTCCAGCTCATACGGATATCATACATCAACCGTGTAAGTGCTATACTATCTTTAGCTGTATATACATCACTACTGCAATATCCATGTTTTACACATCTGCTTGCTTCCCTGATTTCATATTCAAAGCCATTTATATCAACCGGACAATCTATTGTTTCTGATTCTTTTCCTTCCACCTCAAGTATCATAGTCTCAGCGTGTTGAAAATCCGGCAAAAATATGCTTCCCTTTGTTCCCTCAATTCTTGCATTACGTTTCAGTTCCTGTCCTATTGTCTGAACTGATTCAGCAGTTAAGCCATCGCTGTATTTAAATTTCAAACAGCTATAATCATCAGTTCCATACTCATTGAGATTCACTTTCAGAGTTTCAACATTTTGCGGATCCTGTCCGCATATAATACGCAAAAATCCCAGATTGTATATTCCAATATCTAACAGAGCACCTCCACCAAGACCCGAATTAAATTTACGGTCTTTTCTAGCACCTGTTGCAACAAACCCATACTGGCATGAAATATGTTTTATTTCGCCTATTGTTCCTTGTTGTATGATACTGTGCAAACGTGCATACAATGGAAGAAACCATATCCATAATCCCTCCATAATAAATAGATGCCTATCCCTTGCCATACTATACAGCTCCTGTGCCTGTTTCTCATTTATTGTAAACGGCTTTTCACACAATACATGCTTGCCATTCTCAAGACATAACCTGCAATTCTCATAATGTAAAGTATTTGGTGTCGCAACATAAACAGCCTCAACATCCTGATCTTTAACCAGTGCTTCATACGATTCATAATATCTTGGAATATCATGCTCCATAGCAAATGCTTTTGCACTTTCAATGTGACGTGAACCGACTGCTACCAGCTGTTCATTTTCTTTACCCATCTGATTTATGGTTGATGCAAATTTTTTTGCAATATTACCTGTAGCCAAAATTCCCCACTTCATCCTATCTCTCCTATCGATTCTATAAATTCGTTTATTTTCTGTTATTGATTTGCTATTGAATTATTAACAATTAGCTGGCCAATTTATATCAGCAATAATACCTTATAAACATTTAATGCAAACTACTGTTAATATTTAATATTATAACATATTTATATGTAATATATATCTGATTCTAACACATTTTTCCATACCCACAATGCAACACAAAAATCCCGCGGCAGTTTATCGTATAACTAACTGCCACGGGATTATTAATTTCTGTTTATCACAGAAGTCTCATTATCAATTTATATTATTTTCAATTCCATCTGGTTATGTAATATCCCTGTAAATCCTCACGCATAATCTTTCTACCCCAGCTAATCATACACGTTTCATAATCAGCATTACATTCAGCTACAATTACATAATCATCTGTTTTTTCGAGTATAAATACCGTATGTGAATCACCCTGAATCCTTGCCTGGTCTCCAACTCTGAGACTATCGTAATTATAAAATCGCTCAGCCGCTGCATCACTTCCAAAAATATAATCACTCAGATAACTTGCAAATCCCCAGCACTGCGTACTTGTATCCTTATACACGTATGCGTCGTCAGACATCCCATTATATAGATTGCAATATGCTTCTCCATTTTCTGCATGATTGCACGGAATATCTGTTACCATAAGGTAATCTGTTCCGTCTGATTCAACGTCCATATGATTCCAATATTTACCAGAAGGAAACATCTGCTTTAACTCTTCCACTTTATCGTTAAATGAATTCAGCCATCCGGAAGGATATTGATAATCTGAGGCTTCTTCAGATTCGGACACTGTCTCTACTTCTGTTTCTACTCCAGATTCTGACGCACTATCATCCATGTTAAACCCAATGTATTCAGCTGCAAATTTTTCTCCAAGTTCATCCTGTGTCTTCATTTCAATTGAACTTTTGATTTCTGAAGTTTTAATATTTTTTCCCATTCTTATAACCATTACTAACATAAGACCAAGAAAAAAGATAACAGCCACATATTGTTTTTTTATAATTGTTTCTTTGATATTTTTCATATCTATCACCTCTGTCTTTTAACCTCTCCGATTGATATAAAATCTTTTGCTATTTCTTTCTATATCTTTATACGAAGCTTAGTTAAAATCAGTTTCAATTTTTTAAAAATTTGTTATTTTATTAAAAAATCATCCGGTAATCAATATGAACAACCTTAAATATCTATAAATTATGCATTAACTCCTGCAAGAATCTCTTCTAACGCATTTTGACTGCTCGTATGGCATCTTATAACATTTGCATTACATCTTTCAGCCTCTGCCAATGCACATTTTACCATTTTATGGCATACTGTATTTGTAAATAAAACTATCAAGTCAGGACTTCCAATCTGGTCTTTCAGATTTCCTTTCATTCTTGTAAATACTTTTGCCTTACAGTTGTGTTTTTTACATATGTTCACATACTGTCTTTCCATTCTTTCATTTCCACCAATAATACAAATTGACATATAAAACTCCTTTCGTGCTTTTTCTATTCTGCCGCAAGTTCATTTCCAAGCTTTTTACATGCATTTACTGCTTCATCATCAGGTGCTTCTACACAAATAACACCTTCACCACCGACAATAACAGCACCTGCATTTTCAAATCTTGATGCCCAGTCTCTCATCCACTGCCCATCACCCCAGCCATAAGAGCCAAACAAGCCTATTTTTTTACCTGATACAGAACCTTCAAGTTCTGCAACAAATGGCTCCATTTCTGTCTCTTCAAGTTCTTCAGCCCCCATTGCCGGGCATCCGAGTGCAAATACTGTTTCGTCATTCAAATCTGCTGCTGTTACTGCTGATACTTCAAGAACTGCTGCTTCTTTTCCTGCCTCCTTAATTCCCTCAGCAACTGCATTTGCCATTGACATTGTGTTTCCTGACTGTGACCAGTAAATAACTTTAATTTCGCTCATTTCTTACCTCTTTCCCACTATTATAGTGCAATATTTTCAAGATTTTTTATGCTTACTCCCTGAGCAAGAAACCATATAATCTGCTCTTTTGCTTTCTCAAATCTTTCAAAAAGCGATGATTTTGCCGCAACATCCTCATACACTTTCCAATATCCTGTATAAAGACTGTTCTCACCATTGTTTTTTAGATATCCCTCTACATCCTCAACCGGGTACCCTAGAAATAAGCCCATTTCATGCGGAAAATATTTCTTCGTCTGCATGTAGCAGCAATATCTGTCTGCAAATGTGTCTATAAGTCCTGAAATATCTTCTTCGTCTACGATATTCTTTTCATATCCGCTATTTTTCAGAATATTTTTCACACGTATATCAGAAAAATAATTTTCAAGAATATCTTTTTTATACAGAAGCATTGTCAACTTTTCTTTGCCTCTGAACAGAATCTTCCATGAAATATGCATCTCATTCATCAGGCTGATAAGATAATCTGCCTGTTCATTATTTACATTAAATAGATTGGAAAATCTTAAACCACTTATCAGAGGTGCACATTGTAAAGCAATCTGAACTTCAAGATTATCAAGATTCATCTGTTTAACGATTTCAAATATTTCCTGACTCATTCCAGCCTCCTTATAAGATTTTTATTTGATTTAGTTTAATCTTATAAAAGTTAGACTTAACTAACCACAGTTATATTATTATATTTCAATATTGACGTCAAGTGCTTTATTGATACATTTTTTCATTATGATTATTCTATCCTGGCAAATAAAAAACACATATACAATGATTTCCGATAACGATAATCATTACA
>OHQS01000523.1_pt1 | contig 21593 bp, 19 predicted proteins | sample 1578181 | NCBI WGS metagenome assembly OHQS01 (sample SAMEA3879528, study PRJEB24766) | human gut metagenome | biome: human-associated habitat; feature: feces | place: USA | collected 1985/1987 | reverse complement strand
ATGCAAAAATAATTTCCTTTTCCACAATCTCCCTCGCACAAGCCCTTATGTTATTGAGGCATCCTGTCCATTCTAAGGCGTTTTCTGCCTTTAGCTGTTCCGTTATGCCCTGTGCCTGTTTCATACCCTCTATGAGCCTTTCAAAGCGTTCCTGTGCCTGTCTGTTGATGTCGGCAAGGTAGGCGTTTAGCCTGCCGCTTGTAAGAAGATTGGTGTATGTAACTTTACGGTACTGTTTTAGATAATCTAAATGCCGTTGCCCCCAGATGCCTATTGCCTGTTCTTCTTCGGCGGGTACAGTTAAGCACGGTATCAAATAATCCCCTTGCCTTTCGTATTTGCCGCCCAGTTCCTCAAATAATGATTTTGCCATTGTCTGTTACCTCCACATTCTTTTTTATTTTGAATGTCCGCAAAATCCGTCCTACATCGGCCGGCCTCCATGGTTGATCCAGATGATGCACAGCGATCAGCCTCTCCTGGACATTTGCTCCGATGCCAAGCTTCATGGTTGAGCCGATCAGTATCCTTACCTTTCCATCGTTGAAGCTCTTCTCTATCTTTTTTCTCTGTGCGTCTGTCGCAGCATCATGGATATATGCAATGTCTGTATCCGGGATATTTCTTTTAATCAACTCTCCTCTCAGCTCATCGTATACATTAAATCCATTCCTCGGGGTGGATATATCACAGAACACGATCTGCGTTGTGTCCGGCTTCTCCCAATAAATACGAGCTACATTATCGGCGCAGCTTCCGCATTTGTTCTCAGTGTTATCGCCTGTCTCATCAGGTCTGACAAGTCTGATGTCCAGAGCACACTTTCTTCCATCAACCGTGACTTTGAGAAGATTGTCCTCGTTCCTTCTTACTCTATGGGATCTTATAGCATCCGTCCGGTCTGCAAGATCGTTTATGTACCTCGTCTGCGCATCGGATTTGTGCACAAGTACATCATTGTAGCCATTGAAGTCCGGCAGCTTGAGTTCGCCCGCAGATACCTGATAGAAATCACACACTTCGCTGAACATCGCCATAAGTTCAGGCAGATTGTGAAACTTTGAAAATCTCGTGGTAAACCTGAAATTCTTGGAATCCACGTCAACCTCAAAACTGTGTTGCTGCTCGCAAAACGTGTTTACCCAGTCATTGAAATGGTCTATATGGCAAAGTTCCAGTTCCACCGGCTGGAGATATCTCTGAAGCACATACAGGTCGGCAAGTGAATTGGTGATGGGCGTTCCAGTTGCAAATACCACGTGTCCCGAATCAAGGCTCTGTATATACTGGACCTTCTCAAGCATACTGTTTGCCTTCTTGGAGCCCTTGGCGTGCATGCCCACTATGTTGGTGACTCGTCCGTCTATTGTTATATTTTTATAATTATGCGCCTCATCCACCACCAGGATATCTATCCCCAGGTCGTCAAAGCAGGCTGTGTCCGAATCCTTGAAATTCTCCCTGTACTTCCTGTAAGCGTCGTTCAGCCTTTTAAGCTCAGCCTCAGCTCTTGACCTTTCTGCATACGTCCTGCACCGCCCTATATAACTCCTGTATGTTCTGAGTCTGGCCTCCCATTTGGCAAATGAACACTCCTTGCTGAGTGTTATCATGTCAAATGATGAATACGCCATGATTATCACATCATATTCGCCCGACTTCATCTTGCCAAGTGTTCCCTTGCGTTTTGCGGGAGTGAAATCCTTATTTGGCGATACCGCCAGGACTCTGTCCGACGGATACAGCTGTCTATAGGTATCATTCATGGCTGAAAAAGTCGTATTTGGAACGACCATCACTGCTCTGTGCCCAAGTCCTATCCTTATGAGTTCATGCACCCCTGCGCACATCTCCAGCGTTTTACCGCTTCCGACCTCATGTGCAAGCAGGGTGTTCTTCCCCAATATGATATGAGCGATCGCATTTTTCTGATGCGCATACGGAGTCATGACCGGTGCCATATCCGCCAGTTCAAGGAAACTGCCGTCATATCTGCTGCAGGTATATCCGTATCTCTTCATGTAGATCTCCTGCAGTTCTGTCTCTCTCTGCGGATCTCCATGTACAAAATCCTGCCATGCACTGGCTATCAGTTTCTGCTTCTCCTGAGCCTCAAGAGTAGCGTCTCTGTTGAGCACTCTCATTTCTCCATCCCGCTCAGGATTTGGCACACTGTCATACACCGCCACAGGCTTTGCATTCAGCATCTTTTTTATGATGGAAAGCGCAGACATACGATCGGTACCGTAGGTGAAATTATTGTTGACATACGATATCGCATACGACTTTTCTATAGTCCATACTCCCCTGAAGTCATCATACTTCACATCCGGATCCACTATCATCCCCAGAAGCTCGCCAATGAACCGTTCGATATATCTTGGAGGTACCCAGCTCGAGCCCAGATTTATATGGATATCCTGACCTGAGACCATATCAGGAAGCTCTTTCTGAAGCAGGATCACTGTGTCTTCCATCTCCTTGACAGATTTCAGTAACATACGCGCTGACTCCAATTTCTTATAGAGGTTGCCCCGGAGCAGCTGCTGTCTTGACACCCAGGATACCGATATGTCTTTGGACGTTTTATATCTGTCAGGATCAATCCATATCGCCTTGCCCGAAAGTCTGTCTGTTATATTTTTCTCAGATGCCCCCGCGACAGCTGACATGTAATCCAGATCGACGTACCCTTTGTTTCTCATTGACATAACAAAAGAATCCTCTATGCTGACCACTTCATCTGCTTCACCAGTCTCAGGCTCTCCTGTCTGGTCAAATTCGTACAGCATACCCATATCTTCTGCTGTATCCCACACATTTTCTTTATCCATATCGTCAACCTCCATCCTGTTAAACATCAGTCCATTCGAAGCCACCTTGTTCACTTACTTATAATATTAACGGCACCTGTCTATTTTAAAAGTAAACCTGTGGTATATAATGCACTGTTTCCAATTCAAAACTCTGCTTATACTGACAGCATAACATAGCCTATGCGGCAATTTTTTCACATGGGGGATTGCAAAAAAATAAGCCTGCAAAATGTATATCGCACACTTCACAGACTTATTGCAAATATTCGACGATTTATAAAAATATCATAATAACTACATCTCACAGAGTTCCACTATCATTACCTCAAGCGCCGCCGCGTCCATAACCTGACCGGTCTTTAATTTGTAATCCATATCATTGCACTTCTCTACTATCCCCTTTAACTGTTCCACCGTATACGGCCTGCACTGCGCCTTATAGTTTTTTACTGCCCATACTGGTCCCGAGATTAACTTTGCCAGCGATGCATCTTGAGCGCCCTCAGCCATAGCCATCTTCACAAGAAGCAGCTTGTTATATTGTCTCATGATACATGAATTGATCATTATCGGTGCCTCTTTGTTTTCCAGGAGATCATGATACATTCTTGCAGCCTTTTCTTTCTGCTTCGCTATGATAAGATCTATCATCTGATACACTTTACTCTCAGCGTCCTGGCTACAGAGAAGATCCACGTCATATTCACTCACCTGCTTCGTATCCCCGGCATAACTTATCATCTTATCAACTTCGTTCTTGATACAGTTCATGTCCATCTTGGCGGATTCTATTATCCTGTATATCGCCGTATCGGTCGTTGCCACCTCCGCGTCACGGAAGATCGACTTCACCCACGTCACCATCATCTTCTCATCTGGAGTTACAAATTCCAAAGCCTCTCCGTTCTTGTCAACTTCCTTATACAGCTTATATCTGGTGTCGACATCCATCTCCACAAATATGACCACGGATGTATTTTCTATATTAATAAGCTTTTTCGCAAACTCCTCATTACTGCTCTTGAAGAGACCACTGTTTTCTACGAGGACCACTCTCCTGTCTGCAAAAAATGGCATCTCATTGCTAAAGTCTATGATTTCCTGCGTATTTACCCCATTTCCTGCAAATTTCATAAAATTCAGATTATCATCTTTATCCGTAAGTGCGCCAAGAAGCTTATCCCTGTATTGATTTACCAAGTATCTCTCCTTGCCATACAGAAGATAGATCTTTGCAAATTCTCCGGACTTTATATTCTGATTTATGACCGCCATAGCGTTCTTCTTCTCTTTTTTCTTGGTTGCAGCCATACTTTTTCTCCTCCACACTCCTGGTTATTACCCGCTGATACCAGTTTAAATCGATATTCAGGTTGCTATTTGCATGTCAGTAGACTTGTATCTGACATTATTTTTGATGTCTGTTCAACATTTTTAGCGCAATCTGACCTCTTTTTATATTCACACATTGATTATTTCTATAATGTCACTTTAGTTTTATAATCACCTACAGATTGTGAATCTATGAATATTCACCTAATTTATGCAGATTCAATGCAAATCTAATTATAACGGAGGTTCAACATGGAAACAACAGAAAGATATAAGTTAAATAAGGAACTTGCCCAGATGCTTAAGGGTGGCGTTATCATGGACGTTACGACACCTGAACAGGCTAAGATCGCAGAGGCTGCCGGCGCATGTGCAGTTATGGCTCTTGAGAGAATACCAGCTGACATCAGAGCAGCAGGCGGAGTATCACGTATGAGTGATCCTCAGATGATCAAGGGAATCCAGAACGCTGTATCAATACCAGTTATGGCTAAGTGCCGTATCGGACATTTTGCAGAAGCTCAGATCCTTCAGGCCATCGAGATCGATTACATCGATGAGAGCGAGGTTCTCTCACCAGCTGATGATGTATATCATATCGACAAGAGACAGTTCAAGGTGCCATTTGTTTGTGGTGCAAAGGATCTCGGTGAGGCTCTCAGAAGAATCAATGAGGGTGCATCAATGATCAGAACAAAGGGCGAGCCTGGTACAGGTGATATCGTTCAGGCCGTAAGACATATGAGAAAGATGAACAGCCAGATAGCCGAGATCGTGAGCATGAGAACCGATGAGCTGTATGAAGCAGCAAAGAAACTTGAGGTTCCTTATGACCTTGTTCAGTATGTACACGAGAATCATCGTCTTCCAGTTGTAAACTTCGCAGCCGGCGGTGTTGCAACTCCAGCTGATGCAGCCCTTATGATGCAGCTCGGTGCTGAGGGTGTATTCGTAGGTTCTGGTATCTTCAAGTCAGGAGATCCTGCAAAGCGTGCTGCTGCCATCGTTCAGGCAACAACAAACTACAATGACGCAGATCTCGTAGCTAAGCTCTCAGAGGGACTTGGCGAGGCTATGGTTGGTATCAACGAGCAGGAGATCGCAATCCTCATGGCAGAAAGGGGTAAGTAGTATGCAGGTAGGTGTATTGGCAGTACAGGGAGCTTTCGCAGAGCATGAGCATGTACTTTCCGAGCTTGGTGTATCCTGCATCGAGCTGAGAAATGCTAAGGATCTTGAGAAGAAATACGATGCACTCATCCTCCCGGGAGGTGAGAGCACTGTTCAGGGAAAACTCCTCAGAGACAGCGATATGTTCGATACGATAAAATCTCAGATCGAGGGTGGCATGCCGGTTCTTGCCACATGTGCGGGTCTGATTCTTCTGGCACAGCGCATTGAAGGCGACGACACTGTACACCTTGGCACACTCCCTGTAACAGTAAAGAGAAATGCCTACGGCAGACAGCTTGGAAGCTTCCACACCGTGGCAGATCTCAAGGGTATCGGTGAGGTTCCTATGACTTTCATCCGCGCACCTTATGTGGCTGATGTCTCACCCGATGTTGATGTTCTTGCTACAGTTGATGACAAGATCGTGGCGGTCAAGTACGGCAAGCAGTTTGCCTTCTCATTCCATCCGGAACTTGACAGCGACTACAGCATTCACAAAGCATTTATAGAAAGCATATAAAAAAATAAGCCTGGATCTAAGCGTTGAGGAAGTACCTCATTCTATGCTTGGATTCCGGCTTATTTTATTTCACTTATTTATATTATTCAAAAGATTATCTTTTTATCTGTCAGTATCGTTTACCTGTTTATTTCATTTTATCAAGGCTTTCAAAATCTTTCATGCTCTCATGCTCTGGGTGCTTTGTGAGAGATTCGTCCTTCTCCTCTATCTTCTCAAGGAGCTCCTTGTACTCGTTGTCCTTGATATGATTACCTATGATCTCCGCCACGTCAGTGACAGTGACAAACGCAGATGAATCAATGGATCTTATTATACTCTTAAGCTCTCCTATCTCGAATCTCGTGAGAACACAATACAGCACTGTCTTATTGCCACTTATCATGCCTTTTCCCTGCATGATAGTGACCGTTCTGCCAAGCTGCTTGTATATCTTGTCAGCTACCTCTCTGGCATCGTCAGTTATGATCATTGCAGCCTTCGCCTGCTCCAAGCCAGATTCCACCATATCAAGTACCTTTGAAGTTATAAAGTATGTAAGCAGACTGTACATGGCTCTGTCGAGTCCAAACAACATTCCTGCTATAGAGTATATAATGAGATTCATCCCAAGTACCAGCCTTCCAACCGGCCAGTCTTTCTTCTTGTTCAGCATTATCGCCACGGTCTCTGTGCCGTCCAGACATCCGCCAAACTTGATTATGATTCCAACTCCAAGTCCAAGAATCACACCACCAAAGCATACAGCCAGTATCGTTTCCGATGTTGCATTCTCAAGAGGTTTAAATATCTCTACAAACACTGAAAAAACAATCATAGAATAGCCAGCCTTAACTATAAACATTTTTCCAAGCTGTCTCGATCCGATAATAAGAAATGGAACATTTAAAACGATCGTAAGAATACTGAGAGATATTCCCGTGAGATTATTGATCATGATACCGATACCGATAACTCCTCCATCAAGAATCGTGTTAGGAACAAGGAATTCTTCGATAGCAAATGCAGCTATCACCGCTCCAAGGGTCAGCATTACAAATTCCAGCAGCAAATTCAGTCTTTTTGTCATACCAATCATCCTTTCTTTTTGTTCGTCTGCACTACATGGACTCATCTGTATTGTTCTAGTTTCAAACCTCCCCGGTCAATCTTTACGCTGACCGCACCACATTCTATAGTGCTCTTTACACCTACTCTGTGAGCTTCCAACCTGTCTAATGTCTCCGTGTGAGGATGCCCGTAACGGTTCGTTAGGACAATAAAAATGATACAATCTTAACGATTGTACCATTTGGGGTGTTCAAAGGGGTGTTCATTTGAACACCCCTACTAAATGCATTATTTCTTGTTAAATTCAGTATCCTTAACAAAGGTCCAAACTGAAAGTTTGGCATTCTTACAAATACCAATAAGAATGCATTCCACACAAATATGTTTTAGAATTTGGTGGCATTTGCTTTATTGCGTTGTAAACATTTAAATAATCTCCAAATCCCATTCCAATGCAAATAATTCCAAACAAACCTAATCCTACGAAATGTGGAAATATCAAAAATAAAATATATGGTATAATTCCAAGTATAAGATTAGGACACAAGCACATAAAAATAAAATGTCCTTTACTCATGTCTTCTGTTCCTACCACGAACATCAAACCATGCGCCAAGTCATTATACATATAAACATCTTCTTTATAACATATCGCATGTAACAATTCATGTGGCAATAAAGACAATCCACCACAAATGCCACCTATCATCATCCATATTGCATTATCAGGAATATATTTTATGCCAAGTAACAAGAATGGAATTGCCAGTAAAACCATTGTTAACACACATCCAATATTTGCAATCAATGACAATTTTTTTGTATCTTCTAGTTCCCTAAATTGTACTGCATGAGGGTGATGTTCTTTTTGGGGAAGTTTACTTTCATCTCCGTCATACTTTCCTGCATAATGAAAAATCATACGGTATCTCCTTAATAAAATTCAAATAATCTCGTGCTTTCAATCTTTCCGCAAGACTGAAAGTTTCACCTTACTGTGGAAAACCATACAAACTAACATAAACAACCATAGAAATAACATCAATCAAAACAATTACTCCAAAAATAATTGCAGCAATCTTCAATCCTTTTTTTGCTTTCTTCTTGTTTTCATCAGTTAATACTTTTTCCTTTAGTTCGCTTACAATTTCTGACTTAGAGGAAGTTTCCCCTATTTGAGTTGGTACTTTATCCATTACTAGCTCATCCAAAGAAATTTCGAATATATCACTAATAGCAATCAGTTTTTCCATATCAGGTGTCGAGTCCCCCACTTCCCATTTTGAAATAGTTTGCCGAGAAACATTCAAACGATTAGCAATTTCTTCTTGTGATAAGCCTTTTTGTTTTCGAAGATTATATAATTTATTATGAAATTCCATCTTTACCAATCCTACCTTTCCATCCTTTTACCATAACAAATAACAGCATTCCTAACACTACTGTCGTAATAACACTTGCTTCTATTCCGTATTCTGCACCATTGAGGATACTAGCATCTTTTACACTAAAAAGAACTATTCCTTTTGAAACACTTTCACTTCCACTTAAGGACAAACCCATAATCACATATAATATAAAATTCCATGCACTATGTAACCCACAAGCAATCCATATATTAGAACGCCACAAAACAAGTATTGAAAAGATAATCGAAACCAAATACAAGTTTATAATTCCAACCACAGCATACACGAAATCCGCTTCAATCAAGCTAGACAAATGCGGAAAAACAAATGCAGTTGAACTAATTAGAATTGCCAATGGTATAGATATTCTATTTTTCAACGAATTAAGCAAAAAACCTCTACACATGATTTCTTCTGTAGCACCTTGAATACCAAATGCCAATATCCATAACAAAATACTTTTAATATTAACATTTGTGCTGAATCCACAGAAGCTAATGGATCCACAGAGGCAACCTATACCTAATATTATAAACAAAAGAATTGTGGCAACTAATGCTCCTGCCAAATACTCTATCGGATTTCCTGAAAAACCTGCGACTTCAATATTTTTCTTCTCAACAAATCTGCAATATAACAGGGTTACTAAGGAAAATACCAGGAAGCCATAGTAGAGTAACAACTCACTAATTTCTCCAGCTGGCATTATGCCGTGCAAAGGGTCATAGCCCATGCCATATAAAATCCCGATTATTACTCCTTCTCCCAAAACTGCCGAAATAACATATATCAGGATGAATGCCAATAATTTCTTTATTACGTATTCAGTGGATGACATATTTGTTTCGTTGTTGAACGGATTTAGATTATAAATAATACCTTTCTTCATCAATGTTTCCTCCTTGTATCACTTGATGAAAGTATCGTATTACTTTTGTTCTAAAAACACTACCAACCATATCAATCAATCTGTCAACGCGCTTTAACAATCCTGTTAAGTCCAGTTGCACCGCCTATTTTACGGGCAAAAGCAATGTAAACTTCAAATTGAACAAAATCGCTGCGCGATGGCCTGCCAAGGCTGTGGCGCAGTTTTTCTATTCTTTCTAAAAAAGGCAGTTGATTCCTCTTTAAAAAGTATCTATTGTTAAGTTACCACACAAAACAAAATACAAAAGAAGATACACTGCCTATGAAAACAATATCATTTTTAGGCTGCTTTCACAAGCAGTTTTATTTTGCAAATGCACCTCCATGATAGGTAGTTACTGTTGTTATTACTTTTTTCATGGAGGATATTTTTATGTACGAAGACATTTTTGAATTGGTAACTATTGCTGCCCAAAAGAGAAACCTGAAGGAATCCACATCTCACAGGTATTGCCAAGCGCTTACGCCTTTTCTCAAAGCATCCAATAAGCCTTGGCAAGAACTCACCATCGAAGACGCTGATGATTATTTGACAGCCAAAAGACTTGCCGGAATTATGCCTGAAACTTATAACCACTACTACGGTGCTATTCGCTTCATGTATAAAAGAGTTCTCAAAATTAACTGGAACGAAGATGACCTTCCACGCATGAAGCGTGACCGTTCTCTTCCTACAGTTCTTTCAAGACAAGAAGTGAATGCCATCCTTGATGTCACCACAAATCTGAAATATAAGGCAATTTTTGCTGTTATGTATTCAGGTGGACTTCGAGTCTCTGAAACAACCCATCTGCATTATGATGACATTTCCCGCAGGAATCACTCCATTCACATCCACAATACAAAAAACAGAATGGACCGTTACACCATTCTTGCTGACCGTACCCTTGATATTCTTACAGAATACTGGTTTAAGTGCGGAAAGCCCAGAAACATTCTGTTCCCCAGTCAGGTGACAGGAGATTATCTGGATATTTCTGCCGTAAATCAGGTATTAAAAAGAAGTGCCGAACGGGCAGGAATCCCTAAACATGTCACTTCACATGCGTTCAGACACAGCTTTGCAAGTCATCTTCTGGAAGCCGGATGTGATATTAAATATATTCAGGCTTTATTAGGGCACTTGGATCCGAAATCTACTGAGATTTATCTTCATGTCAGTAACAAAACTTTGCTTGGCATTAAAAGTCCCTTTGATGTACAGGAGGATTCATAATGGAGCATCCTACTGTACAGGATATATTTCTACGCTTTTATCCCGGATACCTTGATACGTATACACCTTCTCCACAGCAGGCAAAAGTTGCTAACTGCATCATTAACTGCAAGACAGGTGCTTATGGTGCCAACGTAAGTATGTGTGAGGACTGTGGTCATCTGCAAATCCATTACAATTCCTGCCGTAACAGATGCTGCCCCATGTGTCAGGCTCTCCCTAAGGAAAAGTGGATGGATAAGCGTCGTGAAGATGTTCTGGAAGCACCCTACTTCCATGTGGTATTCACCGTTCCACAGGAGCTGAACCCTTTAATCTACAGCAACCAACAGCTTCTCTATGATGCCCTGTACCACTGTGTTTCATCAACTATTGAAGAACTGACTTCCGACACAAAACATCTTGGTGCAAAAGTTGGATATATTTGCGTGTTACACACCTGGGGTTCTGAAATGAATTTCCATCCTCACATCCATGTCATTCTTCTTGGTGGTGGTCTGACCGCCCAAAATCAATGGCTCGATAAGGGTGAAGAATTCTTTCTTCCGGTAAAGGTAATGTCAAAGCTGTTCCGTGGTAAATACATGGCCGAACTCAAATCCCTCTGGGAAGATAAAAAACTTCAGTTCCACGGAAGCAGCGAAAAGTATCGTAATCATTATGCTTTCAAGGAACTTCTGAACCTTTGTTATGACAAGGACTGGATTCCGCACTGCAAGAAAACCTTTAACGGTGCACAGTCCGTTATTAACTACCTTGGAAAGTATACCCACCGGATTGCCATCAGTAACCATCGTATTATCCGTATGGATGAGAATACCGTTACCTACTATGTGAAAGATTACCGGGAAGAAGGCAGGTGGAAAGAACATACCGTCTCCGGCATTGAGTTTATTCGCAGATTCCTGATGCATGTGCCTCCCAGGCGTTTTGTCAGAATCAGACATTATGGTTTGCTGTGTACCAGAAGCAAGACCCGACATCTGACATTATGCAGGAATCTGCTTGGCTGTAAACAGTATCTTTCCAGGCTGAGGGATATGGAAACTCCGCAGATACTTGAAACACTTTATGGTATCAAGGTCACTGTTTGCAAGTGCTGTGGCGGACACCTTGGTAAACCACAGCAGAGAAAACCTCAGAAATGAGGTCTATTTGTCGTGCCTTAGATTTTGATACGAAACCTCGGCTGTAATGGTATAAGCTTTACATTTCGGCATAGTGCAAAGATTGAAAATCCATACATACCGGCTCCGGTGACGCGACTTTGTTCACTATAGAAAAATCGAAATTGATGTAAACGATAGGGCAGTTTATTAAATGTTGTAAGCTGCTTTATCGTTTACACCAACTTCGATTGGTTTCTAATCAATTTTAGCGAGCATATACTTTCGCTCATATAATAAAATATAATATCATAATAACTGTTATGTTTCTACCACAAAAAAATGACACCCAAGCATTTCTGCCTGAGTGCCATCAAATCCTATTTCTATACTCTTACTTCAAATCCGTTCTTGAATATGAATCTTATATCATCCTTGGTCTTAACAATCACTTCCTGCACAAGGCTACTCCAAATCCCGGCATCAAAATCTTCCATTAAGCCATCCTGCTTCTCCAAAGTTCGAATGAAGCCTTTAAATAATTCTCTCTTCGCCTTCTTGCTTTCTATCTGCTCTGCGATGTCATCATACTTAGCTTTTGCCTTTTCATACCTTGCCGTAAGTTCGGCATAGCGTTTTTCATACTCATCCTGGTCTAATGCTACCCGGCTGTTCTCTGCAATGGCAATCTGCATCTGCTCCGAGATGATATTAAGTTCTGTGATGCTATCCTGTAAATCCCTGTCAAGGGAATCCGTTTCACAGACCATTTCCATCATAACTTTGGTGTTGGCAAGAATCTCTTCCCTTTCAGAAAATAACTCGTTGGCCGCCTTGATAAACAATTCCTTTAGTTCATCCTCGTTGATGTGTGGTGTTTTGCACTTGCAGCCATCAGCATATTTGTTATTGCATCTGTAGATGACCTTTCTGTACTTATCATTGGAATGCCAGACCTTGGCTCCGTACCAAGAGCCGCATTCTCCACACTTTATTATGGAAGAAAACAATCCAACTCCACTGTACTTCTGCATTCCCTTTCGCCTTAAAATCTCTGCCTGAACTTGGTCGAACTGGTCGGCTGTCACAATGCCCTCATGGTGTCCTTCCACATAGTACTGTGGTACTTCTCCATTGTTCACTACCAGCTTATGAGTCAGAAAGTCCTTTGTGAAAGTCTTCTGCAAAAGGGCATCCCCTTTGTACTTTTCGTTCTGAAGGATACTCATCACTGAACTTGGATGCCATTTATCTTTCCCAGCAGGGGTCTTCACTCCCATTTCAGTAAGTTCGCAGGCAATTTTGTATGTGGAATACCCCTCAAGATAGCGCTTGTAAATATATCTGACGGTTACTGCCTGTTCTTCATTGATGATAAATTCGCCATCTGGTCCTCTGTCATACCCAAGGAAATGTTTAAATCCAATGCTCGCCCTTCCGTCTGCGAACATTTTTCTTTTTCCCCATGTGGTATTCTCTGAAATGGATCTGGATTCCTCCTGTGCAAGGGAACTCATTATCGTAATAAGAAGCTCCCCTTTTGCATCAAGGGTCCAGATATTCTCTTTCTCGAAATATATCTCCACACCTTTTTCCTTCAGTTCCCTGACCGTTGTAAGGGAATCAACAGTATTTCTTGCAAATCGGCTGACCGACTTTGTGATGATAAGGTCTATCTTTCCGGCAAGGGCATCCTCAATCATCTGATTAAAGCCTTCTCTTCTTTTGGTGTTTGTAGCTGTAATACCCTCATCAGAATACATCCCGACAAAAATCCAATCATCACGGGAAGTAATGTAGTTGGTATAATAATCCATCTGAGCCTCATAGCTGGTAGCCTGTTCTTCATGCTCCGTTGAAACTCGGGCATAGCCAGCAACTCTACGCTTGGTCTTCTCTGCTATTGGCTTTGCTGTATATCTGTTGACCGATGCCGGGATTCTCGTTATCGTCTTTGCCATACCTTTTTGCCTCCTTCCTTCATATAAAATTCGATTCTGTCATTGTAAGATATGGTTTTCTCGATTTGTAGATAAATCTCCATATCCAAGTTTTCTTCCGTGCCGAGGATGGATTGGGCTGCACCATACAGTTCTCCATCCGACATAAGTTCATGCTCACATCCGGCTTTATCAGCTTTCTTTACACTACACATCCAACAGGTTCTTCTTTTATTGCCACCCATTCGCACAATACTCGAACCACAGTATCCACAGAAGATTTTTCTTGAAAATGGCGTTTTGTTAAATCCATCTCCCGAATATTTCCTAATGTGACTCTTTACTGTGCCGTCCTTCATAAGGAAATCAATGTGTCCGTCAAATAATGTAATTCGCTCCACATTCTCCCTGCACCCGGCTATCTGCTCCATTATGCCTTTTAACTCCAACTCTCTGATGGGAAGTAAATCACACTCCTTGGTCTTTCTTTTGTTACATTCAATATAAGCCTTGTCTGCAGGTTGCCTATGATAAAGAACATGGTTGCAGGCATACCCACACTTACCGCATTTCACAAGTCCGGCAAAGAAAGTCTTTTCATATCCGTGGTTGTGTGCTGCCTTTGCCCTTCTATTTAGCCTTTCCTGAACCTTCGCATAATCTTCTCTGCTAACAAGTGGTTCATGCGCATTCGATACAAGTATCTGCTCCATTTCACCTTCGTTCAGCTTTGGCTTATGGATTTCCGGGGAGAAATATCTTTGAAGAAGCAAATCTCCCACATAGGTTTCTGTAGAAAGAATCCTGCGAAGTGTAGTCCTTCCCATCAAATCTCCCCGCTTACCCCTTACACCTTTTTCCTTTAGGTCGAGGGTTAGCCCTTTAATGGAAGCCCCGCCAAGATACTGTTCATAAATATACTTGACCCATTTACCTTCCTCTTCGTTGATGGTAAGGCTCTTTGTTTCAGGGTTCCAATCATAACCAAAGCAAAGGATACCCGTGTTTGGTTCTCCTCTTTCAAATCTCTTTTGAACTGACCATTTCTCATTTGCAGAGATGCTCTCTGCCTCTGCCTGCGCAAAAGAAGCAAGAAGTGTAAGGAGCAGTTCTCCCTCGCCGGACATGGAATGGATTCCTTCTCTCTCAAAGAAAACATCTATTCCCAAATCCTTTAGGTGTCTTGTGGCATTAAGCGTATCAACCGTATCTCTTGCGAATCGGCTGATGGACTTTACCAGTACAAGGTCAATCTTCCCGGCATCACAGTCTTTCATCAATCGATTAAACTCATCCCTTTTCTTTGTGGATGTTCCTGTGATACCTTCGTCAGCATAAACACCTGCATATTCCCATTCAGGGTTGCTTTGTATTAAGGAACTGTAATGACTGACCTGAGCAGAAAGCGAATGATGTAAGAGTTCTGTTTCCATTGAAACTCTGGCATAAGCAGCCACTCTTTTTCTTCCACTTAGACTTGGTATATTTGGCTCAATCCTTCGTATTTTCGCCATATAATCCCTCCTTTTCAGTGTCACATATTCCCGCATTTCCCGTAGTTTATCAAGTCAATATCCGTGAATAATGTGGAGAAAGATACGGCATATTGTTCCTTGAATTTTGTATCAATTTGACAGTACTCTTCCTCTGAAATAATGCCCTGCTTTAGGAGATTCTTGGCAATGGACATCGTGGCCAGATAGCGTTTTTCTTCTTCCATCCGTTCCTTAGTCATGGCTGCCACCCCCAAATCTGTCCTCTATGTAGCACTCATGGGAACAATACTTTCTGTTCTTATTGCCATAGGCTGTAAACGGCTTTTTACAGCAAGGGCAGATATATTCATAATTGGCTTTTCTCTGCACCTGGTCGAGATGGCTGTTCCACCACTTATTTCTGCAACGGTCAGAACAGAACCTCTTTGCCTTTCTCCCGGATGTCTGCACAACAGGGATTCCACAGTAAAGGCAGAAATGCCCGGCTTCATCAATCGGAGCAGGTGTTGCGACCACTCCGCCAAGTCCATGTCTCCTACAGTAGGTTTTTATAGTATTGATGCTAAGTCCAAGCGTCTCAGATATCTTTCCGTAACTTAATCCCTCTGCTCTTAACTTCTCTATCTGTTGTCTTTGTGTATCGTTCATTGTATCCACCTCCATCGGATTTGAAGGGAATAACTTTTCTGGTTTCATCGTTAGGTTGTTTTCCCTCCACAATCCCACGGACACGAAACTCCAAAATGGGCGTGAGGGATTTTATAATTTCCCTTCTAATGCCGTAAGTAAGGAAAAAACCAACTTTCCTATGTCCCACGAAATTTTTCCTTCACAGACTGGAAAAGATACAACCCCATAAAAACGGGCATAAAAATAAAGGCCGAATCGGTACTATACCAACCCAGCCTTCATTCAAAAATATTGTTTTATTTGAGCATCTCATTGACCTTCTTCTGGATAACCGAATAATCATATCCGGCAGCCGTAAGTTTCTGCTTACGTTCCTCGCCGTTGCCCCAATCTCCACGGATTACTTCTTTTGCTATCTCGTCTACCAATTTGGTACTTGAGGTCTTTGGTGTTTCTGTAACCGTACCCTGAACGGTACAGTAGGATGGATTTTCAAGCCAGATCCAGCCTGCTCCACTCTTAAGTCTGCCCCATCCGTCATTTACTTCCACAATGGTAAATACACCCTTGCCTGTCTGCCCCTTAACCTTTCCATTCATTGATGGTTCGCTACGATAATTCAAATCATCAATGATGACCTTCACACTAAATGGAGTAGCCGGGAAGTTTGTGACTGTATCTGGTGTTGATGGTTTAGGTGCAGGTGTTTCCGAAACATCATACTGTGTCAAATTCCACTTCTCAATAATGGAACACAGCTTATCTACATAGGTAAGGGAAGTCGCATAGCCACCATCCTTGATAAGCTGTGCCACTTTCCTGTAATCCGTCATCCCCTTGATGCCCTTATATCGAAGTGACCTACCGTTCTTGGCTCCAAGCAGATATGCAGAATGGTCTGCAACCGAATCTTCCACACAGGAATACTTCCTGAAATCAGCCGTAATGGTTTCATATGAACCATCGGCATTCTGTTCCCGTGTCTTCTTGGTATAAACGGATGTGCCATCCCAAGTAGAGCCTGTCCATGTGTTCCCGGACAGAGATTTCTTCATTCCAAACATATTATTGGCATTCTGCCCGAGTTCACTCTTACCATATCCACTCTCAAGAATAAACTGTGCAGCTGAAATGGATGCAAGAATACCACTCTTCTTCATATCTTCTCGACACAATTCCCCAATAACCGACACAGCATCTTTCTCCGAAAGACCTACGAACACAGATGCCTGTGTTCCCTCCTTCGTGTTTTCAGAGTCCTCCATTGCAGATTTCACAGCCTTACGGAAGGTATCCATTGTATATCCCATTCCAAGCTGTGACCACAAATGCTCTGGGTCACCATGATTGGATGCTATTCCCCTTGCATGACCTTCTCTGTGTGAAATGATTACTCCATCAGCAAGTGGATTTAAGCCATACTGTTTACAAAGCATAGCAAATAACTCAACGGCCGCCTTATAAGTTCTTTCTACCACAGTCTTTGCAGTAACAATATCAGAACACTTGAATGTTGCCCCGCCAACATAGGTAATGTAGGATGGCTCACACATCTCCACTCCGATATGGGTATTGTTCGCAGAACCATTGATGGATGAACCACAATGCCACCCTCTATGATTCCAAGGTAATGTCTGATAAACCGTGCCGTCATTTCCATCAATAAATCCGTGGACGCAGGCTCTGTCAAATGACGGACTGTTCCAGTTCTTGATAAAAGCAAGAGCACTCGGCTGGGAACATCCAACCGAGTGCAGCATAAGACCTTTTACTTCAATTTTTCTCCCTGCCGTATAGCATGGATTCTTTGTAAGAATACTCTCCACAAGTTTCATTACTCATCACTCTCCTTCACTTCCGGGATACCTGCGATACTTGTAAGCAATGACAGAATGCCTGCAAGTGCTGATGCAGATGCCACCATAATCCAGTTCACATCTCCTAAAACGGCAGATGTACCAATAGTTGCAACCGCTGTCTGTGCGACAGTCTTGATTGCTCTTACTCCGGCTGCTTTCAGCCAGTTCTTAAAGTAATTACTCATTGTCCTGTTCCTCCTTATTTGGTTTTCTGTTTGGCAGTTTCAATAATTCTGCCCGTCTGCTGTCGAGGATTCCGTTCTCGCCAAGGGTGTGATATGCCTGGTACTGATTTTCCCAATCCTCCATGTGTTCCTCCGAAATCCAGCCATCGTCCATATAGAAATGGTACTGTTCCAAAAGCTGTGACCTCATCTGTGCCTGTTGTGCCTTTGCCAGCACTTTCAGCTGTCTGGTGTACTGCAGACAACATCTGATACACCAAACTGTCATGGCAAAGATGGATGGTATTCCCAACGCACCAAGCCATGTAATGAGTTCCATGATTTTTTCACTCATGAGCCTTCCTCCCTTCAAATTTGTGCATAATAAAAGCGACTCGATTCGAGCCGCCTGCCTTCCAATTTATTCTGTTGGTCTTTCGTCATGTATGCTTGTTATTCGTGCCATATAGTAAACCTGTCTGAGTGTCCTTGGAAAAAGGACATCCGGGTTATTGATGATTAAATACAGCCATGAGGATGACACCACGCTTTCCCATACATGAAACTCCCACGGGAGCATACCGTAAGTGGCAGTCGTATAAATGACTCCTCCTGTGCTTCCGTTGCAATTCTGCAGCTTAATGCATTCTGCCACATATTTTTCTGCCTCATCCATTTCTCCCAGCACATAGGCAAGAAGGGCATATCCCAGTGTTCCCTCCGTCCATACAATGTCCGGCGCCCCCTTGTAATCCGCCGTCCTGTCACTGTATGGTTTAAAACCGGAGTAGGTTTCATCACCGGAATATGCCGTATTGTAATAATCCTTCTTGGTACTCTGTACGATTTCTTTTCCTTTCGTCAGATACACTTCTTTTGCCGTTTTTAAACATTCCTTCGCCGTATCGGAATTCACAACGGAAAATATCAGCGTCCCCGCCCATGTGGTACAGTCAAGCGCCCATGCCTCATCGGGTTTTCCTCCGTTGATTCCCTGATAGAATCTTCCTTTCTCACGGTCATAGCATTTTAGGAACAGCCTGTCACGGACAAGTTCTGCCGCCTCTTTATACTTTTTGCTATTCAGCACGAGCGAACATCCTTCCAGTGCCTGCAATGCCGAACACTGATGTTCCACGGAACACCACTCTATTTCCTCATCGGAGTATGAATAGTCCTCCATGTCATAACTCCCATACCCTCCCGTCATAAGGCCGAATCTCGGGTCATCCGTATCTGTCACCTGTTTGGACACCAGCCAGTCCCCCGCCTTTTTTATCATTTTTACAAATCTCCTGTCACCACTTTCCAGGGTGTAATAACACGCTCCCCAGACAAGCCATCCCATTGCCCCGGTTCTCACATATCCGTCAAACAGCTGTCCGATATAAATATCATAGGAAAAATTGAAACTCCCGTCATCGTTCTGTTCATACTTCATACGCTTTAACATTTCCACGCAGATGTCATAGTCACCGCTTGTCGTAAAAACCAGAAGGGCAAGCCCGACATCGTAAGCCCATGTACGGGAATTCAGCATATAACCGTATGCACCGAGTGCATTGGAGCCGTCTTTGTTATACTGCGGATCATCGGTGGGAATCAGGAAGGATGCGGGAAGCCGTCCCTTCTGAAGGTTCATGATGGAACCCGCTATGCCGACTGCATCATAGGCAACAGCCCCCTCCCGCCATACCTGCTGCATGACCTTTCCAATCTTATGTCCGGTTGCCACCTTATTCGTGTACCACAGATACTTTCCACCGCCGCAGTTCCATATCTTGCAGATATCATTGATGTATTCCGCATCAGAATAGCTGTATAGCCTCATAGTGAAATAGGAAAAATAACTGTACCCGTATCCTCCGTCCTCTGCACTGATTTCCGTATCCGCCTCATAAACATACCGTTCAACAGTTACTTCTTCCGTGGAAGATATTTTTTCCCAGTGCCCTTTCAGACCCTTTGCAAGACGGAATTCCTTAATTCCCTCTCCCACGCTGATATCCAAACGATATGTCACCGTTTCCGTGTGGGTGGTTTCCGTTTCATTTCCTTCTTCGTCCTTATCCTTTACCGTATAGGTTTCACGGTATGTCATGACGGATTCCCATGTCCCGTCCGCATTTATCGGACATGTCATGACCTTATAGGCAGCATCAAGGATTACATACACATTCACGGCATAATCACTGTAATCCGTCAGGTTTCTTGCATTTCCGGTGACTTTCCCCTTGTATGAAAAATCATAATATGTGGCTGGTGAGATATATTTTGCAAACACCTGATCCTCGTCAGAAGACAGACCCTTAACATATCCCCACATAATATTCCCCTCATAGGTATCCGCATATTCCTCGGCAAAGGTAAGCTGGTATTTAAAATTGTTGACATCCAGCTGTCTCTTAATAAATGCAAGGGCATCCGAAGACGCCTTCTCATATGCTTTTCCTTCAAATACTGCCACTTCTGCCGCCTCCTTTATTCTTCCTCTTCTTCCGTCTCATCCGGTACAGTGCAGTAAAATGCTATCACCGTGGTGGTTTTGGAACTGACACCAGAAATGGTCGCACCCACATAAGACGAAAAAGCACTGCCGTCTTTTTTATTCAGGGTAACCACGGGTTTTGCTCCATCATCCGTCTGCCACTGGAAATACGGTCTGTCATTGTATGCCCTTGTAAAATAAAAAGAGCCGTTTCCTATAATTTCTCCAAACTCCACGGTGTATTTTGCCGTTGTATCCCGTATGTCCTCCACAGTGCTTACGAGCGAATACAGGGTATCGTTCAGTGTCGGTATATACGCACCGACCGTAATGCTTACTTCGTTATAATTGAACGGATTCCACTCCATTCCCACAACCCGTTTCTGTGTGTTGACAGACAGGGGTGCAAACCGGATGAGCAGTTCATCGCCAAGGTCTACGTTTTCTTTCCTGAACAGTTCCAGCGAATAACTGTACCTCTGTTCCGTTGCATTGTAGGAACAGCTGATATCCTTGACATTTTCCGTCTTCATAATATCCACGGTTTCGCTGCTTCCCCTATGCTTACGGATTCCTATGGCATATCCGTAATACTCTATTTCCCCCTTTACCAGTGCAACCAGCTGCATGACACAGGCTCTTCTTGTTGCCTCCGTATTCACACGGAGCGTTACCGTGTTTTCCATATCCACCGTACCGGCATAGAACGGTGTTCCGGCAAGCAGATACTGCAGTATCTGTCTCGGTGTCCCTTCCATGTCAAATGCAGTGACTTTATAGCCATCATCATTCAGCATATAAGAGACATGCTCGCATTCCATTTCCGTGTAACACACCCCGCTTGAAATATTCTTCTTAATGCTTGTAATGTTAAAGACCAGACCATCCAGTTCCACGATATTGTCCACTCCGGCAAACCCTTCTATTTTCTTTGTCATCATCTTAAATGACATTGTGCATTCCCCGTCCAGTTTGCTGACTATCCGGCAGCCGTTCACGGCAGAATAGGATTTCACGAAACTGCCCGGCGTGTTATCCGCATTCTTCCTGTAAAAATTCATAACCGGGTGCGGCGGGATTTCCCTGTATCTCGGACGGATGGTCTTATCCTCATGGATATCTGAGTACGATGTATTCCATCCGATGAAAATGAGTCCCCTTATTTTTTCAGGGGACGGAGGGGCCGCACTCTCCCCTTCCTTTACCTTCTGGGAAGAAAGATAATCATCCCCTGCATAATTCAGGAAATTGACCGTGAAGTAAACCGCACCGCTCTTATAAGTAGGGCGGACAGTCATATCTTCATTGACGCAGGTAATGTCAACATTCCATCCGTTAAATACCATGCCCTCTATCTCTTCCGGTGCAGGTGCAAGCGCCGTGGCGTCACCCCCTGCTTCCACATCACAGGTGCCCAGAAGGTCCGTTCCGGCATAGTTTAAAAAACGCACTGTGTAATAAACC
>OHQS01000521.1_pt1 | contig 21782 bp, 19 predicted proteins | sample 1578181 | NCBI WGS metagenome assembly OHQS01 (sample SAMEA3879528, study PRJEB24766) | human gut metagenome | biome: human-associated habitat; feature: feces | place: USA | collected 1985/1987 | reverse complement strand
AGCGCCGTGCGGGCCGAAAAGCGCGCGGGAATGGAGTGCAGGCCCCTTTCGCGGTCGAAGGCGGCGTCCTGCAGGGCGTAGATGATGTCGAAGCCGCCGCACCAGGTCATCACCAGCAACGCCAGGATACAGGGCGGCCATGCGAAATGTCCCGTGACGGCAATGTACGCCCCCACCGGAGCAATACCCAGCCCCAGACCGAGCACCAGATGCGCCAGCGCGGTGAACCGTTTGCAATAACTATATATCAATATAACGAATAGTGCCACAGGCGATAATAATCCGGTAAGTAAATTGATAGTCGAGGCGGTGACAACGAACAGCAGCGCATTGACGATCACGAAACGGAGCGCTGCCCGGGCACTGATCTTTCCGGCCGGAATTTCTCGGTCGGCCGTGCGGGGATTGGCCTTGTCGATGCGGCGGTCGGCCCAGCGGTTGAAGCCCATCGCGGCGTTGCGGGCGAAGACCATGCAGAGCAACACCTGCAAGAGCAGCACCACCCAGCCGTACCTGCCCGAACAGTCCGAAGAGATCCCCTCGGTACGCAGCGCATAAACGAACCCGACGAGGGCGAAAGGCATGGCGAAAATCGTATGGGCGAACTTGACCAGTCCGGCATATTGACGTATCATTGTCGATTCGATTTTATGGTCGCAAAAGTAATCATTTTTTTCGGCAGCAGAATACGACCAGGGCAAGAAATCAGCCCCCGACAACGCCTGAAATCCATTGTTTTTCTCCGGAAAGATATTATCTTTGCACATTATTATATAAGGATTTCACTCGACAATGAAAAACATACGCAATTTTTGCATCATAGCCCACATCGACCACGGCAAATCGACACTGGCCGACCGCCTGCTGGAAAAGACCAATACGCTCAACCAGCGGGAAATGCAGGCCCAGGTCCTGGACAACATGGACTTGGAGCGCGAAAAGGGCATCACCATCAAGAGCCATGCGATCCAGATGGAATACCTGGCCCGCAACGGCGAAAAATACGTGCTCAACCTGATCGACACTCCGGGCCACGTGGACTTTTCCTATGAGGTATCGCGTGCCATCGCCTCGTGCGAAGGGGCTCTGCTCGTAGTCGATGCCACGCAGGGTATTCAGGCGCAGACCATATCGAACCTCTACCTGGCCGTCGAGCACGACCTGAAGATCATTCCCGTACTGAACAAGATCGACATGGATTCGGCGATGATCGACGAAGTGAAGGATCAGGTAGTCGATCTGCTGGGTTGCGACCCGGACGAGATCCTCTGCGCCTCCGGCAAAACGGGACTGGGCGTGGAAGAGGTGCTCGAAGCCATCGTCGAGCGGATTCCGGAGCCTCAGGGCGATGCGAACGCTCCGTTGCAGGCATTGATCTTCGACTCGGTGTTCAACCCCTTCCGAGGCATCATCGCCTATTTCCGCGTCTTCAACGGTACGATCCGCAAGGGCGAGCATGTCAAATTCTTCAACACGGGCAGCGAATACGACGCCGACGAAGTGGGCGTGCTGAAGCTCAAGATGCAGTCCCGCGACGAAATCCGTGCCGGGGACGTGGGCTATATCTGCTCCGGCATCAAAACTTCGTCGGACGTCAAGGTGGGTGATACGATCACATCGGTCGAAAACCCTTCGACGGAGGCCATCGCCGGTTTCGAGGATGTGAAACCGATGGTCTTCGCGGGCGTTTATCCCGTCGAAGCCGACCAGTACGAAGACCTGCGGGCTTCGCTCGAAAAATTGCAGCTCAACGACGCTTCGCTCACGTTCGAGCCCGAAAGTTCGCTGGCGCTGGGCTTCGGCTTCCGCTGCGGATTTCTCGGACTGCTGCACATGGAGATCATCCAGGAACGCCTCTACCGCGAATTCGACATGGACGTCATCACGACCGTCCCGAACGTATCCTATAAAATCACCACGACGCAGGGCGACGTGCTCGAGGTGCACAACCCCTCGGGCCTGCCCGAAATAACCAAAATCGCCTCGATCGAGGAGCCTTATATCCTGGCTCAAATCATCACCAAGTCGGATTTCCTGGGCAACGTGCTCAAGCTCTGCATCGACAAGCGGGGTATCATGAAAAACCAGACCTTCATCACGCAGGATCGCGTGGAGGTCAATTTCGAGATGCCCCTGTCAGAGATCGTGTTCGACTTCTACGACAAGCTCAAGAGCATTTCCAAGGGCTATGCGTCTTTTGATTATCACATAGACTGCTTCCGCCCGTCAAAGCTGGCCAAGCTCGACATCCTTCTCAATGGCGAGCCTGTCGACGCGTTGTCGACGTTGACACACCAAGACAACGCCGTGGCCTTCGGACGTAGAATGTGTGAGAAATTGAAGGAGCTCATACCGCGCCAGCAGTTCGACATTGCCATCCAGGCTGCCATCGGGGCCAAGATTGTGGCTCGCGAGACTGTGAAGTGCGTGCGCAAGGACGTCACTGCCAAGTGTTATGGCGGCGATGTGAGCCGTAAGCGCAAGTTGCTCGAAAAGCAGAAGCGTGGCAAGAAGCGCATGAAGCAGATTGGTAATGTTGAGGTGCCGCAGAAGGCTTTCTTGGCTGTGCTCAAACTTGATTGAAACTAAACGGAAAGGAGATAAATATGGTGAATATTGGAATGACGTCACGTGACGTGGCGCGCGAGCTCGCGCGGCGTTACAGTACGATGACCCATGAGGAGCTTGACCTCTTGGAGGGCATCTTGGTGCCGATGAAATTTCCCAAGGGTGAAAAAGTCATCAGCGAGGGGGAGGTCTGCACCCACATGTATTGGGTGGTCAAGGGCCTTGTGCGCCAATATTACTATAAGAACAATAAGGAGCTGACCGAGCACATGGCTGTCGAGAACAATATAGTAATGTGCATCGAAAGCCTTTTTAAGGAGAAGCCGACTCACCTTAATATAATGACACTTGAGCCGACTGTGATATATGCCATCCCGCGCCAGCAATTGGAACGGGTGGCTATGAAGAGCCTCAACATACAGATTCTGTACAGGAAGATTCTTGAGGAATCATTGATACAGAGCCAGATTCATGCTGACATGCTTCGCTTTGAGTCGGCCCAGAGCCGCTATGCCAAATTGGTGAAGTTGCAGCCACAGCTTGTACTGAGGGCTCCGCTTGTGTATATTGCAAGTTATCTGCAGATGACGCCGGAGACACTTAGCCGTGTAAGGACATCGGCTTTGATGAATGGTGCCGATTGATATTTGCCGCGTTTCGCCTTGATGGCGATTCAGCAGACTGTTGTATTCGAGCATGGCCGTGCGCCAGAGGCTTATGCCTTGGCGTACGGCCATGTCTTTTCTGCTCATTGTTGGTTGGTGGTTCAGTCCATGTGGAACAGTTCTTTGAGCGGTATTGAAACAGGGGAGTTGTCTGGGTTTACTTCCATTATGTCGGCCATCATGTCCCACCACTTCTGTGTTATCGGGTCAACATTTGTCGTGTCTTGGCTGTTTGTGTCTTTATCGCATTTCTGGACGGCAAACAGCAGGTTGGTTTCTTTGTCCCAGAATATGCTGTAGTCACTGACTCCTTGGTCTTTTATCATTTGTTTCAGCTCCGGCCATATTGCAGCGTGGCGTTTGGCATACTCTTCTTCGCAGCCTTTTTTAAGGATCATTTTGAATGCAAATCGTTTCATTTTGTTATTGGTTTTAGTTCGACATTAATATTGTTTGTTTGATAAGAAGTATCCGATTCTGTAGATGTTGAGAAGTTTGAGGCATGGGTGGCTGCCTGTCAGGATACTTCGTTCAGCCTTGCCGAAGGCCCAGTGCCATGTCCTTACGCTGTAATAAAGCGGTGGCATGCGCCTCAGTGTATTGGCAAGGGTAAGCAAATGCGAGTAGCCTTTTAGCTCGTCGCTGAACGTTGATAGTATCCGGGCGTCAAGTTCTATCTTGTTTATGTAGTCGGGGTTGCTCTCGAAGTCGTTCATCACAACAGGGTTGTCGATGTGCAGCACTTTTATGTTTTTTTGCCTGAGCACCTTTCCGAAGTAGACATCTTCATACCTTTTCATCTTTTCTTCAAATTTTATTGAAAGGAAAAGGTCGCGTTGTATCATGAAGTTGGTGGAGCGGAAAGATTTGTATGGATTTCTGTTCCTCTGTTCTGCTGTGTGTGACGAAGCCTCGCGGCTTTCGTACAGGTAACGAAGGTTGCGTCTGTTGGCTTCCATGCTGCCTCCTATGTTAAGCCCGCCATTGACAACGCAACCCTGTATGCGCTTGTCGACATATTTCTTAATGAAATCTTGGTCTGGGATATCCATGTCGCAGTCGAGAAATATGAGCCATTCGTACTGGCTGAGTTCTGCCAGCCTGTTCCTCGTTGCAGCGCTGCCCTCATTGCGTTCTTTCCTTATGAACCGGCAATTGGCCATCGAGTTTATGGCGGAATTGCGTTCAACGGCGCCAAGGTCGGGCGAACCGTCGTCTGCTACAATTATTTCGTAGTTCAATGACGGTATGCTGTCGCAGAGCCTTTTTAGCGTAATTACTCTTTCAACGCATACTTGGTTGTATGCAGGCAGTAATATGGAAAGTCCTTCGTTCACGGGTATGTTGCTGTTACAATGTAATTTTCGTATCACAAAAGTAATCAAAAAAAATTAATGCAGGAACTTTCATGGGTTTTATTTGTGTATGTTATGATAAAGTATTAATTTTGCCACACATTTTAATATATAGTTATTTATGAAAAAGAATGTATTAATCAAGACACTGGTCATTGCATTGATGCTGGCCGGAAGTGCCACTGCGAACGCACAGATTGACTTGGGAAGCATTTTGGGAAGCTTGACCGGCAAGAGTTCAAGCAAGGAAAATACGTTCTCAACTACTAATCTTCTTTCTGGCTTGACGAACATTTTCTCAAGTGAAAAGCAGGCCAGCAAGAACAATCTGGTCGGTACTTGGGAATATTCCGAGCCGGCTATTGTCTTCGAGTCTGACAATCTGTTGGCCAAGGCTGGTGCCAGCATAGCATCAAGCAAGATTGAAGACAAGTTGCAGGAGCAACTTTCAAAATTCGGTTTCGAGTCGGGAGCTTTCAGCATTACCTTCAATGAGGACGGAACTTTTGAGGAAACGTTTAACGGCAAGAACATTCCTGGAAAGTGGGAAGTAAAAGACTCTAAGCTCTATCTTACGTTCGGAATGAAGGCTTTGCCCATCAACACGCAGTTGAGCGGCAACAAACTGATGTTTGTAACAGACGCCACAAAGCTCCTCGACCTGGTTAAGACAATTGGGAGCAAGTCGACTAATTCAAGCTTCCAGACCGTTACATCGTTGATGAAGAGCATAAATGGCATGCAGGCTGGCCTTACCCTTGTTAAAAAATAATAAAAGGCAGGGCTGCTACGGCCTTTTCTGTTGATAAAGTATTACCTTTGCACCCGTCATTACGGGTTAATGGCATATAATTCAAACCTAATTAAACATTAAAATTAAATGGCAACAAAAATCAGATTGCAGCGCGGCGGTCGCAAAGGCTATGCTTTCTATAGCATCGTAATCGCTGACGTTAGAGCACCACGTGATGGTAAATTTACTGAGAAAATTGGTACTTACAACCCTAATACCAATCCGGCCACAGTAGATTTGAATTTCGACCGTGCACTCTATTGGGTGGAAGTTGGTGCACAGCCAACCGACACCGTGCGTAATATCCTCAGCCGTGAGGGTGTTTACCTTATGAAGCATCTGCGCGGAGGCGTTAAGAAGGGTGCCTTCGACGAGGCTACAGCACAGAAAAGGTTCGACGCTTGGAAGGCTGACAAGCAGAAGGGCTTGGACACAATCCGTGAGAAGGAAGAAAAGGCAAAGAAGGATGCCAAGGTAAAAGAGCTCGAAGCCGAGAAGAAGGTCAATGAGACTATAGCAAAGAAGGTGGCTGAAAAGAAAGCCGCTGTTGCTGCTGCCCAGGCTGAGGCCGAGGCACAGAAGGCCGCAGAAGAGGCTGCTGCTGCAACAGCTGAGGAGCAGGCACCCGCTGAGGCATAACTCATATGATTAATGATTACTAAGCACCGCGAGGCCGGAATCTCATTATGGGGTTCCGGCCTCGTGCGTATAGTAGTGTTCGTATTCTTTAGCCACCTTTACATAGTCATGGTGTTTCTTCACATATTCAATGCTTTGGGCTTTCAGCTTGCCTATCCGTTCGGGGTGGCATACCAATTGCTCTAACTCATGGCAGACGCTTTCGTAGTTTGGTTGTACGTTGATTATCGGTCGCAAATCCGTTTCATTTATAATGGAGTAGCTTTCTTCTTCGCCTCCTCCGATGCAGATAATGCCTTTCGACATGGCCAGCAGAGAGTTCATCGACGGGGTATAGCTGTATAATTGGTCCAATATGGCGTCGCTGCCGTTCATTAGCTTTTCGTATTCGGAGAAGGGCAGTGATTCTGCTTTTATCAGTTCCATTTTGTCCGAGTGCCTTTTTTGTATGTCCAAGGCAGCTTTCAGCATTATGTCTGTACCCTTATACTCACTCCGGCTTTTGTTTATCCCGATGAAAACCTTAAGTTTCCTGCCTGCCGTGTCGCCACGGTCATTGTCGGCCTGGCATTCGCCTGCCTTGATGGGGAAGGGTATGTATACCGTTTTGTGGGGCATGGCCGATGAATAGCAAACCCAATACTCATACAATCCGGCTATGATGCCGTCGCAATCGTTGGCTATAAACCTGTTCAGTCGTTCCTTGGCAGTGCCTATCCAGTCGTTCTGCTCCTTGATGGCATCTCTGTTTGTGCGCCTGACATTGCCTATGTTGAAGTCGCTGTATTTCAGTGGCATGTCGTTGAGACAGGTGTTCACCCAATACCAGTCCATTCCGAAAGCGCACAAAAACACTTTTTTGTTGTGTTTGCGCAAGTATTTGTATATTGGGAATATCCTTTCGGCCTTCAGTTCAACGAACATAGGGTTAATCAGCTGCACCACGTCATACCCCCTCAGTTTAGGCAGCAGCGAGTATATCTTGAGCAACAGGGCCATCCCGCCAATCTTACCTTTGCGTCTCACCAGCGATATGTCGCGAGGGTAATCCTTCCAGAAGTCACCGTTGGAGGCAACGGTTACCTGATGACCGAGCGCCCTGAGCCCTTCTGCCAGCGTAGCGTGCACGTTGCTGTATTCGCCTAACAACAGTATCTTCATCTTGCTTATTTTACCAATGTCAGTGTATGCCGCAAGATGTAGAGGCCCGTCTTAGAGTTTGCAAGTTTCCTGAACCATATATACTTCTGCGAATAGTCCCTGTCGGGCAGGGGGTAGAGCCCCACCTTCTGCAGTCGCATCAACCGCGTTTCGAGTTGGCTTTGCGACTTTGTCATTTTGATGATGTTGTATATATAGTCCATTGTCAGCTGTGCCACCCGCCTTTGCAGCGCCGTGCTTTCTGCCATTGGCAGTGTTGTCGATATGTCGTGCAGGTGCTTGATTATCTGTTCAAAGTCATTCAATCGTTTCAGGATGTGCTTCTTGTCTTTCTTTGTTGTTATCGAACCTGTCCTTTTTCTGTAGAAGTAAGCCTTGTAGTCTGTGTCGTAAACTTTCTCCGCGCGCAACAGCAACTGCGGGGTAAACTCCTCGTCTTCGTGCAGAATGCCCGGCGAGAATTTCAGTCCCATCAGTATATCCTTCCTGAACAGGTAGCCCCAGGCCGACGCATGGATGTTGTTGTTGTTCATAAACACAGTTCCGTCCACCGCATCGAGGTTTTTTATCTTGGGTTTGGCACAGTCTGTGTCGGTATAGTCGAACAGCACCATGTCGGGGTCTTTAAACCTCGCCAAGTCAAGGCACTGTTCATAAATGTTAGAAACAATCTTGTCATCGCCATCGATGAATTGTATGTATTTGCCTGTTGCAATGTCCAGGCCTATGTTCCTTGCTGCACTGAGCCCTCTGTTTGGTTGTCTCAGATATATTATGTCATCACAATAAGCCATTAGCTCAGGCATGGGACACTGCTGCGAACCGTCGTCAACTATGATGATTTCTTTCTCAGAGCGGCTCAGCGACAGGGCCAATACACTGTCTATGCACTCGCGCACCATGTCCATTGGTAAGTTATAACATGTGATTATAAAGCTTATCAATGGTGTCTTTTTATCTGTTTGTGTTGATGGTTGGCTTTGCATATATTGGTCGTTTCGTTATTGAATACGAATGCAAAATTACAATAATATTTTATATTTCCAATGGTTTGGTGCAACCATTTGAATGATAAACTTTCAGCTGGGCGTCTGCAAAACGTTGCAGGTGGCAGTCAAACCGCCCACAATCAAATGATTTTAGCGGGAGTAGACCTGTGATGCTTAAATGCTTTTGTATATCGCCGGTCAAGCATTTTCCGCCCGGTTTAATGTGCTTCGTTTCTTCCATGGCTACAAAGGGCGTCGGCCATGTCGTGGTGTCTTCATACCTTTGTGGCGTTATCAGTCCCCGGCCACCCCTTGGCGTATCACCGCAGCCTTATTTACGGTTTCTCCCCAGGATGGCGCGCAAAGAGAAATACAGCCATTCCTGCACCCTGAAAAGGCCCCATGTGGGCGCGTGGCGGTAGCCGAACTTCCTTTTGAGCGCATCCGGCAACCTGGCGGTGTCTGTGGTTCGCCATGCCCTCTCAAGCTCCCCCAAGCCGTACGAGCGTTCATTGCAGTCCAACTCGTTGGCGTGGCAGTGGTAGAACATATACGTGTCAATGAGTATCAGCCAGCGTTGCTGTTCATATTCTGCCATGATGTTTTCTGAGACTCCCATCAGCTCAAGTTGCCTTTTCATGCTTTCGGCGGCTTTCAGGTAGTCAAACCGCTTCACGCTGACAGCGTGGGTTGCCGATGCCGGGTGCTGGCGGTAGTGGTAGATGCCGCGGCAACGCCTCACCTCACGTGACGCCAGGTAGTGAATCCTTGTGGTGTTGTCGTCGCTGTACAGCCTGCATGTCTCGTCGTACGGCCATTTCCTGTGTATTGATGCCCTTACCATGTACAGTCCGTGAATTGTCCACGACAGGCTCATCCTGAACGCCTCGGGGCCCGTCAGGGCTTTGAAGTCGGGCATGGAGTAGGCCTCCTGCCTTCCGTCGTATTCCATCATGACGTCGAACAGCACCGCGTCCGTGGCCTCGTTGTTTTTGAACACGCTTACAGCCTGTTGTATGGCGTCGTCTGAAAACCAGTCGTCAGCATCGAGCATGCATACGTAGTCGCCTGTCGATTGCGCCAGGCCAACGTTGCGTGCGTGGGCCTGCCCTTTGTTTTCGTCAAGCGAAAAGACCCTTATGCGTGCGTCGCGCTTTGCGTATGTGCGTAATATCGACAGCGACGAGTCTGTCGAGCAGTCGTCTATGCATATAACTTCTATGTCATGGTGCGTCTGCGCCAAGAGTGAGTCCAGGCATGTCTGCAAGTATTTTTCGGCATTGTATACGGCCACGAGAATAGACACCTTATCCATTGTGCAGCAGCTTGGATTTTAGTTTGTTCCAAAGCGAAGTCTTTTTGTATATGATGTATGCCGAGGCTGCACCGCTTGCAATGGTTATTATTGCGCCGAGCGCAACATATAGCCATTCGCATGAGATGTGCGTGACGGCATATGCCGAGAAGCCCAGCGGCAGTTGGAGCAATGCGTAGCGGTAGACCTGCGACGACACGCGGTATTTGTATCTCACGTGGGCGTAGGCCAGAATCATTGCAAGGTCAAGTATGTACGACAGCGTCAGGGCAATTCCCGTGCCTATCAATCCCCATTGGTTATAGCCGAACACTATCAACAGCACCAGCATGGCGTCGTATGTCGTTTCGAGTATGAAATATGCCACTGAGTCGCCGTGTGCCAGTGTGACATAGGCTATGGGGAGCGACATTGCCTTGAAGTACATTGACAGGGCGGCCACCTGCGCCATCGACACCACTGGCGCGAAACTGTGGCTGTAGAGCAGCGGCATGAGTATGGGCAATGCCAGTATCAGCAGTGCCAGCATGGGCGATATGATGAGCAGCGACACTTCAATCTGCCGGTTGACCATCAGGTTGGTGGCCGCCACGTCGTCGTTTACCGACGATACCCGTGGAAAATAGTCGGTCTCCATGGCCGAGAACACCATGCCGGCATAGGTCACCGTGAGCACATATCCGGCATTGTAGAGCCCCACGATGTCGAGGCCTGCCTTGACGTTGAGGAATGAGCGTATCACCATCTCGGCCCCGCTGCCCATTATTCCGGTCAGCACAAAGGCTATGCCGAGCCTCACCATTGGCATGCCTTCGCCTATGAGGCTGCGGCAACCGTTCAGTTTCAGCGGGTAGAAACGGTAGGAATACATGATTGTGAAAGCCATGTCGGCCATGGCTACCAGCAATATGACGGGGACGATGCCGCTTTGTCCGAAGAAGTAGTATACCGGTACGGAAATCACCAGGGCTGCAAACACCGAGTAAATCTGTATCGTGGCCAGCGCGCGCAGTTTGCGCGCCCCTTTTAGTATGGCCGTCTCGCCGCCGGTGATGGCGAGCATGCCAACGACGGGCGACAGCAGTATGAAATGCAGCGTGTGGTCGCCCCATGAGAATGTGTAGTCGCTGAGCATGGGGCCGAGCAGCGCGCAAAGCGCCATGCCGAACAAGGCGGTGATGAGGCTCCACGTCCTGATTATCTTGATGAAGTGCAATATGCGGCTCTCGTCGCCACGGTCAAAAATCTCTGCAATGTGTTTCACCGCGCTGAACGACAGGCCAAGGCTCGTGGCTTGCGACATAAACGTTATCGCCGAATTGAAAAGCGACACAAGGCCCATGCCCGACGGGCCAAGCAACAGGGCTACGAGTTTGTTGCGTACAAGCCCTATGATGATGTTCAGGCCTTGCACACCGCCGAAAATGCCAGTGTATTTTAGCACGTGGCTGTAGCTGGTTTTCGATTCTGCGTCGTCCATCTGGTTATTCAACGTATTTCTTTTCCGTTTATTATGCCTGTTGCCTGATTTTGTGTGTTGTGCTATCTGTTCATGCGCTACCTTGTGGCGTGGGCGCGTTGCCGGCGGCTGTCGGTGTTTGGCGTGCATCTGTAGATGCCTTGCCATGGCCGGCTTGCCTTGCTCCTTGCAATGTTGTGCCACTGCACCGCCTTTTTGCCGGCTGCCAGCAAGGCCGGTAGGCATTGGCCCATTGTTGTTTTGTTCGTGCCGAATGCACTCCTGTGCCCGGGTTTACGCGGCTTTGCCGGTGGTGGCCGGTGGGCTTGACTCCAAAATGCAGGGTGGTTGCCTGGGGGCAGTCCGCTCCCGCTTCATGTGCCGTGGCCATGCAGCAGGCCCCGTTTGTCGGCACGTATGGTTGCGCTCATGCGTAAGCCCCGCCAACCGGGGAACCTTTGACGGTGGTCTCCGGTTGGTGGGGCTGTTCCTGTCCCGGCGCTTGCCGGACATGCTCATCGGTGTCGGCGTTTGCCTCAGCCCGGGCCTTGGCTTTTGCCTGTGGCCATTGTGGCGGTTGTGGTGCAGCCTTGCCCGCGGGCCGGCGTCATCGGGTCTGCACGCTGCCCTGTGCCGGTGGCGTCACGGCGTCGCCTTCCTCATAGCTCATGTCTATGGTCTGGAACTTGAAGTCGCCCTCGTCTATGTATCTCACGTCGTACATGCCGGGGCTTTCTTCTACGTACAGCTTTTTCAGCTTCAGGTATTTTTTCTCGGCTTCCTTTCTTGAGCGGGCATACATAACCAGGCAAGTGCGGTTCTTAAGGTGCAGCTTGTCCGACAGATAGTTACGCAGTTGGTACGAGTAGTTTTCGCGTCCGAGCAAGAATTTCGATTTGTTGTCAATCCACGCGCTGTCCACTTTCTGTACATTGGTCATGTAGATTGTAGAGTCGGTGAACGAAGCAGAAAAGCCAAAGATGTAAATGCTGGGCACAGCCTTGCCTTTGGCACTCAACTCTCCGGCTGCGAGCACCATGGTGAACAGCAGCGCGGCAAAAGAGCATTTGAAAAGTCTCATTTTTGTATTGTTATTGTCCTAAATATGCTTTGAGTATTTTGTTCTTCGTGCTGTTGCGCAGTCTTCTTATCGCTTTCTCCTTTATCTGCCTTACACGCTCGCGCGTCAGCCCGTATTTGGTGCCTATCTCGTCGAGCGTCATCTCGGGTTGGTTGATGCCGAAAAACGCCTCTATGACATTGCGTTCGCGCTCGTTGAGGGCCTGGAGGGCGGTGTTGATTTCTGCGCGGAGCGACTCGAGCACCAGCGACTTGTCGGCCATTGGCGAGTCGTCGTTGACCAGCACGTCAAGCAGCCCGTTGTCTTCGCCGTCGGCAAACGGAGCGTCGACAGACACGTGCCTGCTGTTTATCTTGAGCACATCGTCTATCTTGTCTTCCGGCAAGTCTACCTTCTCGGATATCTCTTCTATCGACGGTTTGCGCTCGTATTCTTGCTCAAACTTGTTGAGCACTTTGTTTATCTTGTTGACCGAGCCCACTTGGTTGAGCGGCAGCCTCACTATGCGGCTCTGCTCGGCTATGGCTTGCAGTATGCTTTGCCTTATCCACCACACTGCATAGGATATGAATTTGAAACCGCGGGTCTCGTCAAATTTCTCGGCAGCCTTTATCAGGCCCACGTTGCCTTCATTGATGAGGTCGGGTAGGCTCAGGCCTTGGTTTTGGTATTGCTTGGCCACTGACACAACGAACCTCAGGTTTGCTTTAGTAAGCTTTTCGAGGGCTTTGCGGTCGCCTTTCTTGATTCTTTGCGCCAATTCCACTTCCTCTTCAACAGACACAAGCTCCTCCTTGCCTATCTCTTGCAGGTATTTGTCAAGTGACTGGCTTTCACGGTTGGTTATTGATTTGTTGATTTTAAGTTGCCTCATTGGAGAATAGGGTTTTAGTGTTTGCAAAGATTGTGCATGCCGTGGCAGTGAGGGCATGTTTGCCTGTTTGTCAGGCGCAACCTATTTTCTGCAAAGATAATGATAAATTTCCACAATGCAAAATCTTTTTGCGAAAACTTTACTGCATTTTTGAAATGCATTGCCGGTTTTGTTACATCGTTGTGTTCGGCTGAATGCTGTTTGCTGCGGTGGTGGTTGCGGCTGCCGCTTTCCGTCCGGTTTTGTTACATGCCCGGAGTCGCGTTGGCACGGCTGCCGTTTCGTGGCTCAATATGGGCTGTTTGGCATGCCGGTTCGGCCTGTTTTGGCGGCCGGCATGGGCCGTTTTGCGTTGTGCTGCCGGTTTTGTGGCGTTATTACCTGTGCTTCAGCGTGTTGTGCTTGCAGCCTCAGGCCGTGCCCTCGTTGCGAAAAATGTTTAGCCCCAGGCCGTGCCTTGCCGTGAGCCTGCGTCGGCTGGCCGGCCCCAGGGTGGCTTGCGGCTCGTGTAGCCCGCTGGCCGACGGAGGTCGGGGCAGGCATGCAAAAGGCGCCCGCGGGTTGTTCCGCGGGCGCCTCGTTATTGTTGTGCCATTGCCGTCGAATGGCTGCCTGTCAGTTGTCTTGCAGCGGAACGGCAAAGTAAGCCTTCTTGCCTGTCGGGTAGATGCCCTGTATGTAGAGCACAGGCTCCTTGCTTGTCGAGGCGTCTCTTACGGCCTTCTGCAAGTCTTCTATCGTGCTGATGCTCTGGTCGTTCACCTTCTGGATGATGAACCCGCGGTTGATGCCGGCATCTTTCAGCTTGCCGTTGTTCACCTTCAGCACTTCAAGTCCGTAGCTTATGTCGAGCTGCCTCTTCTGGTCGTCGGTCACCTCGCGGAAGTTGGCGCCCAGCACGTCGAGGTCGGCATGCTTTACCACCTTCACGGTGCCCTGCTCGTTCTTGAGCGTCACGGTCTCTGTGTGCTTCTTCTTCTCATGCAGGTAAGTGATTGATATCTTGTCGCCGGGACGCTTCCTTGCTATGATTTCCTGGAGCTCGGCCATCCTTGTCACCTTTTCGCCATCCACGGCAACGATTACGTCGCCTTCTTTTATTCCGGCGTCAGAGGCGGCGCCGTCCTCAAGCACCTTTGCAACGTAGATGCCTTCCATAGTGCCCAGGTCAATGTCCTTGCCCTGGTCTTTCTGGCTGTCAACATAGTCTTTTACGTTGCTTCCCTGTATGCCTACCCATGCACGCTGCACAGTGCCATACTTCTTGAGGTCGTCTACCACCTTGTTCATTATGGTTGTCGGTATGGCAAATCCGTAGCCGCTGTAAGAGCCCGTCTGCGAGTAGAGCATGGCGTTGATGCCCACAAGTTCGCCGCGGGTGTTGACAAGGGCTCCGCCGGAATTGCCCGCATTGATGGCGGCGTCGGTCTGTATGAACGACTCAACGCTGTTGGCCCCGAGCGAGCGCGCCTTTGCACTTACGATGCCGGCGGTGACCGTATTGTTGAGTCCGAGGGGGTTGCCCACTGCCAGCACCCACTCGCCAACCTTGATGTCGTCGCTGTTGGCTATCACGATGGCAGGCAGGTTCTTGCCGTCAATCTTGATGAGGGCCAGGTCGGTGGTCTTGTCGGCGCCAATTATCCTTGCCGAATACTCCTGGTTGTCGTTCAGTGTGACGGTCAGCTCGTCGGCACCGTCAACCACGTGGTTGTTTGTTACGATGTAGCCGTCGGCCGAGATTATCACGCCCGAGCCGGTGGCTGTCTTCCTCGGGGTTTGCACCTGGCGCTTTTGCGAGCCGCCGTTGCCGCGTCCGAAGAATCCGCCGAACGGGTCGAAGAAGAAATCGCTGAACGGGTCGCTCTGTACGTCGATGGTCTTCACCTTGCTGTTTTGCACGTATTTTATATGCACGACAGAGGGGAGGGCCTTTTCGGCAGCGTAGGTTAAGTCAACGGGTTGCCCTGCCGGCGTGGCGGCACCTGCCTTGTTGAAGGCTGCGACCGAGAATACAATCGCCACCAGGCATACGGCCGGCAGCAGATAATTGATGATCTTTTTCATTCTCTTATTGTTTTATATTCATTAATACTGTTCGTTTTGATGTCTGCAAATATAGACGCAAATTTTTGAAATCTGTCATTTTGTCCTATTCTTTTGTCTGATTTTAACAGTTAGAATAAACGACTTAACTACAGTTTGCGGTTGGTATTTGAAGACTAAAAAAACGTAAACATAATATGGTTTAAAATGTCTTTAAGTTCCTGGCAGGCTATGCCGCAGCAAGGCTTCGGGCCCGGCGTTGGCGATGACCCGTGGTGTTGCAACATGTGGCGGCGGCTTGGCCGTGGCGCCCGGCATGCCTTGGCGCGGTGTAAATATATTTTCTTGCAAACGTTTACACAACAAAAAAGCCCGTGGGGCGTTTCGCCGTGTCACTAATTTATATACCTTTGCAGTGTGAAAAGCAGCAGCGTGGGGTATACAACGGGTTTGTTGCAGCCTCCGTTGCCCTTGTTTCCGTCTGTTTAATAATATGAACCTAAGCAAGACATAAAATGGAAAGAACGTGGAGATGGTTTGGCAAGAACGACAAGATAACCCTTGCCATGCTAAAGGAAATTGGTGTGCAGGGCATTGTGACCGCATTGCACGACGTGCCCAACGGCGAGGTGTGGTCGCGCGAAAAGATAAGCGACTTGCGCAAGTACATCGAGAGTTACGGCATGCGTTGGTCGGTGGTTGAGAGTCTGCCTGTGTGCGAAAGCATAAAGTATGCGGGCCACGACCGCGACCACCTCATAGCCAACTACAAGGAGAGCCTCAAGAATCTTGCTCTTGAGGGCATACATACCGTTTGCTACAACTTCATGCCGGTGCTTGACTGGGCCCGCACCGACCTGGCGCACCCCAACCCGAACGGCACAACCAACCTTTATTTCTCGCATGCTCAGTTTGCCTATTTCGACATTTGCATACTGAAGCGCGAAGGAGCAGCTGCCGACTGGCCTGCAGATGTGTTGGAGGAAGTGGAGAAACTGAAGAAGACCATGACTCCCGACGACGACCACAAGCTGGTGGAAAACATCATCGTGAAGACGCAGGGGTTTGTCAGCGGCAACATCCGCGAGGACGATGAGCACCCGGTGGAGCTCTTCCGCCAGCTGCTCGACCTGTACAAGGGCATCACCAAAGACCAGTTGCGCGAGAACATGCGCTATTTCCTCGAGGCGATAATGCCCGTTTGCGATGAGTACGACATGCGCATGTGCGTGCATCCCGACGACCCGCCATTCCCCATCTTGGGCCTGCCGCGCATAGTGACGTGCGACGAAGACATCAGGTGGTTCCTCAATGCCGTCGACAATCCGCACAACGGCCTCACGTTCTGCGCCGGGTCGCTGTCGGCCGGGGCCCACAACGATGTGGTCGACTTGGCCCGCAAGTATGCCGGACGCACATGGTTTGTCCATCTGCGCTCATGCCACGTGTTCCCGAACGGCGACTTTACCGAGGCGTCGCACCTGGGCGGGCGCGCCGACATCATAGAGCTGGCCCGCATATTCGAGAAGACCAACCCCGAACTGCCAATGCGCGTTGACCATGGAATGACCATGCTCGGCGACGAGAGCAGGGGCTACAATGCCGGTTACAGCTTCCTCGGGCGTATGTTTGCCATGGGGCAGGTGCAGGGAATACTTGCCACCGTCGACCGAGAGCTCGGCATAGAGTACAGGCAGCCGGGCTTTTACGAGTGATGGCGCCTTCATCTTAATATATAGCAAAGGTTTACTGCCGGCGTATGCCGGCCGAAATAATATATCAGGAAATGAAAAACTTGTTTGACATAAAGGATTACGTGGTAGTAATCACCGGCGGTACGGGTGTGCTTGGGCGCGCCATCGCCAAGTATTTGGCGCTCAACGGGGCCAAGGTTGTGATATTGGGCCGCAAGGAAGAAGTGGGCCGCGAGATAGTGGCCGGCATCGAGAAAGAGGGCGGCTGCTGTGAGTTTATGAAGACCGACGTGATGTCGCTGCCTACCGTGCAGGGCAATTGCGACGAGATAATGGCAAAGTATGGGCGCATAGACACGCTGCTCAATGCTGCCGGGGGCAACATGAAGGGGGCTACCATCGGCCCCGACCAGAACTTCTTCGACCTCGAGCCAACCCAGTTCCAGACGGTGCTCGAGCTCAACCTCACAGGCACGGTTATACCCACACAGGTGTTTCTGAAGCCGATGGTGGCCCAGGGCAAGGGCTCGATTATAAATTTCTCGTCGATGGCTGCCTTCCGCCCGATGACACGCGTGTGCGGCTATGCCGCTGCAAAGGCCGGTATTAGCAACTTCACGGCCTTCATGGCCACAGAGTGTGCCAAGAAGTTTGGCGAGGGCATACGCGTCAATGCCATTGCCCCGGGCTTCTTCATCACCGAGCAAAACCGCTCGCTGCTGACCAATACCGACGGCTCTTACACCCAGCGAGGCCAGGACGTGATACGCCAGACGCCATTCGGGCGTATGGGTGAGCCCGAGGAACTGTGCGGCACCATACACTACCTGATGAGCGATGCGGCAAAGTTTGTCACAGGTACGGTGGCCGTTGTCGACGGAGGCTTCAATGCCTTTGCCATGTAAGACTGCGGATAAGCAATTTGATGAATGATAGTAGAGGCGGACTCCGGCGCATGGCGCCGGTGCTCCGCCTTTTCTGGCTGGAAGGCAGCTGTGGCTTAATGGGCTTCGGCCATGCGGCGCTCGGTGAGATTCATGCCAGTGGGCTACGGGTTTGGCCTGTGAAAATAGTTTACTCTTTGCCATGTGGCCACGTTGCTTGCCATCAGTTGGCTGCTATGGCGGCCGGCGGCTGGATGGCTGTGGGGGCCTGTTGCCTGCCACTTGGTGTGCGTGGGCAATGTGTATTTATTGTTGTCGTTGCATGCAGGTGCCATCGTCGGTAGCCGGCGGCCGCGACCTTTCATGCAGGTTCACCCCGTGGGTGGGGGTGTTGCATGGTTGGCGGCGCTGCGGTCGGCTGGCCTGGTTGCGCGCAACATCACAATCGGCCTGTTGGATTTGCTTTTAGGCTAACCCGCTGGGTGCCAGTAGGTTAGTGCATGGATGCTGCGTCGGTTGAAGAAATGGCCCATTTGGGGTTCTGATATGGGCCGTTTTGCATTGCCAAACGGCCCGTGTGGTGATGCCGAACGGGCAGTTCTGCCCATGCACACGTAGGCGGCAGCTGTCTTGTGGCGCGCCATGCGTCATCGGCCGGTGGCGCCCTGTGGGCCGAGCGCTGCTTTTTGCTTCATCATCTGGCGTTTCGCCATGTCCCGTGAGGCATGCCTTGTGTGCTGGTGCAACCATGTTTGTGCTTAGACGGCTCCCGATGCTTCGTTTTGTTCGCCCTGTTGCTTACAACGTCGGAATGTTTATCCCGGATGTCGGCGGCCGGTTGCGATTGGCATGGTGTGTGCTGTGGCACGGCATCCTCGGCAAGTGGGTATGGCCGCTGTGGCGGTGCGTGCCCGCCAACGTAAACCTTTACGTTATAAATATTATCCCAATTATTTGCATGAATGCCAAAAACGCCGTATCTTTGCAATACGCAACAAGAACAAAATTATAATACATTATTATGAAACCATTAAACAAACATTTTGCGCCCAAGAGCGTTATGCCCGAAAAGGTAATCCAATTTGGTGAGGGCAATTTCCTCCGTGCTTTTGTTGACTGGATTATCTGGAACATGGATCAGAAGACCGACTTCAACGGTTCTGTGGTTATTGTTCAGCCGCTGGAGCATGGAATGGTCGACTGGCTCAACGGCCAGGACTGCCTGTACCATGTCAACCTGCAGGGCCGCGAGAATGGACAGCCTGTCAATACGCTTGAGCGTATCGACGTGGTTAGCCGTGCGCTTAATCCATACACACAGAATCAGGCATTCATGGCATTGGCCGACCAGCCTGAGATGCGTTTCGTAATCTCTAACACAACCGAGGCCGGAATTGCATTCGACCCGTCGTGCAAGCTCGACGACGCGCCGGCAGCATCTTATCCCGGAAAGCTCGTGCAGCTGCTCTATCGCCGCTGGCAGACTTTCAACGGCGACCCGACCAAGGGACTCATCATATTCCCCTGCGAATTGATTTTCCTCAACGGCCATGTGCTCAAGGATTGCATCAACAAATATATCGAGCTGTGGAAGCTGCCGAAGGAGTTTAAGGAGTGGTTCGACAACAGTTGCGGCGTTTACGCCACACTCGTAGACAGGATTGTGCCCGGATTCCCGCGCAAGGAGATTGCCGAGATTCAGGAGAAGATAAGCTATCGCGACAACCTTGTGGTTCAAGCCGAGAACTTCCACCTGTGGGTTATCGAGGCTCCGAAGGAGGTTGCCAACGAGTTCCCTGCCGACAAGGCCGGGTTGCACGTGCTCTTCGTTCCGTCGGAGGAGCCTTACCACAAGCGCAAGGTGACATTGCTCAACGGCCCTCACACGGTGCTTTCGCCTGTGGCTTTCCTCAGCGGGGTCAACATCGTGCGCGATGCCTGCAACCACGAGGTCATCGGCAAGTATATACATAAGGTGCAGTTTGACGAGCTAATGCAGACTCTGGACCTGCCGATGGAGGAGCTTGAGAAGTTTGCTAAGGACGTATTGGAGCGTTTCGACAACCCGTATGTAGACCACCAGGTGACGAGCATCATGCTTAACTCGTTCCCCAAGTTCTGCGCCCGCGACCTGCCAGGTGTCAAGACATACCTTGAGCGCAAGGGTGAGCTGCCAAAGGGCCTCGTGTTCGGGCTTGCTGCAATCATCACTTACTATAAGGGAGGCAAGCGTGAGGACGGAACCGAGATTGTGCCCAACGACTCTCCGGAGATCATGGACTTGCTCAAGGAACTCTGGGCAACGGGAGACACGCAGAAGGTTACCGACGGTGTGCTCGGCGCAACGTTCATCTGGAACGAGGACCTCAATGAAATCAAGGGCCTCAACGGTCTTGTCAAGCAGTACCTTGACCTCATCCAGGAGAAGGGTATGCTTGAGGCCGTCAAGACAATACTGTAATTTCAGTGCATCAAGATAGGAATTATTTTTTATAGTTAATGCGGGCATTGGGAGCTGTGAGGGTTCTCAGTGCCCTTTTTCGCTGTTTTCAAGATATGGAAGATGTAAAGCAACTCCTGGCGGAATATGCCAGACGGTATGAGACCCCCGACTTCCTTCCGGCCGACCCGAGCTGTTTCATGCATAAGGTTGACGGCGACCTGAACAGGGAGACGCTGGCTTTCATAGCGTCGTGCCTGAGCTATGGCAGCAGGAAGCAGTTTTTCCCGAAAATCCAGTATGTGCTCGATTGTGCTCATGGCGAAGTGTACGACTGGGTGGTGTCAGGCAACTTTTCGACAGACATACCCGACGATGACTCCAGATGCTATTACCGCTTGTATACATTCCACACGATGAACCGCTTTCTTCATGCCCTTAGGGACATGCTCTTGGAGCATGGGTCGATAGGCAGGTTTGTGGAGCGCAATGCCACCGACGGTTATTCGGCAGTGGTGGCTATATGCGGGTATTTTGCCTCAAAGGACATAGAGGTAATCATTCCAAAAGACACTAAGTCGGCTTGCAAGCGCGTGTGCATGTTCCTAAGGTGGATGGTGCGTGACGGCTCGCCTGTCGACTTGGGACTGTGGGGGCATTTCATAGATAAGCGAACGCTTATAATGCCCATGGATACGCATGTGGTGCAGGAAGCGGTCAGGCTTGGGCTGCTCTCCAGCAAGGCGGCTTCGATGTCGGCGGCGAGGAAACTGACCTCGAAGATGGCCGAGATATTTCCCGACGACCCGCTCAAGGGCGACTTCGCCTTGTTTGGTTACGGTGTCAACCACTGACGCATGCCGTGGCAGGCACAGGCCGCCCGGAGAATAGAAAAAGGGGATTGGAAGCCATTCCAATCCCCTTTGTTACTTCGCCTCTGGCTATGTTGCAGCCTGTGGCGGTTGTCAGTAGCTCCTTGCTATGATGACACGGCATTTCGCCGGCTTGCCGCTCACCATGTCGACGCCCGGAGTCTGCTCGTAAGCGAACGGGACGCAGCGTATTGTGGCCTGTGTCTCTTCTTTTATCTTTGCCTCGGTCTCGGCCGTGCCGTCCCAATGGCAGAGGAAGAAACCGCCGTCCTTGATGCGCTCCTTGAACTCTTCGTAATTGTCGCATTCATATACGTGAGCGTCGCGGAATGCCCTTGCTTTCTCGAATATGTTCTTCTGGATGTCGTCGAGCAGGGTGGTTATGTGCTCCACGATGCCCTCAAGAGGCAGTGTTTCCTTTTCGAGCGTGTCGCGCCTCATCAGTTCTATCGTGCCGTTCTCCAGGTCGCGGCCTCCCATTGCCAGCCTTACGGGCACGCCCTTCAGCTCATAGTCGGCAAACTTGAAGCCCGGACGCTTGTTGTCTGCGTCGTCGTATTTCACGCTGATGCCTTTCTCGCGTAGTGCGTTTATTACCGGTGTAAGCTTCTCGGTGATTGCGGCCAGCTGGTCGGCTCCCTTTGTTATGGGTATGATAACCACCTGTATGGGGGCCAGTTTCGGCGGAAGCACCAGTCCGTTGTCGTCGGAGTGGGTCATGATGAGGGCTCCTATGAGTCGTGTCGACACACCCCACGAGGTGGCCCAGACGTACTCCGGCTTGTTGTCCTTGTTCAGGAAGGTAACGTCGAACGCCTTGGCAAAGTTCTGGCCGAGGAAGTGGCTCGTGCCGCTCTGCAGGGCCTTGCCGTCTTGCATCATCGCCTCGATGGTGTAAGTGTCCAGCGCTCCGGCGAAGCGCTCGGTCTCGCTCTTCACGCCTTGAA
>OHQS01000508.1_pt1 | contig 22201 bp, 21 predicted proteins | sample 1578181 | NCBI WGS metagenome assembly OHQS01 (sample SAMEA3879528, study PRJEB24766) | human gut metagenome | biome: human-associated habitat; feature: feces | place: USA | collected 1985/1987 | reverse complement strand
GGTAGTCCTGAAGTGTCCGGCGGCTCACCTTCAACCGTGCCGACACCTCCTTGTCAGTAAAGAAACGCTCACCGTTCAGTGTCGGGCGGTAATTGGCGGTCAGATGCTCGAAGCTGTCCAAAAGACGGTCGAGACTGCCCATGAAGTGGATTATCCACTCGCTGTCCTTGTTAATCAGTTCATTCATGTTACTTTGGATTTAGTGGGTATTGTTAGTTTACTTCGTTCATTTCATCAAGTTTATATCGTTCTTCCTTTGAACTTTGCTTCTTTGCGCCTGTCCTCCACAACGGAAACAATGCGCTGTACATCATCGGGACGGTAGTAGGTCTTGTGGCTTATCTGCGAGTAAGCCAGCGTCCCATTGTCCCGAAGGGTCTGCAACGTGCGTGGGCTGATGTTGAGTATCCGGCACACGTCCTGATTGTCCATCCACTCGCCCATTGTCTTCTCTCCGTGCCGCCGGCAGATGGCATCCATGTGGCGGACGAAACGGTCGAACTTGGCGACCATCGCCTCAAAGGTCTTTCTTTCAATTGATACGATTTCCATATACATACTTTTTATTGTTACTGTTTCTTTTGCCGCAAAGGAATACATAATCTGTTATCCGGCAATGGATTTCCAGAAAGTGGAAGCATGTGGCACAGGTTGGTAGAGGTTGGCACAGATTGGGGCTATATTCTTAATTCCGGAAATCAGCAATGTGGCAAGAGAAAAAACAAGGGCTTAATTCAAACCTGACTGTAATCGCACCTTTGTTCTTCCGGCTATTCACGTCCGGCAAATCAGTGAAGTCCTCACCGGTGTCTCTGTCACCATAAAGCAAAGTCACACAAAATTGCCTGATCGGGCCCAAACGCTTGACTGACTGCACTGAAGTATCTTACTTTACTTGCGATAATCGGTTGAGGCATAAACCAAGACCATGGTAATAACTTAATCTATTTGTTTTTATGGCAACAAAAAAAGAATCAGTCATCAGTGAACAACAAGTTCAGGAAATCGTGGAAAGAATGGGACGCAGAGAATCCCGCAGTGAGAAGTCTATGGACGACTTCTACCGGAACATCGGTCTGGAGCCGGAACATCTGGCACAACCCGTCAAGACCATCACGAAAAAAGCGGAAACAGCTACGGTGGATGAACCGTCAGGCGAAACACCTGAAGATATGGCAGTGCCGCAGAAGCGTGTCAGCAGCAAACAACGCAGGCTGTCGCTGGACGAGTACCGTACCGCTTACTTGCAAGTTCCTAAGATAACCGACCGCAAGCCCGTGTTCGTCAGCGGTGAGGTGCGTGACCGGCTGGACGGGATTGTCCGCCGTCTCGGCGGGCGTGGCATGAGTGCTTCGGGACTTATCGAGAACCTCGCCCGCCTGCACCTTGAAACCTACCGGGAGGACATCGAGCAGTGGCGCAAACTCTGAGCGGATTACGGTAGAACCAATCAAGTCGGTGGATATACTCCATCGGCTTGACCGATATTCCAAATGAGTTATTATACTCACAAACCAATCCGACAGGCGGAGGATTCTTGTGTCCTCAAAGACACAGCAAGATATGTTTTCAGTTACCCGAATAATTCTAAGTAACTGAAAACACCTTCACCGCCGTGGGCAGAATTATCCTCCGCAGTCGGATAATTTCGGGGTTCCTTAATCAAAGATTAAACAATGGACAAGCCATAAAATTAAAAGAACAAGAGAATGGAAAAGAAGAGCAAGTACGGGAGAAATCCCAAATTGAACCCGAAGACGCACTGCGTGATGGTGCGCTTCGATGATGAGGAATGGAACAAATTTCTCACGATGTACGAAGAATCACAGGTGTATGCGAAAGCTGTTTTTCTGAAGGCGCATTTCTTCGGGCAGAAGTTCAAGGTGCTGAAAGTGGACAAGACGCTGGTGGACTACTACACCAAACTGTCGGACTTCCACGCCCAGTTCCGTGCCATCGGTACGAACTACAATCAGGTCGTTAAAGAGTTGCGCATCCACTTTTCGGAGAAGAAGGCGATGGCGTTGCTCTACAAGTTGGAGAAACATACCATCGACCTTGTGAAACTGAGCCGGGAGATCGTGGAACTTTCAAGGGAGATGTATGCTAAGTGGGAACAACAGAAAGGATAAATTCCATTGTACACCTAAAAAATACTGTAGGTACACAGCCCTGTGAAATAATGCGAAACGCCGAGAATTTCATAGGGTCCACCATATCATCATCGGACGTCCGGAACTATATACGAAAGATGGGAATCGACCGAAAGGATTGAAAATATAATTCTTATCATAGAAACGACTTTGTCATTATGCGCAGTCGTTTCTATGTTTCATTTACCTCTTTTTACTTAGTAACTAACACGAAATTGCTACTTTTGTAAAATGATTCAAGAGAAGTTCAAATTTTACAAGCCATGTAAGCTATTGCAACCTTACGTGAGATATTATTGGGTATTCAAAAGTAACCAGTTTTTGAATACCCTGACTTTTCCTATCGGTTGCCCTCAAATCATCTTCCATAAGCAAACACCACTATATATTCCCGAATTGAATGTTATACAAGACAAACTTACCATCAGCGGACAAGTTAATTTTTCATCCCATTTGTATGCTGACGGCAATACAGAAATGATAGTGGTCGTGTTCCAGCCCCACGCCATGAGTATGTTTCTGAACATACCGACATCCCTTTTTTACAACCGGGAAGTTTCGGGCTATGATATTGAAAACAAAAGTTTGAATGAACTGGCTATACGAATATTCGACTGTGAGAATAATTCTATTTGCATAAGCTATATAGAAAAATGGCTGGTGTCACAAATTGCCGATAATTTAGCTGATACCACATACAGAATGGAAAGGATAGATGCCGCCATACAGCGAATGTATATCACTCCGCAAATCTCTGTAAACGAATTATCTTCCATTGCCTGCCTGAGCAAAAAACAGTTCGAGCGGTTGTTTCATTCATTTGTAGGCATCAATCCCAAAGAATATACCCGTATCGTCCGCTTCCAAAAGGCTTTGGCGCAGATGCAGCATCAAGCGGGCAAAGAAATCAACCAGGCACAAATAGCATACGTCAGCGGCTATGCCGATCAGTCGCACTTTATCCGGGAGTTCAAGAAATTCTGCGGATATACGCCCGTGTCTTTGCTGAAAGTATCAAATCCGTATTCCGATTTGTTTACCAATCCCGTATAAATGTCCCGTTTGTTCTATCCGGGGTCAAACGCTTCTCCTACTTTTGCTTCCTGATTCATTAAATGAAAATAGCATTAAGTATGAAAGAAGTAAATCCCCAAGAAACCGGCCGGGCATACGCCTTTGAAATGTGGATGAACGCACCCATGCCGATGGTGACGTTCTTTAAGACCCTCGACGTGTCGCGCCTTGTGAAAATCAGCCGGAAATCGGGCATGAAGTTTAATATGTTGATGTGCTGGTGCATCGGCAAAGCCGCAAGGGACGTGAAAGAATTTTATATGCTGCCCGTTGGCGGTAAACTGATGCAGTACGATACCATTGCAGTAAACACCATTGTCGCCAACAGAAAGGGCGAGGTAAGTTCGTGTGATATTCCTTTCTGTGATGACTTATCTTTGTTTAACCAACACTATCTGCAACTTACCAAACAAGTGGCTGAAAGTTGCGTCAATCACGACTTGACGGAAAGCATGGTTATCGGAACTTCCGCCTTGGCACAATATGAAATAGACGGGGCTGTCGGGATGTATAGCGGCATTTTTAATAATCCGTTTCTTATTTGGGGCAAATACAAACGCCGCCTGCTGAAAACGACGCTCACCATTTCTTTCCAGTTCCACCACACGCAAATGGACGGGGCGCACGCTTCCCGCTTTTTGGACGGGGTTCAGAAAGAAATAGATAAATTGAGAATATAAGTTCAGGGAAAAACGCTATCTTTGCAGAACTAACAGAAAAATAAATAGTTGTTCAACAATATGAAATGGCAGTTGTGCATATAGCTACGCCGGGCGAATAGCACTTCCAATTATTGCTATTCAGCAATAGACAGGCTTATGTTTTAAGTTTGCCTGTTATTGTTTTGTCATTATTCCTTATTATAAATCCATAAGATTGTCGTGCTGCTTAAAGCGGCAGGATGTATTGTATCATATTGTTTTGAACAAATGAATTATACCTATAAAAAAATCTGGCTCATCGCTTTTCCTGTAATGATGAGCATCCTTATCGAACAACTGATAAATATCACCGATGCTTTGTTTTTAGGGCATGTGGGTGATGTGGAATTGGGCGCATCTGCCCTTGCCGGAATATGGTTCTTGGCAATTTATATGCTCGGCTTCGGATTCAGCTTGGGGTTGCAAGTAATAATTGCCCGCCGAAACGGAGAACAGTGGTATGCCGAAACGGGAAAAACGTTCTTTCAGGGATTGTTTTTCTTGCTGATACTGGCGGTACTCCTCTGTATGCTATCCAAGATATTTTCTCCCGTTCTGTTGAAACATCTGATAACTTCGGATGATGTTTATAATGCGGTTATCCGCTATTTGGATTGGCGTATTTGGGGATTGTTGTTCTCTTTCCCGTTCCTTGCCTTACGCTCGTTTTTGGTAGGCATTACACAGACAAAATCCCTGAACATGGCGGCTTTCACAGCCGTACTGGTGAACATTCCGCTGAACTGGCTCCTGATATTCGGCTTCGATATGGGTATATCGGGAGCGGCTATCGCTTCTTCATCTGCCGAGATGTGTTCGCTGGCTGTATTGGCTGCATATATGTTTCGGCACATTGATAAAAAAGCGTATGGCTTATACTGGCGTATTGATATAACGGTATTGAAAGAGGTATTTTCTATCTCGGTATGGAGTATGCTCCAGTTCTTTACAAGTGTAGCCATTTGGTTTCTGTTCTTCGTGGCTATCGAACGTTTGGGAGAAAAGGAATTGGCAGTATCGAACATTGTAAGAAGTGTTTCCGCACTGTTTTCCGTTATCGTCAATGCGTTGGCAGGTGTCACCGGTTCTTTGGTGAGTAACCTGATTGGAGCAGGTGAAAAGAAAAAAGTATTTCCGCTTTGCCATAAGATTATCCGTTTAGGATATGCGACAGGCATTCCACTGATTACTTTTGCGTTGTTCTTTCACCAGCACATTATAGGGGCTTATACGGAAAATCCCGCTATCATACAGCTTGCATGGCCGCCTTTTCTTGTCATGCTATTGAATTACTTCTTTGCACTACCCGGTTACGTCTATCTGAATGCTACAACAGGAACGGGAGCGACACGGACGGTATTCATTTTTCAGGTGATAACTACTATTGCTTATCTGTTCTGCTTATGGGGATTAGGTTGTTGTAATGTCACGTTAGCGGCATATTGGGCAGTGGAATACTTATATGTGATACTGCTTGGTACACAATCCGTCATTTATCTTAAATATAAACAATACTAAGAACTGAAAGTTATGATGAACAAGATATATCCCCGTAAAGGTGACACGCAAACCGTTTATTTGAATGCTGTCGTAAAAGACCCGTCTATCGAAATAGGCGACTATACCATTTACAATGATTTTGTTTCAGCCCCGTGTCTGTTTGAGCAAAACAATGTGTTGTATCACTATCCCATTAACCATGAACGGCTGATAATTGGAAAGTTCTGTTCTATTGCTTGCGGTGCAAAATTTCTGTTCAACTGCGCCAATCATACCCTGAAATCACTATCGACTTACACGTTCCCGCTGTTTTATGAAGATTGGGAATTGGATAAGGCAAATGTGGCTTCCGCTTGGGACAACAAAGGCGACATCGTAATAGGCAATGATGTATGGATAGGCTATGAAGCCGTTATTATGGCTGGTGTCCATATCGGTGACGGTGCTATTGTTGGTACAAGGGCGGTTGTGACGAAAGATGTTCCGCCCTATACCATTGTAGGTGGTATCCCCGCAAAGGAGATACGAAAGCGGTTCAGTCCTGATATAATAGAACAGATGCAGGATTTGAAATGGTGGGACTGGTCGGTAGATAAGATACGGGAATTTTTGCCTTATCTGAAAGATGGACGTTGGGATAAATTACAGGCAGTATGAAATCTATTAAGAATCTAATTTCACTCGGCTATTTGCTGATGGCATTATTGGTTATCGGCATAATGTATATTTGGTATAAAGAATGGTGCGATTTAGAGAAATTGGAAGTTCAGAATCGTCATATAGATACTTTTCGCCAAGAATCGCACGAAATATTTGTTCTTCTTATTGAACTTTCTTTATCAGGCGAGACAGTATTGGAGTGGGAATATGCAGATTTGGAACATTACCATTATCAACGCATGGCAATGGACAGTATGCTATGCCGTTTCAAAACGATTTATCCGACAGAGCGCATAGACAGTGTACGCCATCTTCTAGAAGATAAGGAACGACAAATGCGTCAAATCGTGCAGGTACTTGAACAGCAACAAGCCATCAACGATAAGATCACTCGTCAAGTACCCATAATCGTACAGAAAAGTGTGCAGGAACAGCCGCAAAAACCGAAGCGGAAAGGATTTCTCGGCATATTCGGCAAGAAAGAAAAGCCAAAGCCAACCGTGACCACAACAATGCTCCGTTCCCTCGACCGGGACATGATAGCCGAGCAACGGGCGCAAAGCCGCCGTCTGTCGGAATATACCGACAGCCTTGCGGCACGAAACGCGGAACTTAACCGGCAACTGCACGGATTTATACGCCAGATGGATAAAAATGTGCAAGCCGATCTGCAAAAACGGGAAGCCGAGATAACCGCAATGAGGGAACAGTCGTTTATGCAGATAGGTAGCCTGACAGGATTCGTCCTCCTTCTGCTGGCAATCTCATATATCATCATACACCGTAATGCCAACCGAATCAAACGGTACAAACAGAAAACGACTGATTTAATAGGACAGTTGCAACAGTCGGTAGAGCAAAACGAGGCTCTGATAGCCTCCCGCAAGAAAGCGGTGCATACCATCACCCATGAACTGCGCACACCTTTAACGGCAATAATCGGTTATACCGCGTTGATGGAAAAAGGGAATGATGCGGATAAAAAAGAGCGATATGTCCGTAATATCCGGCAATCCTCCGACCGTATGCGAGAAATGCTCAACACCCTGCTGAGTTTCTTCCGGCTGGACAATGGCAAGGAGCAGCCGAATTTCTCTCCTTGCCGGATTTCGGCAATCACGCACATTCTTGAAACGGAGTTTACGCCCATCGCCATGCACAAGGGACTGGCTCTGACCATAACCAATCAAACGGATGCAGTCGTCTTGACCGATAAGGAACGTATCCTGCAAATCGGGAACAACCTGTTGTCAAACGCCATCAAATTCACTGATAGCGGCGGCGTATCTCTGACAACGGATTATGATAACGGTTTACTGAAGCTAATCGTCAAAGATACAGGAACGGGCATGACCGAAGAGGAGCAACAACGTATATTCGGTGCGTTTGAACGTCTGTCAAACGCCGCCACAAAAGACGGCTTCGGGCTGGGATTGTCCATCGTGCAGCGTATCGTGACAATGCTCGGCGGCACAATCCGGCTGGAGAGCGAAAAAGGCAAAGGCAGCTGTTTCACTGTGGAAATCCCCATGCAGACAGCCGGGGAAATTCCGGAACGGATAAATCAAGCACAGGTTCATCATAACCATACATTCCACGATGTGGTTGCCATCGACAATGACGAGGTACTTCTCCTGATGCTTAAAGAAATGTATGCACAGGAAGGCGTACACTGCGACACCTGTACCGATGCTGCGGAACTGATGGAAATGATACGCCGGAAAGAATACAGCCTGCTTCTGACGGATCTGAACATGCCGGAAATCAACGGCTTCGAGCTGTTGGAACTGTTGCGCACTTCCAACGTTGGCAATTCAAGGGATATCCCGGTAGTCGTGATAACCGCTTCGGGCAGTTGCGGCAAAGAGGAACTTATAGAACATGGATTCACAGAATGCCTGTTCAAGCCGTTCTCCATATCTGAACTGATGGAGATTTCAAATAAATGCGCCATGAATGCGGCACAAAATGAAAAGCCGGATTTCACCTCCCTGCTATCCTACGGCAATGAATCCTTCATGCTGGAGAAACTGATTACGGAAACCGAGAAAGAAATGCAGGCGGTACGGGAGGCGAAACAACGGAAAGACCTTCAGGAGCTGAACGCACTTACACACCACCTGCGCAGCTCGTGGGAGATACTCCGTGCCGACCAGCCGTTAAGGGAACTATACAAATTGCTTCATAGCGATGGCACGCCTGACGATAAAACAATTGGTAATGCTATAAAAGCTGTGCTGGATAAGGGTTCGGAGATAATCCGGCTGGCAAAAGAAGAAAGGAAGAAATATAACAATGGATAAGACAAAAATCATCGTGGTGGAGGACAACATCGTGTATTGCGAGTTTGTCTGCAACCTGCTGGTGCGGGAGGGATTCCGCACCGTGCAGGCGTTCCACCTCTCGACCGCGAGGAAACTTCTGCAACAAGCCGCAGACGGGGACATCGTGGTTTCCGACCTGCGCTTACCCGATGGTGACGGCATCGACCTGTTGCGTTGGATGCGCAAGGAGAGTATGACGCAGCCGTTCATCATCATGACCGACTATGCCGAAGTGCATACGGCGGTGGAAAGCATGAAACTCGGTTCGCTGGACTACATACCCAAACAACTCGTGGAGGACAAGCTCGTCCCTCTGCTCCGTACCATACTGAAAGAGCGGAATATCGGGCGGAGCCGTATGCCCGTCTTTGCCCGTGACGGTTCCGCCTTTCAGAAAATCATGCACCGGATAAGGCTGGTAGCCCCCACTGACATGAGCGTGCTGATCTTCGGAGAGAACGGTACGGGCAAGGAGCATATCGCCCACCTGCTGCACGATAAGGGCAAGCGGGCAGGAAAACCGTTTGTGGCTGTGGACTGCGGTTCGCTTACCAAAGAACTTGCGCCGTCGGCTTTCTTCGGACACGTCAGAGGGGCATTCACTGGTGCGGACAATGCCAAGAAAGGTTATTTCCATGAGGCGGAAGGTGGCACGCTGTTCTTGGACGAGGTGGGCAATCTCGCACCGGAAAACCAACAGATGCTTCTGCGTGCCATACAGGAACGTCGGTTCCGTCCCGTTGGCGACAAGTCAGACCGCAGTTTCAATGTCCGCATCATCGCCGCTACCAACGAGGATCTGGGAAAGGCGGTCAATGAAAAGCGTTTCCGGCAGGACTTGCTGTACCGCCTGCACGACTTCGTGATAACCGTCCCACCGTTGCGCGACTGTCAGGAAGACGTCATGCCGCTGGCCGAGTTTTTCCGTGAAATTGCGAACCAGGAACTGGAATGTGATGTCACCGGCTTTGACGGAGAAGCCCGAAAGACATTGCTGACCCATGCATGGCTGGGCAATGTCCGCGAGCTTCGTCAGAAAATCATGGGCGCGGTGTTGCAGGCGCAGACGGGTCTTGTCATGAAAGAGCATCTGGAACTTGCCGTGACGAGGGCGACCTCACCCGTCAGCTTCGCCCTGCGCAGCGATGCGGAAGACAAGGAACGTGTCTTACGCGCATTGAAGCAGGCGAACGGGAACCGCAAGGTTGCCGCCGAACTGCTCGGAATAGGACGTACGACGCTGTACAACAAACTGGAAGAATATGGATTGAAGTATAAATTTCAGCAACCATAGACGATAATTCGCTGAAATTCGCTATATTTGCAGAAAAATAAATATAATGGATTCTATAGATGTTCAAAATATATCATCTTCTGACACAGAGGAGTTAAAAAAAAGACATGATGCAGAGGAGTTTCTTCAATCATATAAGGTTGAGGAAGAATCGTTAGCATCTGTCAACGACTCTGATATTCCTATTGAAAGACCTTTTAATCCCAAGGAAATCAATATAAAAAGTAAAACAATGTCTCTTGATAACATTATCAAAAGAATACGTGAATCAGAAATAGATATGGCTCCTGATTTCCAACGTAAAGGAGATTTGTGGACACCTGATAAGCAAAGCCGACTGATAGAATCTATGCTTATTAAACTCCCGTTACCAGCATTCTATTTTGATGGGACAGAAGATGAAAAATGGCTTGTTGTTGATGGTTTGCAACGTCTTTCTGCCATAAAAAATTTTGTAGTTGATGAAAACTTGCGACTGCAAGGATTAGAATTCTTGGAAAATATCAATGGAAAAACCTTTTCAGAACTTCCGCGTAACTATCGTAGAATGATTGAAGAGACTGAGATTGTTGCATACATCATTAACCCAGGTACACCTGCTGATGTTAAGTTTAATATCTTCAAACGTATTAATACAGGAGGGCTTGTATTGGAGCCACAGGAAATTCGACATGCATTGAATCAAGGTATCCCCTCTAAGTTTGTCGCCAATTTAGCGCAACTAAATTCCTTTAAAGAAGCTACGCAAAATGTTATAGCCACAGATCGAATGCTTGACCGAGAATTTGTTACTCGTTTTCTCGCTTTTTATTTGAATGGACCTAAAGAGTATAAGCCAGATCTTGATACTTTTATGACTTCGTCAATGGGGCAACTTAACACCAAAACTAATGATGAACTTGAAAAAATACAATTAGCTTTCGATAAGGCTATGAAATTGTCAAAAATCATATTTGGCAAATGGGCTTTCCGAAAGGTGTATTCGATAGATGAAAGAAGAAAGCCTATAAATAAAGCGCTTTTTGAAGTATGGAGTGTTGAGTTGGCCAATCTTACCTTGGAAGAACAAAAACGTGCTGTTTCACGTAAAAAAAGTATTTTTCAAGAGTTTACCAAACTTATGAATACCGATGATACATTTGTGGCTGCTATAACATCGGCAACAGGTGATAAAGGAAGGGTGAATTATCGTTACAATAGAATTCACGAAATTTTGTATAAATGCTTATCTGATGATTACAAAAATTAATATAAACAATTTCAAGGCCATCAAGTCGTTAATGCTTGTTTCAACCTCTTTAAATTTATTTATGGGATTGAACGGAATGGGGAAATCAACAGTTATCCAATCATTGTTGCTCCTTCGTCAAAGTTTGAAATCCGGTTTGAAACAGTTGAGTCTTAATGGAAGTATGGTTGAAATCGGGCGTGGTAAAGATGCTCTATATAACTTTGCGGAAACTGAAAAAATTCACTTTGACCTTGATTTTGTTCAAGACGAGGAAGAAAAAGAATCTTTTTTGAATGTAAGTTACGAATATTCAGCAAAAAGCGATGTCCTTAATCTGCTTGAGGGTCATGTGGATCCTGAGATTTTCAGTCAGCCATTATTTACTACTGATTTTGTTTTTTTGAATGCTGAACGAATGTCTCCAGCGACCACATATGAAATGTCGTATGACGAGGTAACGAATAACCACACCATAGGTATTCATGGAGAACTTGCAGCTCATTTTTTGTCAATGTATGGTGATTCTCTTATTGTTCCAAAATCAATGTGTCTCGAAACCGCTTCTTCAAACAAGTTGTTGGATCAGGTACAAGAATGGATGAAGGTGATAAGTCCCGGAGTCAATATCACGACAGAAGAATTACCTCAAATAGATAAAGTAGTCGTATCTTATGGTTTTCAAACGGACACGATATCGACTAACAGATTTCGCCCTACAAATGTCGGTTTCGGTATCTCCTATATATTGCCTGTCATTATCGCGTGCTTAAGTGGTATTCATAAACTGATTATTATAGAAAACCCTGAAGCGCATCTTCATCCCAAGGGACAAGCTAAAATGGGAGAGTTGATTGCGAGGTGTGCTACAGCTGGTACTCAACTGTTTATTGAAACTCATAGTGACCATATTGTAAATGGATTACGTGTGGCAGTAAAAGAAAAAGTAATACACTCGAAACAAGTATGTATCAACTATTTTACCAAAAGGGTTGAGGAAGGTCAGAATTACACGATAAACAATCCTATCAAGATAGGACTTAATGGAGAGTTAAGCGATTATCCGCAAGACTTCATTGACGAATGGGAAAATCAATTGATGAAGTTAATATAAATTATGTCTTATGGATTCTTTCAATCGGCAAGCCTGTTTCAATGAATTGAGTTTTCTTGATAAAGACGATAATGAAGATTTGTTCCTGATATTTTCAAATTATGCCAAAACTATAAAGGCATTGAAGACAAACGGTTTTAATGGAGTTAGATATGAACAAGGCATTACATCTTTGGTAAAGGAAAATCTGCGAAGTATATTTGATCTTCGAAGTAATCCAAATGGTAGAACCTTGTATGCTTTTATTCTAGCCACAGCTAGAAATCCTTATATAGATTCGGATACTCAGGCAGAAGAAAGATATATAAATGAAGACTTTGAAGTAAAGATTGATAATGTGTGGTGCGTGGGACAAGGATTTACCGCAGCCTATTTGCTTGATACGGTAGTAATATCTCTTCGAACCCATTCTAAATGGGAAGAGTTGTCTTATGTAATCAGAAATATCCAAGATAAACGGAAAACAGAACAAGTGTTGAATGTTGTCATGCCAGAATCATCAGAGACTGATCCCATCAATTTATTTATAGAACAGCGAACGCCTTTAGTACTTGAAAAATGTAATATACTACCTCAAAACAAATCGTGCAAATTTAGAGACGACCACGGTAGTGATAAGTTGATATCATTATGGAATCGATTACGTAATTGTGATTTTGTCATATCTGCTATCAACTCTCTAGAATTTAATCCGAATGGAAAAGAGTTTATAGAAAAATGTTTTGATGATGGTAAAATGCATATAAGATTGGCAGAGTCAGATGCGGGATATGGAATGGTAATTCAAACAACGGGTAAAAATAAGCGTGAAACTATGGCTATAGGAGAAAGAATAATGCAGAAATATTTATAACCATATATAATGTATTCACTTTAACCTAATTTCGAATGTTTTTCACGAGAATCCATTGAATCTTTGCTATTGTATATTTAGAAACATACACACAATCTTAGTTTTGCAAAGCGAGCTAACGGTGGCTCAATGTGAGGAGAATTATTTTTGTACCATTTCCTTAAAGAAATTTTCAAAAATAATATTACCTTTGCATTTAAGAAAAGCGTTCTTTTAAAATACTGCAAAGCGATGTGAAATGCAAAAAATTACTGGTTTCTAAATCGTTACCTGTTAAACTGCAAGATTTTGTAATGTACTGTATCTTAGTAAGAAAGAGAAATCGCTATGTCTTAGCCCATGATATTTCAATTTGGGAATACCCAACTTTGCCATTAATTTGCCGTAATAATTACGGTAGGTACGAGGTTCGGTTGGATATTCATCATTAGTCAAGACATAGAACTTTTCATTGACGACCTTCTTTAGTGGTTTTACCATTGCAAGAAGCTCCTTTGTAATGGGAATTTCCCGACATGAGTTTTGAGTCTTGGGAGTATTGATAACTAATTCGGTATGTTTCTCCATCCCATTAATAATGTAAATACGTTCAATTGTACGATTAACAGTAATCGTGCCCTCAGAAACATTGATGTCACTCCACTTTAAAGCACAGACTTCCCCTATGCGCAGTCCCGTACAAAGACTGATGTAGATACCCAGCCCGGCAAAGGAGAAATGGCTTTGAATATGACTGAGTATTTTCTTGTGATTAGCGACTGACAATACTTCCAATTCTTTGGTTATTGAAGGAGACGGATATTTGATGTCCCACTCCTGATAGTCCATCCATTCATTTTTAACTCCGAATTTCATTACCATTTTAAGGACAATCAGAATGTCCTTGACGGATTTCACACTCATTCCATTCTCAATTTTCCGCAAAACAAAGTCTTGCACTGCCTGTTCATGGAGTGCATAACTTTCTCCAAAATTTGGAAGAATGTGATTCTCCAAGATAAGCACATAAGCAGCCATTGTGGACTGCTTCACATAAGGTTGTTTGTACTCTTTCCATGCAACCGAGATTTCTCTAATTGTTTTTTGTCCCATAATCGTATATTTATATTGTACATATAATTAGAGAATAATAAATCACTGATGTTCCCCATTTGAGATTCCCGGAGTTTAGTGAAGAGTGGGAAATATGTAAAGTGTCCGAGCTATTGGACTTCTATTCAACCAATTCTTTAAGCTGGGAGCAACTTGAATATGGAACGAAAGCCATAATGAACTTACATTATGGAATAATTCATGTTGGGCTTCCTACTATGGTTGATTTGACAAGAGATAATTTACCCAATATCAAAGAGGACAATATGCCCAAGAACTTTGAATTGTGTAAAGAGGGGGATGTGGCTTTTGCAGATGCCTCGGAAGATACGAATGAAGTAGCCAAGCCTATTGAGTTCTTTGACCTTGCAGGAAAAAACATTGTATGTGGATTGCATACAATTCATGGACGTGACAATAAAAATAAAACTGTTATCGGCTTCAAAGGATATGCTTTTTCGTCATCTGCATTTCATAATCAGATTAGACGAATAGCACAAGGAACAAAAATCTATTCCATCAGCACAAAGAATTTTTCCGAGTGCATTATTGGCATTCCGTCCAAAGTAGAGCAAACGAAAATAGCCACGCTCTTGCGACTTATAGATGAGCGCATCGCTACCCAAAACAAAATCATTGAGAAACTGCAATCCTTAATTAAAGGGCTAAACGATAATATCCACAAAGGTATTAAGGGAGAAACCGTCTGCTTTTCAGATTTGGGTGAAGCTTATTCTGGATTAAGCGGAAAAGGCGGTGATGATTTCGGATATGGTGAGCCATTCATTACTTATATGAACGTGTATCAGAATACTTACATCTCGGAAAAGGATTATGAATTGGTACAAATCGCTCCCAACGAAAAACAAAACAGTGTGCAGTACGGTGATGCCTTATTCACACTCTCATCTGAAACTCCGGAAGAAGTTGGTATAGGTGCAGTATATTTGGGCAATACGCAGAAACTTTATTTGAATAGCTTCTGCTTTGGCATTCATTTCTATGATGAACGTGTATTACCTCAATACCTTGCCCACTTCATTTCAAGTTCTTCATTTCGTAGGGCTATATATCCGTTAGCACAAGGGAGTACACGGTTTAATCTTCAAAAAAATGACTTTATGAAGATGAAGTTTTTGCTACCAAGCTTAGAGAAACAAGGACATATAGCTAACACTCTTGACGCTTTGCATTGCCGTTTGGCAAATGAAAAGTCATTAACGGAACAATACATTTTATTGAAGAAGTATCTATTAAGCCTAATGCTTATATAAACATTTTCTGAAGCAAATACCGTTTCTGCTGTTGAAGACAACTTATGTATTCTTGCTCATTATCCAATTTTCTCTCAGTGAGTTCAAACATACTACAGATTTGTTGTTGAACAGACATTGGTGGGATCGGGAATCGACTCTTACCTAACGCAGTTTGGTTGATACTTGCTTGTGAAACTGCTTTATTGCAAATAGTTTGAAAATGGTTTATTGCCCAATCAGTACAAAGAAGTAAATGCAAAAAACGAGGTCTAACTATGGTTGTATTGGGTATAATTCGCAATAAATTCATGCCATGATAAAGTCCATAATCTTTGTCAAGATAGGCTGTATTTCCTATATACTGAATACTATTGATATTGCTAAACAGAATATTACCTACGTTTAACCTATAGCTTTCAGGAATACACTCTACATAGCCAATTCGTTGTATATCAATACAATGTTTGCTAATAGTTTCTATGCGAGAAACCTTATAAGGGGTTTGATAACTCACTTGTGTTCCTGAATAGCCACTTTTTATTTGCGCCAAGTCATCCAGTCTATATAAAATCCAATCATTCTCTGATGAAAGCAATTGCTGACTAAGCCCTTTAATTAAGGATAAAAAATCAGCAATTTCACAGGAAAGGGATATTCCCCATATTCTTTACTCTCCTTGCTGTTCCATCAACTCCTTATAGTGCTGTTCATATTCTTCATCAGTAAAACTTTCAGCACAACTTTTGGATCGAGTTAAAAAATGAGGTGATTTTTCGTTTAAACTATCTAAATATTCTCTCCATGCATGTCTAACTTTTTTGTTTTCCTGAAATACTACATCTATTGTATTTAAGGCATCAACCCATTCTTTTGTTATTGGGGTTGATTTTCGATCTGCCATTAGTGTAAGGAAGACTCTTAATTGAGCATCTTTTTTTGCTTTTCTATTTTGGTACTTTATTCCTAATACCCAAACAATAATTGGGATAATAGCAACAGCAATAATCTGACCGATGCCGATAATGATTTGTATATATTCTGTTGTACTCATAACGCTAAATTTATGCAAAGGTAGTCTTTTAGATCAAAACCTATTTGTATAATTCGAAAAATTTTATCTTTAATTAAATATCACACAAGCTAACTATGCAAAATAGCAGAATACACTGCTTCAAGATTGACTCTTCTACACACTTTGATAATAATATAATGAGGAATATTCCGTTTCTAATGTGATGGATGTAGAGCATAATGTTACAAATAATGCGATGTTTTGAGGTATAACCGTCTGGTTATCATAATGAAATTAAGGATTGTTTATTTGTAATGTCCGCAATTAGAAAAAAGATGTTCTCCTTATTGAAAGATGAATATACAGAGAGCTTTGAAATCAATCAGCTACTTGATTACGAACAACCTACTGCATATATTGTAGCTAATGATGAATACTCTACCGACACAAGTTTAACCCCTGTTCTAACTGCGAATAAAGGTTTTATCTTGGGGTATACAGACGAAAAATTTGGCATATATCAAAAAGGAGAGTGTATAATCTTTGACGATTTCACAATGGATGCAAAATATGTATCATTCCCTTTTAAGGTAAAGTCTTCGGCAATAAAAATACTCACAGCAAAACCGAATGTAAATCTTCGATTTATGTTTGAATATCTATCATATTGGGAACTTAAATCAGAAGAACATAAAAGGCATTATATTTCAGAAATAGCTTCGCTTGTAATTGAACTACCTTCAAAAGAAAGACAAAGTATAATAGCCTCACTAATGACTTCGTTAAACAGCAAATTGGATATTGAAGCAAAAACAAAGATAAGATACGAAGAACAAAAGAGATACTTACTCTCGCAAATGTTTATATGAACATCTGCGAGAGCAAATATTGTTTCTGCTTTGAATACTTGATGATCAAACTATTATGTGTCTCTAATAGTCCATGTAACTTTCTGAAAACAACGGAGATTCTTTTTTGTTCTTCTAATTTTGGCAGACGGATTTGTATATTTCCCATTGTGTTATTCATAAGTTTCGGGTTTGCTAAATTAGTTGAGACATACATCCTTGTTGCTTCTGCTAAGACTAATGAAACGAAATGGGCATCAAATCCTTTTTTGAGCTTTAACAAGCCACAGACATTAGTGCAATTAAACTTTCCATTACGATAAAATACCGTTTCTGCATTTGCACCGTCAGTCGTCCAACTGATATATTCACCTTCAAACATAAAATCATCAAGATAACCCATAATTCCGTCATTTGATGTTTGAGAAGAATACACAGGGTATAACGGATTTTCTTGTTGGCTAATTTCTACCGAACTAATAACTCTACCACGTCCTATTGATGCAATATCTTGAATCTTGAATTGTTCCCAAGAATCAGAGTGAAGCATTTTCAAACTAATTGCGGACTTTAATTTTTTCAAATCCTCAATGATTTTGGTTTGGGTGGCGATACGTTCATCGAGCAATGTCAGAAGATTTGAAATTTTATTTTGTTCATCCTTATTCTTGGGTATAAACACTCTTATCTTTTGGAGTTCATCGGATGTGATACCTTTGATAGATGTTCCCTGTACTTCTCTTGATTTTCGCTTCATTGTGCGAAGTAAATTATACGAAAGAAATACTGGATGACATTTTATGTCTATAATATTACAGAAATCTTGGCTAGTGCATAAAGATGTATGTGATAATGCTACTTTTCCAACACCTACTCTTGATACGATAAGAATGACTGGCGCAGGACAATATTTTGTAGCAGATTTTTCGATAGCATCTTCTGTAATATAACGGGATATAGATATATTATTAATATTATCCTCTTTAATATCAGATGATGAAATCCATGGAATTGAACCTGTCCAAAAGGATAAGTTTGAAGAAGATGGAGTACCTCCACCTATGAATTTACCTAATTCAACTAATTTAAAAGAATCCCACTCTCCACTAAACTCCGGAAATCTCAAATGGGGAACATTAAGGTTCTTCGAACCTTTTATCTTCTCACACTCGGCAGAGCAAGCAACCTCGTTCTGCTCTCGCTCAATCGAAGATTTGAGGACCTTTTTATCTTTATTATCTATTGCCATAGTTATCATTCTTTTGTAGGATTCAAATCAAATGGAAGCAATGGAGTTTCATCATTACCCTCATTAAAACGATCAAAATCAGATATGTATGATTTATCTTGAATCAGTTTATATTTTTCGTATTCTCTATAAGCCTTATCTCTTGCTTCTTCTTGTGTCACTTTCCCGGCTGTATCGCACAGCTCGTAATCCATCGTTGCAAGATATTGTTGAAGGAACTTTTTCCAATCATCCATAGTTGAAACGATATGACGTGCAGCACGTGATTCCGCCATATCAAGAAAGGCAGTTGTGATAAGATTCAACTGGGACAATTCAGAATCTGACAAATAATTTTTGGCGATGATGGTATCAGACTTTTGCACTCTTCCATCAGGAGCTCTCTTCCATGTGGTAAGCCCCATATAAGGTTGCTCAGAATCAGCTCGTTGATAGATAATTTCCGCTGCCGTATGATGGGTAACGGCAAGGTGCATCATATTCTGTACCATCTTGAAGAACAACTTTGTATCTTCTGATTTCGGGTCGTAGTCCGCACTGCATTCTGCATAAATGTCAGTTATCTTTTGGTAATATCTGCGCTCTGAGGTGCGTATCTCACGAATACGCTCAAGCAAATCGTCAAAATAGTCTTTTCCAAAATGTTTACCCTGTTTCAGCCTCTCATCATCAAGGGCATATCCTTTAATGATAAACTCTTTCAGCACTGAAGTAGCCCAAATGCGGAATTGAGTAGCTTGATAGCTATTTACCCTATATCCCACTGCAACAATAGCATCAAGATTGTAAAATAGTGGCATACGTTCCACTTCCCGGTCTCCTTCTGTTTGAACTATCCCAATTTTTCGGATAGTTGCCTCTTTGGAAAGTTCTCCTGTTTCGTAAATTTGTCCGAGATGATAATTAATGGTTCTGACATCAACCCCAAACAAGTCCGCCATTCTTTTTTGTGACATCCAAAATGTTTCGCTGTTGAAAATGACTTCTACCCGTACCTCTCCTTGTGCTGTTTTATACAACAATATATTAGAACTTAGAGAATTATGCATGAGTTCAGCCATTGAGACAGATTGCGAGAAAAAGTCTCGCGCCTGTTGAACGAGCACCTTTTTATTATCAGCATTTTCCGCAATAATCATACATGCCATACGGGAAAGACGGAATATATTTACTTTGCGGAATGAGCCGTTTCCTATCTTAACCATATCAACCGCTTGGTTGAAATGCTCGTCCACATTCATTCCTTTTTCTCCAGCCACCTTAATGGCTTTGTCTATGACTCGTTGGAATTTCCAGTAAGCAGAATAGCCCATTGCACCACAAAGGTCACGGGAACTCCAGTATTCATTCCCGTTTTCATCCTTGCGGCATATATTCTCAAATGAAGGAGTCATCTGAGGTATGTTGTCATTTTCACCCATTGCTATTACTTTTCTGAACTATTCTACCAGCCCCAATTCTTTCAGGTACACTTCAATCTCTTTGTCGAGTTCAGCACGTTTGGCTTCCAACTCCTTTATCTCTGCCATTACAGCCTTTATGTCGATAGGTTCTTCCTCTTCAAAGGTATCAACGTAACGTGGAATATTCAGATTGTAATCATTCTCGGCTATTTCTTGAAGAGGGGCAAGGTGACTGTACTTTTCTATTTCCTTGCGGTCACGATAAGTTTCGACAATCTTTTGGATATGTTGCTCACGAAGTTTGTTCTGGGTCTTTACCTTTTCAAACTCCTTGCTTGCATCAATAAACAGAATATTGTCATCTTCCTTACGACATTTCTTGAAAACAAGAATACAAGTCGGAATACTTGTACCATAGAAAATATTCGCAGGTAATCCTATAATGGCATCCACATAGTTTTTCTTTTCTATAAGGAAACGACGGATAACTCCCTCCGCATTTCCTCGAAATAGTACACCATGCGGAGCAACACAAGCCATTGTACCACCCTCGTTCAAGTGATAAATCATGTGCAGAATAAATGCATAATCGGCAGTCTTACGTGGTGCAAGCCGTCCTGCTTTGCTGAAACGATCATCAGTATTGAATTTGTCGGTAGCACTCCATTCGGCTGAGAACGGAGGATTTGCAACCACTGCATCAAACTGAGTATCACCAAAAGCATCCCATTCAAGTGTATCACCATTTTCAATCTTGAAGTTGCTGAATCTGATGCCATGAAGCAACATATTCATTCGGGCAAGGTTATAAGTTGTAGGATTCTTTTCCTGTCCATAAATATCAACTGCATTTCCAATATTAGCAGCACGAAGAAGCAACGAACCACTACCGCAAGTAGGGTCATATACATTGCGTAAACGCTGGTGTCCGATGGAAACAATTTCTGCTAAGATACGGCTGACTTCCTGCGGAGTATAGAACTCTCCAGCCTTTTTTCCGGCTCCTGCGGCAAATTGCGAAATCATATATTCGTAAGCATCACCCAAAATATCAATCTCCTGTGATGCCTCTACTCCGAAGTCTATATCATCTAATGCAAGAAGCACGTTACTAACGAGCGTGTTTTTATCGTCGGCAGTCTTGCCCAATTTAGGTGATGCCAAGTCTATATCTGAAAACAATCCGCCAAAATCTTCTTCACTATCCTGTCCTAAAGTACTGTCTTCAATACGCTTCAATGAACGTTCAAGCATAGGCAAGATATTTTCTTTACGCTTGATAGCCTCTATTACGGACGAAAACAAGAATTTCGGTTCTATGAAATAGCCGATATTCTCCAAGCATTGGTTCTTTGCTTCCTCTTGAAGTTCCACCGCATCGGCATCATCCATTTCCCACAATTCCTTAAAGGTTATTTCATCATCCACCAAGGCATTGTTGGCATACTTCTCTATTTTTTCCGACAAGTACTTATAGAAGATGAAACCTAATGTAAAATACATAAAGTCACTTGCCGACATATTGCCACGCAAACGATTTGCAACCTCCCAAAGTTGGTCACGGAGTTTCTGCTGTAATTCTTCGCTCATAATATCTTATTCCCAATTAAACGTTTTTATAATACTACGCAATCTTTCCATTATTCTCGTCAAAGCCTTTCGGGTTTTGATAAGACCGAGATGCTTCTCTTTCAATGCCTTTTGTATAATTTCAGGCTGTTCTTTTTGTAAATAGTCATACTCTTTTATGTAAAGATTAAGCACTTCGGCAGAAATTTGTTCATCATCCGCCAAATCACTCACAGCCTTATTGCGTTCTGACACAATATATTGGTTCAAACGTTCCTCTAATTCATTTGTTCCATCTGCTCTATTGCGCCCATTCATGAAGTTTTCCTTGTCTTCATCTACATTCTTTTGAATAAAGCCGTCGATGAGTTTTGCTTTGCCTCGCATTCCAGCATCCTTAATCATTGTATCAAGGATATGCTTGCGCTTTTCTGAATAATCATCGCTATATGGGTCAAGTTCCGCAATGAGTTCAAGAATATACGCTACATTGATAATATCACTATGCAGAAGTTCAAGACAGAAATCAATGTCTTCCAGCCCTTGACTATTGCCATATGGAACAGGATCTTCCGCAACAGTTGACGGTGTAGCAGGTGGGTCAATAAAACCAACCGTAATGTCGAGGTATTTACTCTTATAATCATTAAACTGCTGTTCGGTCATACCGAGGTCTTCAGTATCCTCGCTGTAATCTTCGTATATCTGGATTTCTGCATGTTTACGGATAATGTCTCTGAACGCAAGTACAAAATTCTTCTTGTCATTTTCACTTTGCAGAAGGTCTATACTACTTGGCGTTGGATATTTTTGCAGAAAAACTATCATTTAGGTTCAATTGATTGGCATTCAATAGCCTAATGAGTTATGA
>OHQS01000494.1_pt1 | contig 22758 bp, 25 predicted proteins | sample 1578181 | NCBI WGS metagenome assembly OHQS01 (sample SAMEA3879528, study PRJEB24766) | human gut metagenome | biome: human-associated habitat; feature: feces | place: USA | collected 1985/1987 | reverse complement strand
AAGGTGGTAGAACTTTTAGTTTCTCTGCAATTGTTGTTGTAGGTAACGAAGAAGGTATTATCGGTTGGGGACTTGGTAAAGCAGGTGAAGTAACAGCTGCTATCGCTAAAGGCGTAGAATCAGCTAAAAAGAACCTGGTGAAAGTACCTGTTTTGAAAGGTACTGTTCCTCATGAACAATCAGCTAAGTTTGGTGGTGCTGAAGTATTCATCAAACCTGCATCTCACGGAACTGGTGTAGTCGCTGGTGGTGCTATGCGTGCTGTATTGGAAAGTGTTGGTATTACTGACGTTTTGGCAAAATCTAAAGGTTCTTCAAATCCGCACAACCTTGTTAAAGCTACAATTGAAGCTTTGAGTGAGATGCGTGATGCAAGAATGATTGCTCAGAACAGAGGTATTAGTGTTGAAAAAGTATTTAGAGGTTAATTAGGGGGGGATAAGTTTATGGCGACTATTAAAGTAAAGCAAGTTAAAAGTAGAATTAAATGCCCGAAAGACCAAAAGAGAACGCTTGACGCACTAGGGCTGAGAAAGATGAACCAGATTGTAGAGCATGAAGCTAATCCGGCGATCTTAGGTATGGTTGAGAAAGTGAAACATTTGGTTTCTGTAGAAAAGTAATAATTGGTTGAAAAAATAAATTATACGATATGAATTTATCAAATTTAAAACCTGCTGAAGGATCTACCAAGACCAGAAAAAGAATCGGCCGTGGTCCGGGTTCAGGATTAGGAGGAACTTCAACAAGAGGTCATAAAGGTGCGAAATCAAGATCCGGTTACAAGCAGAAAATTGGTTTCGAAGGTGGTCAGATGCCTATACAGAGACGTTTACCTAAATTTGGTTTCAAGAATATTAACCGCGTTGAATACAAAGCTATCAATCTTTCTACATTACAGGGCATGGCTGAAGCTCAGCAGCTCTCTAAGATTGGCATCAACGAACTGATTGAAGCAGGTTTCATTTCCTCTTCCCAGTTGGTTAAGATTCTTGCTAAAGGCAACTTGACAGCTAAACTTGAAGTGGAAGCTCACGCTTTCTCCAAGAGTGCTGAAGCTGCTATCCAGGCAGTAGGTGGAACTGTTGTTAAACTCTAAGTTATGAGAGCAGTTGAAACAATAAAAAATATCTGGAAGATTGAGGATCTGAGAAATCGGATCCTCACCACTCTTTTATTGGTGGCTATATACCGTTTTGGTACGTATGTAGTGCTTCCGGGTATCGATCCCAAAGCGTTAACCGCTTTACAGGAGCAGACAAGAGGCGGATTGCTTGCACTGTTGGATATGTTCTCAGGTGGAGCCTTTTCTAACGCATCTATTTTTGCGTTGGGAATCATGCCATATATCTCCGCTTCAATTGTTATGCAGTTGTTAGCCATCGCAGTTCCTTCTTTCCAAAAATTGCAGAGAGAGGGTGAGAGTGGCCGTAGAAAAATCAATCAGTGGACTCGTTACTTGACGATAGCGATCTTGTTATTCCAAGGTCCTACTTACTTGGTGAATTTAAGCGTTCAGCTTAAGGCTGCCGGCGCTGCTTTACCGGGTGGTATTTGGTTCACGATCTCATCTACGATCATCTTGGCTGCGGGAAGTATGTTTATCTTATGGCTAGGTGAAAGAATTACAGATAAAGGTGTTGGAAATGGTATTTCATTTATCATTTTAGTTGGTATTATAGCCCGTCTGCCGCACTCTTTGTTCCAAGAATTCGTTTCTAGAACAAGTGAGAAAACCGGTGGTCTGGTTATGTTCTTATTTGAGATGTTGTTCCTTTTGCTTGTTATCGCTGGTGCGATCTTATTGGTACAAGGTACTCGTAAGGTCCCCGTGCAATATGCGAAAAGAATTATCGGTAATAAACAATATGGTGGCGCGCGTCAGTATATCCCTCTGAAGGTGAATGCCGCTAACGTAATGCCTATCATCTTCGCTCAGGCGATCATGTTTATTCCTATCTCAATTGTAGGTTTCTCTAGTACGGGAGAGCAGAGCGGTTTTTGGGCTGCTTTCATGGATAATACGGGATTTTGGTACAACTTCGTGTTTGCGGTGTTGATTATCCTGTTTACGTATTTCTATACGGCTATTACGATCAATCCGACCCAGATGTCAGATGATTTGAAGAGAAACAATGGATTTATTCCGGGTGTTAAACCTGGAAAAAGTACCAAAGACTATCTGGATACCATTATGGACCGTATTACTTTGCCGGGTGCTTTTTTCCTTGCGTTGGTTGCTATCATGCCCGCTTTCGCTAGAATTGCCGGTGTAAGTATGGAGTTCTCCCAATTCTTTGGTGGTACATCTTTGTTGATTTTGGTTGGTGTGGTGTTGGATACATTGCAGCAAGTTGAAAGTCATTTACTAATGCGTCATTATGACGGTTTGTTGAAGTCAGGAAGAATTAAAGGCCGTACAGGCTCTGTTGCCGCTTATTAATAGAATGATCTATTTAAAGACAGATGAAGAGATTGAGTTGATGCGTGAGGCTAATCAACTGGTAGGTAAGACACTTGGCGAGGTAGCTAAGCATATTGTCCCCGGAGTCTCCACACTTCAACTTGATAAGATTGCGGAAGAGTTCATTAGAGATAATGGTGCTGTTCCGGCTTTTTTGGGATATGGTGGTTTCCCTAATTCAATATGTGCCTCAGTGAATGATCAGGTGGTGCATGGTATTCCTTCTTCTAAGATGATCTTGAAAGAGGGTGACGTGATCTCTGTGGATTGTGGGACGATATTGAATGGTTTTGTCGGTGACTCCGCTTACACTTTCTGTGTAGGTGAGGTTGCGCCGGAAGTGAAGAAATTGTTGAAAGCGACGAAGGATTCACTTTATTTAGGTATCCAATGTGCTGTTGAAGGTCACCGTTTGGGTGATATCAGTAATGCGATTCAGACTTATTGCGAGTCTCAAGGTTACTCTGTCGTAAGAGAGCTGGTGGGACATGGTATAGGTCGGAAAATGCATGAGGAACCGGAAGTGCCTAATTATGGCAGACGTGGATGCGGACCGTTATTGCGTAACGGAATGTGTATCTGCATCGAGCCGATGATCAACATGGGAAGCAAGAACGTTGCATTTGAGAAAGACGGATGGACGGTTCGCACAAAGGACAGAAAGCCTTCTGCTCATTTCGAGCATTGTATCGCTATACGTCCGGATGGTCCCCAGATCTTATCTTCATTTAAGTTTTTAGAGGAAGTTCTAGGAGAAAACGCAATTTAATTGGATTTATATGGCTAAACAATCAGCAATAGAGAAAGATGGAGTAATTGTAGAAGCATTGTCAAACGCGATGTTTCGTGTAGAATTGGAGAACGGACATGAAATTACCGCTCATATCTCAGGAAAGATGCGTATGCATTACATTAAGATCCTTCCGGGGGATAAGGTAAGAGTAGAAATGTCTCCGTATGATCTATCGAAAGGTAGAATTGCTTTTAGATATAAATAAAAATAACTAGATATGAAAGTAAGAGCATCTTTAAAGAAGCGTACACCTGAGTGCAAGATAGTAAGAAGAAAGGGTCGCTTATACGTAATTAACAAGAAAAATCCTAAGTATAAACAACGTCAAGGATAATTTATTATTTTTGCAAAATAATCTAAGTAAGTAATATGGCTATAAGAATAGTTGGTGTAGACTTGCCACAAAATAAAAGAGGAGAAATCGCTTTGACTTATATCTATGGTATTGGTCGTAGCGCTTCAAAATCCATTTTAGACAAAGCAGGGATCGATCGTGATATCAAAGTAAAAGACTGGACAGACGATCAAGCTGCAAAAGTACGTGAAGTCATTGGCGCTGAGTACAAGGTTGAAGGTGACCTTCGTTCAGAAGTTCAGTTGAACATCAAGCGTCTGATGGACATTGGTTGCTACAGGGGAATCCGTCACCGTCTCGGTCTTCCTGTTCGCGGTCAGAGCACTAAGAATAATGCTCGTACCCGTAAGGGAAAGAAGAAGACTGTTGCAAACAAGAAGAAGGCCACTAAATAATTAATAGTAAGTAATTAAGAATTTGGAATCATGGCAAAGAAAACAGTCACTTCAAAGAAAAGGAACGTAAAGGTTGACGCGATAGGTCAGCTTCATGTACATAGCTCGTTCAACAACATCATCGTCTCTTTGGCCAACAGCGAGGGCCAGGTTATCTCATGGTCTTCAGCCGGAAAGATGGGCTTCCGCGGTTCAAAGAAGAACACCCCGTATGCAGCCCAGATGGCAGCTGAGGATTGTGCCAAGGTGGCCTACGACCTCGGTCTGCGCAAGGTAAAGGCTTATGTCAAGGGTCCGGGTAACGGCCGTGAGTCAGCCATCCGTGCCATCCACGGTGCCGGCATAGAGGTGATGGAGATAGTAGATGTTACTCCGCTGCCGCACAATGGCTGCCGTCCTCCGAAGAGAAGAAGAGTATAGTCAACGAGCAATGTAGAACTTATTAGCATTAGATATTATGGCAAGATATATTGGACCGAAATCAAGGATTGCGCGTCGTTTTGGAGAGCCCATCTTCGGCGCAGACAAAGTTTTGTCTAGGAGAAACTTCCCTCCTGGACAGCATGGCAACAGCCGTCGCAGGAAGACTTCCGAGTATGGCGTCATGCTGGCAGAGAAGCAGAAAGCCAAGTATACATACGGAGTGCTTGAGCGCCAGTTCCGCAATATGTTTGAGAAGGCTGCCCGTGCTGAGGGCATCACTGGTGAGGTGTTGCTCCAGAACCTGGAGAGCCGTCTCGACAACATTGTGTTCCGTCTGGGCATTGCCCCGACTCGCGCTGCTGCACGCCAGCTCGTTGGCCACAAGCACATAACGGTAGACGGACAGGTTGTCAACATACCTTCTTACTCCGTTAAGCCCGGCCAGATTGTGGCTGTTCGCGAGAAGTCAAAGTCACTCGAGGTCATCGAGGCTGCCCTTGCCGGTTTTAACCACAGCAAGTACCCCTGGCTCGAATGGGATGAGAACATCAAGGGAGGCAAGTATCTGCACAAGCCCGACCGTGCCGACATCCCCGAGAACATTAAGGAGCAGTTAATCGTTGAGTTGTACTCTAAATAAATCATTGAATTAATGGCGATATTAGCATTTCAAAAACCTGATAAAGTCGTAATGCTGGAGGCTACGGACAAGTTCGGCAAGTTCGAATTCCGTCCATTGGAGCCCGGCTTCGGCGTGACCATAGGTAACGCCCTGCGCCGCATTCTTCTTTCATCGCTTGAGGGCTATGCTGTCAACACTGTCCGCATTGCGGGGGTGGAGCACGAGTTCTCGTCAGTGCCCGGTGTCAAGGAAGACGTGACCAACATTATCTTGAATCTCAAGCAAGTGAGGTTCAAGCAAGTAGTAGAAGAATTCGAGAACGAAAAAGTTAGCATCACGGTTGAGAATTCCACCGAGTTTAAGGCCGGCGATATAGGCAAGTATCTGACTGGATTTGAAGTGTTAAACCCAGATTTGGTGATTTGTCATTTAGACTCAAAAGCTTCAATGCAGATTGACCTTACCATTAACAAAGGTCGTGGATATGTGCCCGCCGACGAGAACCGGGAGTTCTGCACCGATGTGAACGTAATTCCAATTGATTCTATTTACACCCCGATCCGTAACGTCAAGTATTCCGTTGAGCCCTATCGTGTCGAGCAGAAGACCGACTACGACAAGCTCATCCTTGAAGTGTCTACGGATGGTTCCATTCACCCGAAGGATGCCCTTAAGGAGGCCGCAAAGATTCTCATCTATCACTTCATGCTCTTCTCCGACGAGAAGATAACGTTGGAGAACACCGACGTTGACGGCAATCAGGAGTTTGATGAGGAAGTGCTGCACATGCGCCAGTTGCTCAAGACGCGCCTTGTTGACATGAACCTCAGCGTGCGCGCGCTCAACTGCCTCAAGGCAGCCGATGTCGAGACGCTCGGCGACCTTGTGCAGTACAACAAGACCGACCTGCTCAAGTTCCGCAACTTCGGCAAGAAATCGCTCACCGAGCTTGATGATTTGCTCGAGAGTCTGAATCTGTCGTTTGGAACCGATATTTCCAAGTATAAGTTAGACAAGGAATGACAGCCGTCCGGGTGCCTTACAAGGTGCCCGGCACTGCTTCCACTTGAAAAAGTAAACAAACAAAATGAGACATAACAAGAAATTCAATCATTTGAGTCGTACTGCAGACCACCGTCATGCCATGCTTGCAAACATGACTATTTCGCTGATCATGCACAAAAGAATCACTACGACTCTCGCCAAGGCTAAGGCTCTGAAGAAGTATGCCGAGCCCCTTATCACTCGTTGCAAGGACGACTCAACCCATTCGCGCCGCGTGGTGTTCAGCCACCTGCAGAACAAGGAAGCTCTCAAGGAGCTCTTTGGGCCGGTTGCCGCTAAGGTTGGCGACCGTCCGGGAGGATACACCCGTATCATCAAGCTTGGGTTCCGTAAGGGTGATGGAGCCGAAATATGCTTCATCGAGCTTGTAGACTTCGATGAGAACATGGCTAAGACAGCCGGCAAGAAGAAGGCTACCCGCCGTTCTCGTCGCTCTGCCAAGGCTGAGGCACCTGCTGCCGAGGCTGCAGCCGAGACTGTTGAGGCAACAGAGGCTCCTGCCGCCGAGGCTGCCGAGGCTCCTGCCAAAGACGAGGCTAAGGCTGAATAACTTGAGGATTACAACTCACACAATAGCACCCGGGCAACTTCATTTGTCCGGGTGTTTTTTGTTTGCCTAATGAATTGTTGTTGTTTATGGTCAGTCTGAAAATCCGGCTGCAAATTCCGGGACACCCGATAAACATAGGGGCTTAAGCGTACAGGGTGTTAGGGAGTTAAGAATTAAAAAAATTAAGAAAGGGCTACGCTATGATAGCCAATGCTATTGTCCTCTAACTCCTTGTAACACCTTCTAACTTCCTCTAACTCCATTGTACACAAAGACTATTGTCTTAACTCCTTTACTCCCTAACTCCTTAACTCCTAAATAGCCACCTGGATTTATCCGGTGAGCCCAAATTCCCCTTTATGCAAGCTGTTTTTGAGGCATTAATCGCGAGTTTCTCCACCTCATTAAATCATCTTGCCTGTTTCGTTTCTTCAAAGAGCGCATGCCGCGCTATGGCTACAAATATCTCTAAACCGAAGACGATGACTGCAACTATTATCAGACACTTGGCTTGAACCTCATCCGCAAAGGACTTTTCGGGCAATACAATTATGTACTGCCGATGTAAGACTTGAATGTCTGATACATGATTTAGAATTAAGGAGGGGATTTTTCCTCTCCTCTTCTCTTTATATACCGATAAATCATGGATTTACAAGAAAAAGCACTATCTTTGCGAAAGTAATCAAGCGTTATGTAACATATACGGTGAAAACATTGCACAAGTGGAGCATTCCAGACACAGGTGCTTTGACAATTATCTGCGCCATTTCCTGAGATTTTATGTAATTATATACTAATCAAATTTTTCCGAGTATGAAGAAGATCGCTTTTATTTTAATATTAGTCTTGTCATGTATTGCTACAAAAGCCCAAACCATAGACGAGCGTATAGGTGCGGCGATTAATTCGTCGGACAATTTCGGTCTATACGACATATATTACAATGCTCAGAAAGATTCGATAGATCCTTTTCTGGAAGTGTTTTCACGGTGTTTGATTGGCAACCGCTTCAATCGCCCTGACATTTCCATTCCGGCCTTTGATGAACTCCTGAAAAAACAATCAGATCGTCTTGACCTGAACTTGCTTCTTCAATGTTCCGTTATGTTCTCAATGGATTTAAGCCGTGTAGGTAAGAATGAAGAAGCATACAACCTGATGTCCGCTGTATTGTCTTCTGCTTGCCAAATGGTAGATTCTGTGAGTCTTTCTCCGTATGCAGATATGATGGATCGATACAAAGCTCTTACAAAGTATTCGCCATATAGTATTTCCATTTCCGGTGAAAAAGGTATTGCTCCGTTTGATACTATTCGTGTGGGAAAGCCTGACAGCAAACAATATCTGATGCAAATCACCGAAGCCGCAATAAACGGCCATCCTGCGAATATAACATTTGATACCGGAGCCGGAGTTAATGTTATAACCGATTCGTTGGCAAATGCCTATGGCTTGGAATTGCTTGACGCCAATGTTGCGGCAACTGGAGTTGCATCGTCTGCCGGACGGTATGCTGTTGCCAAAGAATTAAAGTTGGGGAACATTACAGTCAAAGATGTGCCGTTTTATGTTATCGACATACGCAGCCACCATGAAGAAGCAGACAAGTACACAAATGTTTTTGAATTGGTTGTAGGCAGCGAACTGATGCTTCAACTAAAAGATGTTACACTCGACTTCTCGGCAAAAGAAATACAGGTTCCTCTTATCACATCCGCCCCCTCCAACGTGAGGCCTAATATGAGCTTTTCTTCGGACATGAACCTTCTTACTGCTGCCGAGACCAACCAACAGCCCATGCTAATAAAACTTGACAGCGGCGATTCTTCATACGGACGGCTTAATAAGGCTTTATTTGAAGCTAACAAGGATTATCTCACATCACAATGTCAGAGCGACACAGTAAATCAGGCTGGTGTCGGGGGCGTGTGGTCGGTACTTTGCTATAAATTGCAGGATGCGACACTGACTATTGGTGGTAATACGGTTAAATTGCCGTCGATTCAAGTGCAGACCGAACAACAAGAAAATCATTATATGGATGACAACAATCTCGGCCTGATGAGTATGATGCTATTCCGTAAAGTACGCTTTAATCTTGTTGATATGGTTTTCTCGACCGAATTGTAAATAAGTCCATATTTTTTGTTTGATTGCCAGTTTCCTAATTTGAGCGGATTTGCTACATCCACCAATGGGAAACTGATGGAAATACATAAATCCTCACTTTATATTATTGGTAATGAAAAAGCTGGCTATAGTTTTTCTTCTTTCTGTTTTCATGCTTCCGGCGCGAGGCAGCGATTCCGTTTCAGGCTTTCCGCGTGTTATTTTGCCGGGCGACTTTGCCGACCCGACGATTGTTCGCGATGGAGCGGATTATTACATGACCCATTCGGCGTTCAGTTATGCCCCGGGATTCCTCGTCTGGCATTCGCGCGACCTGCTGTCTTGGGAGCCTGTCTGCCGTGTGCCCGGCTCGGGTTATGCCCCCGACCTCATAAAGTACGATGGCAAGTTCTATATCTATTACCCTGCCCATGGCACCAACTATGTGACTTGGGCCACAGACATACGGGGCCCTTGGAGCAAGCCCATCGACCTGAAGGTGGGCGGCATCGACCCCGGTCATGTAGTCGACAGCCTCGGCAACCGTTACCTCCACCTCTCCGGCGGCACCATGGTCGAACTGTCTCGCGACGGCCTTTCCACCATTGGCGAGCGCCACAAGGTTTACGAGGGATGGCAGTATCCCGAAGACTGGGAAGTGGAATGCTTCTGCCTCGAGTCGCCCAAGCTCACATTCCACAACGGATATTTCTATATGACAAGTGCCGAAGGCGGCACCGCAGGGCCCGCCACGAGCCACATGGCCGTGTCGGCGCGCTCACGTTCGGCTGTAGGCCCGTGGGAAAACTCGCCTTACAATCCCGTTGTGCATACCTACAGCGCCTCTGACCCGTGGTGGTCGAAGGGGCATGCCACCATCATCGACGACGTTAACGGCAATTGGTGGATAGTGTACCATGCTTACCAGAAAGGACTTCACACCCTCGGGCGCAGCACACTCATAGAGCCGATAGAGTGGACTGCTGACGGATGGTTTCGCACCAAGCCTTCCGCCAAGCCCATATCCCGGAATCCGCCCGTTGTGTTCTCCACGCCGTCCGACACGTTCGACGGCAACACCCTTGGCTTGTTATGGTCGGGTTGGCGGCGTCTGGGCAGTTCAGATGCCGTTGTTTCCGGCGGAAAGTTGTCGCTGCAGTCCAAGGGCAGCGGCATTGCCGACGGCCGTGTGCTCGTGACCACTCCCACCGATGCCCGCTATGATGTGCGTGTCGATGCCTTGGCCGATGGCGGGAGCGGCGCAGGCCTGACGCTCTTCTACAACGAGAAGGCTTTCATAGGCATAGTGGCAACGGCCGACAGCATAGCCTACTGGACATCGTCAGACGTGCGCCATGCCGTGCCAAACGGCTTTGGGCGTGCCATGACGCTGCGCATTGTAAACGACAGCAACCGGTGCTCGCTGCAGGCCAGCCCCGATGGCAAGTCGTGGCGCGTGCTCGCCGACGGCATCGATGTGTCGGCCATGAACCACAACGAGCTTCGCGGCTTCCTTGCCCTGCGCGTAGGGCTTGTGGCTACGGGGCAGGGTGCGGCGCGCTTCGATAATTTCAGTTATGCCAAGATGGGGCGCTGACACCGGCGCCATGGCCTTGCCGGTGTTAGTATGGCGTATTTTTGCTTGACTGTGCCCGTGGCTTTGCCGGGTGCCTGTGGCCCTGGCGGCCTCTCAAGGTACTTCAGATGCTTTCTTATAGGTTAATCCGAGGTGCTTCAGCAGGTCTACAACCCCTTGGGGCGTGTACTCCACACCGAACGTGGACTTTATTCTGGCCGCCACGCTCCTGGCATCCGTGTAGATGTGCCCATGCAGTTCCTTGCGCAAGGCTGCAAACAGTATGCTGTCAATAAGCCCCCAATAGCTTTTGTGGCGGTTCTCCAAAAGTTCATCGACACCGCCGTGAAAATAGGCGGAACGGTAACGGTATGCTGTGGAAACGTCTTTTCCAAGACATTAGGCTACGTAAGAGGGGTAATTGCCAATGCCCAACATCAGGATGCAAGCCACACGGGCATAGTCGGAACTACAGGCCAAATTCCGTTTAAGTTTACGCAAAACCTCCATTTCTGATGTTGACAATTGGATTCACATAAGTAGGTGTTCAATATTAATTGCCATCAAATTGTGCACTCTTTCGGACCGCATACCAAAGTCCGAAAGGGCACACAAGATGGTGGCAAAGATATAGAGGACACCTGCAAGGGCAATTGTATCGGTTAATTTTGGACAGCTACTTACTGCAAAGATGGTACTTATGGGCGAATTATTCGCATTTCATTCGCATATTATTTGCTTTTGACAATAATTTTCTTGGCTGTTTATTGTAGGCGTTATATCTTTGTTGCTGTAAAAACTCGCCGGCGTGATTTCAAGTCCGCCCATGTTGGGCAGGCGTTGAATTCCTTCAGGGCGCTGCACATAAAGCACTGTAGATTCCTCTGTTGGTAAAGCCATGGTTTATTAAGAGGTCGCCATGCCCCTTGCGCACAACATGGCAGCATAGCCTGATAGCTCGAGTAGGGCATAACATTGCATTACTTAAAAAAGAAAAGTAATAGCATGAAGAAAATCATTATGCTTGCTGCTTTCGTAGCAATGACTACTGCAGCAATGGCTTGGGGAACTCAGGTGCCTGGAAATGGACAAACCTTGGAGCAGACATACTATGGAACAAAGGCCAGCAATAGCCCCGAGAATCCATGCAAGGGTGCTACAACACGTGTTTGTGGCAAGGTCGTAGTAACCAACAACAACGGGATGATATCCCAGATCACCTATAGGCCCAACGGTTGGGTTATCTATTACGATGAGAAGCCTAAGAGTGAGTGGGTAAAAGAGCACGTCAACGAGGGTAACGCTGGCGTAGCAGCGGGTTCGTTGAAACCTTTTGTGTGGGAGGATTCTGACACTGACAACAACAGTGACATTTTGATGGCAATGGTGGCGACAACTGATGTTGACAATGCCATGAATGTATGATAGGGTGGAGGCGGCCGGATATTGTCCGAGCAGCCTCCCCGCTTTAAATCATAAACATTTTGTTATGAAGAAACTTACATTAATCTTATTCGCTTTGCTTACGGCCGTCACGGAGTCACGCGCCGTTGGTGATTCTTTGCTGAGGGTTAACATGGCTATGGACCTGCAGATACGGCAGAAGCCGGGCAGCGAGAAGCTGTTGGCAGAATACCTGAACAGCCTGCCTGCAGTTATCGACACGGTTTACGCCATAATATATGAGCCGGCTCAATGCCCGCGCTGCGAGGCGAGCATTCATGTTGATTACGCTGCGTTGAAGCGCGTGCGCCCCGATGCGCCGATGGTGCCCATCACGTCGTATCCTGACTCCGCGAGTGCGGCGGCCTACAACCGCAAGAAAGGTTACATTGCCGATGGTTATATTTATGACACGGAGGGGGCGTATCGCAGCATCTTCAGTTTCAACTCAGGGAGCATGATAGGCACTTACATACTTAAGATGTGCCGTTCTACAGGGCAGCTGTTGTTTGGCGCAGAGTCTTTCTATATGGGCAGCAATGCATTCATGCGCGAGCTTACGGCGTGGAGCGGGCCTATGCCTGCTCACGACTATGGGGTGGAAGGCGTAGGCGTTGACGAGGCATCAAGCCAGCCTGTAAAGCAGGATGCGCCCCGATAAGCGGCAGATATGAAGACCATACGTTGTCTACCGGCGGCGAGCCTCTGTCGGAAGTATATGATGTGCCAAAGTATGACGGCAACTATTTTTATTACAACGACAAGCTGGCCAACGGCATAATGCTGTTTCGCGATGGCGGAGACAGCCTTCGTTTCGTCTCTAAGATAGAAGCAGACAGTACCGAGAAAGACCGCTTCATAGAACTCGACGAGCCGTTGAGGTCGATGCGGGGCGACGTGTACTACATTCCCTGTGCAGCCTCCATGCTCGACGGTGGCCGCATGGGCGTTTCTTACTCACTGCCCCACCTCATGTTGGACACCATCGCCAAGAACGGCGGCATAGCATATTTCAATAAAGCGGTGGTTCTTGTCCGCGATGTCAGTACGGGCAAGCCTCTGCCGATGTTCGTGCCCGACTTTGACATGGCTGACACCCTGTTCTTTTATAAGCACTTCACGTTTACCACTTTCAAAGGTGAGTCAGTGTTTGCCTGCCAGAAACTGACATGGCCGATGGATTATGAGCGTGAGGAATATGAGCACAAGCCGTATCTAAACCCGTTCTGCGACGCCTTCTACAGTTCTGGCAATCCGTGGATAGCCACGTTCAGCCTCAATACAGGCAAGCTGACGGGGCATTTCGGCGAGCTTGAACCGTGTGCAAAGGCCGGCCGTACCGGCTATGAGTTTGTCAGTCCGATAATGTACGGCAACGGGAAAGAGCTGCTCTATTCAGACGGATATTCCGGCATGGTGCATATCACTGACAATCTGCACGGCGGAACAGACAAGGCATATTCAGCCTTTGCTGTTGATACGGCGGCGTTCCCCCGGCCTGACACCGCAATGTTTTACACCGAAGGGTATGCCAATGCTTATAGCCGTTATTACTACCGGCGCATCATTTCGGCCCGGATGGACGATGAGAGGGTGTATTGCATAGTAAAGTATATGCCAAACGGCCTTTACGTCTCGTCAGTTGAGAGCAATGATTTTACCTTCGTTGCCATCGACCGCCGCAGCGGCCGGGCCGCCGAAAGCCTGTTGCCGCACATCGGCGGATGTCACACCTTGGGCTTCGGGTTGCACTCGTCGGCTGGCCGTACGGTTCCCTTCGGCCTCTATCATCGTGATGACGGCGGCTATGTGGTTCGCGAATGGACGGGTGAAGAGTAGCGATTGGGGTTGATGGTGTTTGGCCTGTCTGCCATGTCGGGTTTCCGGCTACCGCCGGTACAGCATCATGTCCGGCCAGCCGGCGTTTTTCTGCGGATGCAAGGGCGACGAAGCCAACGGGAAGCGCTACCTGTTCATGGGCGCCGTCTCTGGCTGCACCGGCTGTATCCGTGAGGAGAACTCGCTGCGCGGACTGGCCTTGATGCTCTTTGATGAAGGCGACTACGAGCGTGCTTACAGGCATCTCAATGCGTCGATAGGCAATGCCAACAGCTATGGCGCGTGGCTGCTCAACATCCGGGCCTCCACGCTGCAACCCATTATCTTGCCGTGTACAATGTGATGAGGAGGGGCAGCGCAGTCGCGCTCAGGCCATGACGGGCTGCATATAGGTCATTGCCTCTATGCTTGTGGTGGTGTGCGGGTGTTTTCCCGAGATGGGCCGTCAGGCCGCCGTGGATGTGTTTGTGGGGCTTTTCCCGCCATTGCTCTTTGTCCCTAAAGGCCCACCGTGAGTTGCTGCCGAAAGAAGGCCATGCCAAGCATTGTGCAGCTGCCTTGGCACGGCTCTTTTTTGCAGCCCTGAGGCGTGGGCGCTGTCGGCGTAGGGCCGTTGCTGTTGGAATCAGGCAGCATGCCTGTTTGGCTTCTGCCAGCATGCACTGTGGCAGCCTGAAGGCGCGCGCCGCCATTAACAATTTTATGTTAAAGGCCACTGCAGGGGTGGCTTTTGCCAATGACAAGACATACAATTGGTTGCAAGGCATGGCGTTTTGCCATGTGGAAAGGGCCGTTTTGGCCGCCGAAACGGCCCGTGCCGCAGTGAGATATGTGCCGTTTTGGGGCGTGGAATGGCATAGGCCGTAAACCAAGGCGTGGGATGCTGTTTCTTGGTTGCATATTTCCATGTATGTGCTGATAGCCTATAGACATTGCAGCCTCGTGGTGGGTGGCATGCCGGAATCACTGTGTGCAATCAACAAAGACAAGCAAACGCCAAGAGACGGGCCTCAGGCACGTTGCCGTCAGCCCGTTTCCTGGCGTTTGTTTTTGCCAATGCCGTAGTGTCAGTTCAACCCTGGCAGGTTGCAATAGCCAAGCGTGAAAGCCGGTGAAAGCTGCAAAGCCGCATCCACTGCCATCCTACGGGCGGTGCTGGTTCAATAGCCCGGATTCTGCTTCAGCGCTGCATTCACTTCCAGTTCGATTTGCGGCAAGGGCATCAGCAGTTCGTGCTCTTCGCAGCCGGCGGTCTCTTGCGCCAGCCCAATGCGTTTCAGCATGCTCCAGTAGCCCCACGACAGGCCATTGGCCCGCCATGCCTCGGCCAGAGTGTGCGCATCGGCGTTGCTGTCAAGCATGGCTTCCTGCAGCAGCAAGTTGGTTTTTTCAGGCGTATAGTTGGGTATCCTGTCGCCCAATGCCTGGTAAATTTCGGGCGAGTCTTGCTCTGAAACCACTATGCTGAAGTCGGGTTGGCAGCCTGACAGCAATTGGGCTGCCTCTTCCCTGTTGCCCCGGCATAGTGCTATTTCGCCGAGCATGGCCTTTACCGTTTCTTTTGTCACACCGTGTTCCCTGTCGGTCAGCATGTCTATGTTTCTCAGCGTGTTGTCCAGTTCGGCGTATAAATCCTGTGGCGACAGTATTTGCATTTGCATTGCGTCGAAGGTGTTGTCCTTGTCGTAGGTGGTTATGTAAGGCACGTTCCCCCACAGTTGTGCAATGTTGAGATATACAATGCACCTAATTGCCCTTGCTTCGTCGGCGTAAGCCCTTAGTGTCTGTTCGTCGAGGCCTGTGTTGTCGCTTTTTTCAATGGCTGCGGCCAAGAAGTTTGCCTTGTTGATTACCGTGAACGCGGCAGTCCACGTGTCGTAGACAATGTTGCTCTTTGGCGTGATCGGATTGGCCCTGTTGCCTTGGAAGTCCTTGCGTGTGAGCCTGATTTTTTCCAGCAACAGCTGTTTATATTCATATCCGCCCAGGTCGCGGTAGAGCAAATTGACTATGTTGTCCAACTCCTCCTGTGACATGTTCTCGTTGCCGGGCGAGACCGAAGGCAACGGGTCGATGAGGTTGTCTTCGTATTCTGCCTTCAGCTCATTGATTTTGCTTTCGCTCCCGTCGTATCGGGTGAGCATGAAAACCACGTCGCCATCGGTCAGCGACAAGCTGTTGCCCACTATTCCGGCCACACCTACGAACACCTCGCCCCTGGCGGGCTTTATCGTGACAAGGTTGTCGGCTATGGTGTATTGCAGTGTGGTGGTTTCAGCGGCCCATCCACCGTATGCATAGGTATTTATGGTGGCGGTACCTGTTCCGTCGGCCTTGAACGTAAGGCTCCATATCACATTGTCGTCAGTGTAGTACCAGTGTCCGGCCATTTCGTTTGCCACGCCCCCTTCTGGCGAACCGTCATCATTGTCAGAGCAAGCGGTCAGCCATGCCATGCAGACCAAAAGCATCAGTGCCGCCATCAGTCGTGAAGTAATCGTTTTGTTCATTTTGAATATGATTTGGTTGTTAGTCGATTGTTGTTTTCAATGCCCGTGTTGTGTCTCATCCTGCTTCTCGGCGACGGAAGCAAACACAGCTTCATGCCTGCCACGCATCGTGAGTGCAGCTTGTCTTATGCAAAGATAATGCAAGCGAGCGGCAAGTGAGCTTGCTCACAGTTGCCCGAGTGTAGCTTATCTTATGCAAAGATAATACAAAAAAGTGAGATACTGAGCAAATCACGGAAATACGATTGAAAGTTAATGATTTATGAGGTTTTGGCGATTTGAGTGAGTGCCAACTGAAACCGGGAAAAAGCCAACTTGAACCGGAATTGCGTTACTATCCCGTTACCGAAAACCGAATATGGTAACGACACGGAAAAGAACGGCAAAACGAGATAAAAACGCCACTCACACAGGCGTTTGTACGCTTTGGGGATGAAAAAGTCTTGCGGCAGGTTCGATTGCTTCGGTCTGCTGCGGTTTACATACAGGCAAACAGCTCTACACAAGGTAATTTTGCAACCAATAAAAAATTAGGATTATGAGTAGAGCAACATTCAAGATTTTATTCTACTTGAAGCGCAACGCGCCGAAGAAGAACGGGCTGATACCGGTCATGTGCCGTATCACGGTGAACGGGAAAATCGCACAGTTCAGTTGCAAGCTGGACGTGGAGGAAAAGATGTGGAGCGTGGAAACCGGACGGCTGACCGGAAGGAGCAACGTGGCTCTGGAAGGCAACCGTATGCTGGACAAAATCCGCGTGGGTGTGAACAAGGCCTATCAGGACGTGTTCGACCGTGACACTTATGTCACGGCGGAGAAGGTACGCAACGAATACCTCGGCATGGGCATGAACCACAAGACGCTGCTTGCCGTATTCCGGCAGCACAACGAGGACTATGCCAAATTAGTGGGCAAGATGAAGAGCCAACGCAGCTATTGGAAATACTGCGTGGTTTACAAGCACCTGTCGGAGTTCATCAAAACCCGGTACAAGGTGGAAGACATCGCCCTGAAAGAGCTTGCGCCCGCCTTCATCACGGACTTCGAGCTGTTCCTCCGCGTGGAGAAAGGGCATTGCACCAACACCGTGTGGTCGTACATGATGCCTTTCCGGAGCATCATCTTCACCGCCATCAACAACGGCTGGTTGCAGCGCGACCCGTTCTATGCCTACCACATCACGAAGGAGGAAACGAAACGCGGCTACCTGACGAAAGAGGAAATCACGCAGATGATAAACTGCACGTTCAAGAGGAAGAACTATGAACTGATACGCGACCTCTTCATCTTCTGCTGCTTCACCGGTTTGAGCTGGCGTGACATGGCGAACCTCACGGAAGAGAACCTGCAAGTTTCCTTCGACGGGCATCTGTGGATAAAGACGAGCCGCCAGAAAACGGGAGTGGAAACGAACATCCGCCTGCTGGATGTGGCGAAGCACATCATCGACAAATACAAAGGCGTTTCCAAGGACGGCAAACTGCTGCCTGTCCCATGCTATAACATCTGTAAATACGGCATCAAACAGGTAGCCAAACAATGCGGGATAAACAAAAACGTGACGTGGCACCAAAGCCGCCATAGCTATGCCACGACAATATGTCTTTCCAACGGCGTACCCATTGAAACACTGTCGAAACTGATGGGGCATACAAGCATCCGTTCGACCCAAATCTATGCGAAAATCACGGCTGAGAAGATGAGCCGGGACATGGAGCTGCTCTCGCAAAAGCTCGCCCCGATGGAACAGTTCATCTGCCAAGCCATTTAGAAGTTGAATCTGAAAACGAAAAGAAACATGGAAACGAGAGGCATCATAACAATAGAAGAAAAGGCGGTAGTCCTGCCCGACGCCGAAGTGTGGATGACGACCGGAGAAATCGCAAGCCTGTTCTATGTGCGCGGCGTGTCGGTGGAAGCTGCCATACGGAAACTGAGAAAGGACGGCATCGCGGACGGCGGTTCATGCCGGCGCATACGGCTACAGGAAGCAAAAGGTTATACGGACATTTACGGCATGGAAACGGTCATAGCCCTGTCGTTCCGGTTCGACACGGGGCAGGCGGCATTGTTCCGCAAATGGCTCGCCCGGACGGTGGCGCGTTCCAAGAAAGAGCCTACGGTGCTGTTCCTGCACCATCCGCATGGGGCATACTGCTGAACGGCACAGGCACGGTCTGAAATGAATATCGGGAGGCGGCACCCTACATGAAGGTGTCCGCCTCCCGATGTTTTTTACTTGCCGCAAGCGTCAGTACGCCTTGCGGTAGTTACGTTCCAGCACCTTCTGGATGTCGCTCTCGCGGTAGAGCGTCTTGCCGCCGAACAGGAAATAGGGCAATATCCCCTCGTGGCGGTACTGCTGCAAGGTGCGCCGGCTCACGTGTAGTCTTCGCGCCAAGTCCCTGTCGGTGAGGTAACGCTCGCCGCCCATCGGGGGGATGTATCCGTCGGCGAGTCTGTCCGCCATTTTCAGGCTTCTCCGGACGGACTGCATGGCGTCGGCAAGTACGCCGCAGTCCTTTGTCAATACATTGTCATTCATCTTACATAGGATTTAGTGGCACACTTCAAGCGTCAGACGGACGGTTGTCCCGTTTCGGGACCGGGCAACAGCCGTTCCACATCCTCCGGCCTGTAATAGAACTTGCGTCCGATTTGGGAATATGCAATGCCGTGCCTGTCGCGCATGGCCTGCAAGGTCTTCGGGGTTATGCTCAGCATACGGCACACGTCCTCCGTGTCCATCCATTCGGCAAGGCGGCGGTCTCCGCCCTTCTCGGCAAGCGTCCTCACCCTGTCCTCCAATGCCTTCACTCCGGCAAGGAGCATATCGAAGGCGGTCTTCTCAATGATTACTATTTCCATTCTTTCAAAATTTTATCGGTTTGCCGCAAAGTTACACAGCCGTGGGCCGGAACCGACCGGGCAAGGAAACAGTGGCAGCTTGTGGCTCTTTTTATTGTGCCACATCAGGACATGAGGGAAACAGACGGCTTGGAATATCCGTTTGGCGGTTTTCCATGATAAAAATGCCCGTTGAAGCCCCTGCAAGGCGGAAAATCCATAAAAATCTCACGTAAGTTACGGGTAAGTACCGTGCCCGCCCCTTTGGAATAGCCGAATTTTGCTCCCGACAAACTGATTCACTAACAATTAAAAGATTGAGGAATATGGAAATCATCACGATGGAAAGCGCCGCCTACAAGGACATCGTAGGGCGCATCGAGGAAATCGCCTCCCATGTGAGGAAGCAAGGCATGGAGGGACAGCGGAACGATACCGCCTGCCTTTTGGACAGCCGCGAAGTGATGCGCCTGCTCTGTGTCAGCCGCCGCACGCTGCAACGGCTGCGCGACGAGAAGCGCATCGGGTATGTAATCATCCGGGGCGACTGCCGCTACCCTCCGGAAGAAGTGGAACGCATCATCCGGGAGAATGCGGTCAAGACTTCACCGGAGAAACCGGAGGAACTGAAACACAACTACCGGCTCCGCACGGGCGGAAAGGCGGGCAGGAAATGAAAGGAGGAACGGCTATGGAGTTTTTAGACAGACGCACTTTCGAGGACTGCATGAGGCAGGTGCTCAGCCGCCTCGACCGTCAGGAGGAGATGCTCTCCGCCATGCGCGGTGACGTGAATGAAAAGCCACAGGGCACCGCCTTGTTGGAAGAGGACACGATGGACAACCAAGACGTGTGCATGCTGCTCCACGTGAGCAAACGCACCCTGCAACGCTACCGCAGCGACGGGTTGCTGCCCTACCGGATGCACCGCCACAAGACCTATTACCGCAGGGCGGACGTGGAACTGTTCATCAGCACCCACATGCGGGAAATACTCCGTGACAGGGCTCAGGATAAGGCGGACAATACCAAAAGAAAATCAAACGACAAGAGAACGAACCGTAAAAATTAAACTGAAATGGAACAGAAAAAGAAAAACGAAAAAGACGTGCTGGTCGTCCGCGACGAGAAGACGGGCGAAATCAGCGTAGTAGCCGGGCTGGACAGCAAGGGCTATCCGAAGACGGCTCCGGCAAAGGCGGAACACTCGCAGGACTTCCTGCGCTTCGACCGCCACGGGGACATGGTGGACAACTTCTTCAGGAACTTCTACCGCCAGTGCAAGGAGCCGACACGCTTCGGCTTCTACCGGGTGGCGGCGGACATGGCGGATGCGGTGCTGCCGGTCATCAAGGATTTGCTGAAAGACCCTGCGGCAAACGCGGAAATGCTTGCGGCGCACAAGGTGGACACATCGGAATACCGGAAGCAGGCGGAAATGGAGAATGTAAAACAAGAAAGCGACAATGAACCCCTTAAAAAGACAGAAGAAATGGAACAGAAAAAAGAAGAACAGAAACAGGAAGTGCAACAGCCTCAAACGGCTGAAGCGCAAGATGAGCAGCAACCGCAGAAACAGGAGAAGCCGAACCTGATAGCGGACGACCAAGTGGACTGGAATGAGCTGCTCAAATGCGGCATCGACAAGGAAAAGCTTTCAGAAAAGGATTTGAAAGCCCTGATGAATTACGGCAAGACGGGGCTGGTGACGGTGAAACCGACCTTCGGCTACGAGAGCTACGAGCTGCAAGCCCGCCTCTCGTTTCAGAAAATGGAGGACGGCAAACTGAAACTGACACCCCATTTTATCCGTAACGAGCCGCGCCTTGACATCCCCCACAACGGCTACACCTTCACGGACGAGGACAAGAAGAACCTTAAACGCACGGGCAATTTAGGCAAGGTGGTGGATGTGGCGGACACGAGAACCGGGGAAATGCGCCAGTCGTATATCAGTATCGACCGCCTGACGAATGAAATCGTGGACGTGCCTGCCGACAAGGTGCGCATCCCCTATCAAATCGGACAGACCGGCTTGACAAAGGAAGAAATGGACATCCTGCGTGCCGGGCTTGCCCTGCCCAAAGAAGTGACATTATCCAACGGGCGCAAATTTCAGGCATTACTTCAGGTGAGCGCCGAAAAACGCGATGTGGAGTTCGTGCCGGGGCAGCGACGTCAGCAGCAGTCGCAGCGTCAAAGCAAGCAGCAGGACAATCCCGATGCACAGGGGCAGACGCAGGAAAACGGCGAAAGGCAACGGCGCAACCGCTCGTGGACGAACGAGGACGGAAGCATCCGCCCGATAAGCAAATGGAAAGACGACCTGTTCAACGAACAGCAAATCGCCGACTACGTGGCAGGCAAGACGGTGGTGCTTGCCAATGCGAAAGACGACCAAGGGCAGCCCTGCACGAAGTACCTGAAATTCAGCCATGAGAAAGGCCGTCCGCTGACCTACTCGCAGAATCCCGACCTCGCGCAGACCGTCGCCCCGTCGAACGAGAGCAGGACGCAGCTTGCCGTGAACAACGAGGGCAAGACCAACGAGGCCACCAAGCACGTGAAAGAGCCGTTGCAGCAGGGGCAGACCGCACCGAAGGACGAAACCCTGCAGAAACGGCAGACAAGAAAATCCAAAGGTGTGAAGGTGTCCTGATTGCCGCCACTAAATCCATCCGACAATAATCAACGGATTGAAACGGGGAGCAAACACCGCCCTGTACCGCATATCCCATGGACAAGGACGTGCCCCGTTTCATTCCCACCCAAAGAAACAAGAGTATCAACAGATTAAATAGAAAAAGACATGATTACCATATTGGCAGAAAAACCGAGCGTCGCCCGTGAGATAGCACGGATTGTCGGCGCAATGAAGAAAGAAGAAGGGTATTTCACCGGAAACGGCTACCACGTGACATGGGCATTGGGGCATCTGGTACAGCTCGCCATGCCCGACGGGTACGGCATCAGGGGCTTCCGGCGCGACAGCCTGCCCGTCATTCCCGAAAGGTTCGAGCTTGTCCCCCGTCAGGTGAAGACGGACAAGGGCTACAAGGCGGACGCTGCGGCGGTGAAACAGATTAAAGTGGTAACCAAGCTGTGGAACGAGAGCGACAGTATTATCGTGGCAACCGACTGTGCCCGTGAAGGGGAACTGATATTCCGCTACCTCTATGCCTATACCGGCTGTACCTTGCCCTTTCAAAGACTGTGGATAAGCTCGCTGACCGATGCCGCCATCCGCAAGGGACTGAAGGAACTGAAGGACGGTCACGAGTACGACAGCCTCTACCATGCCGCCAAAGCCCGTAGCGAAGCCGACTGGCTGGTGGGCATCAACGGCACGCAGGCATTGACCGTCGCCGCCGGACGGGGCACGTATTCCGTAGGGCGTGTGCAGACACCCACGCTGGCGATGGTCTGCAAGCGTTTCTGGGAAAACAAGCGTTTCACGCCCGAACCGGTACACCAGCTTCACTTTACCGTACCATCGGTAAGCGCAAGTGAAGTGGTAAAGTTCGCCTCGGTGGAGAAATGGAAAGACAAGGAGGAAGCCGCCGCATTATATAATAAGGTAAAGGCACAAATGGCGGCAACCGTTGTCAAAGTCGAAAAGAAAGAGAAGGTGGAGAACCCTCCATTATTATATGACTTAACTACACTTCAAAAGGAGGCGAACACGAAGCACGGCTTCACGGCGGAGCAGACGCTTGACCTCGTGCAGAAGCTCTATGAGGCGAAGATCGTCACCTATCCGA
>OHQS01000491.1_pt1 | contig 22832 bp, 16 predicted proteins | sample 1578181 | NCBI WGS metagenome assembly OHQS01 (sample SAMEA3879528, study PRJEB24766) | human gut metagenome | biome: human-associated habitat; feature: feces | place: USA | collected 1985/1987 | reverse complement strand
AGGCCGTAGACAATGGTGTGTTTGCAATATGCCAGGACAAGGCGCTCAACGGAATGGTTGAGACATCAAGCAACATAGCCAGCATAATTACCGACAATGGGAGCATCAAGATTGTTGCCTCGCAGCGCAGCAATGTGATGAGCAACCTTGAAAACCAGTGCAATACCATCAAGGCCCTGTTTGAATTGGCTGGCGCAAAGGTGGAGCAGACTGACGGTTACCCTGCATGGAAGATGAACCCAGACAGCAAACTGACCGACATTGCCGTTGATTCGTACAAGAAACTGTTTGGCAAGGAGCCCATCGTCCGCGGAATCCACGCAGGACTCGAGTGCGGCCTTTTCTCCGAAAGGTATCCCAATCTCGACATGGTGTCGTTTGGCCCGACATTGCGCGGAGTGCATACGCCGGATGAGAGACTGCACATACCCACGGTCGAGATGGTGTGGAACCACCTTCTGGACATTCTTGACAACATACCCACAAAATAGGAATATGAAAATAAGACACATTTTGTTGTCATCTGCAATGCTGTTGCTCGCTTCGTGCGGGCAACAGCATAAAGCCGAATCTGTTGTAGAAGACTTTATGGAAAACAACCTGAAAGATGCCTCAGCTCTGCAAATAGTTGAGTACAGTGATATTGATTCAACGAGGTATCTTAATGACTCTATAATAAATAAGCTGCGGAATACTGCCAAAAACTCGTCGATGTATGCCGGACGCACAGAGTTTGCCCAGAGGAACAAAGACGAAAAGCTCATTATCATAAGGGTGAGATACAAGATTAACGGGCAGGATTTCCATGACACCTTTTATTTAAATAAGGAGATGACCGGCGTCATAGCGCTGAAAAACAATTAATCTACCGTTGTTTGTAAAATTAATTAGAAAAAATTTGGTAGTGTGAAATAAAAGCAGTACCTTTGCATCGCATTTGAGAGAAGATGCCTAAAGAAAAGAAAATCTGAGGAAGTTTGGGTGAGTGGCTGAAACCAGCAGTTTGCTAAACTGCCGTGCGAGTTTATCGTACCGGGGGTTCGAATCCCCCAGCTTCCGCGGAACAAGGTATTGCGGTGGATTCATCTAATGGTTAGGATACAAGATTCTCAATCTTGGCATAGGGGTTCGATTCCCCTATCCACTACAAAGAAGGCCCGGAGTTTCTTCGGGCTTTTTTATTTCACTATGTCCATATATGCAGAACGAAACAATTTCAAGAACAAAACAACTATTAGGCGATGCGGCCATAAAGACATTGGAACACTGCCGTGTGGCTGTGTTCGGTGTAGGTGGTGTGGGCGGCTATGCCGTTGAGGTGCTTGCCCGTAGCGGTGTCGGCCAACTTGACTTGTTTGACAATGACCGCGTAAGCCTGTCTAACATAAACAGGCAAATCATAGCTTTGCATAGCACCGTTGGGAAACTAAAGGTTGATGTTGCCAAGGAGAGAGTTATGGACATAAACCCTGAATGCTCAGTTTTTGCCCATGCCGTATTTTATCTGCCTGACAACGCAGACAACTTTGACCTGACAAGATATGATTATGTGCTCGACTGCATAGACACGATAGCTGCCAAAGTAGAGCTGGTGAAACGCTGTAAGTCGCAAGGCATACCTGTTATCAGTTCTATGGGCGCTGCAAACAAAATGGATCCTACCGCATTTTGCGTGACCGACATATTCAAGACAAAGATGGATCCAATAGCAAAGGTAATGCGAAAGAAACTGAAAGAGCTTGGCATAAGAAAACTGAAGGTTGTTTGCAGCTATGAGCAGCCAATAAAGATTGTATGTGACGATGGTGACAATCCGTCGAGGCATGTTCCGGCAAGCAATGCTTTCGTCCCTGCCGCAGCAGGGTTGGTGATGGGCAGCGAGGCTGTCAAGGATCTAATTGGCTACAATATGAAATAATGATTTGTGGAACAATCAATCACGAGCGCCATTGCAACTATGTAATGGCGCTCGTGATCAATATGTCAAGGATGGCTGTTTTGCAGCAACAAATAGTAAATGACAAATATCCTGAAACGCCGTGATATCTTATTAACCTGAACACAAGACAGAAAAACACAATCTGTTCCATCCCCCTTGCATCCGGGAAGAACATTCAGAATCATTTATATCATTATGGTTGCTAATTCTCTGAATTTACATTATTCCATGCCATAATTGGACAATTCCAGCATGTCCTTCATACAGATTTTTGCTTACCGAATGCCACAATATATTGAAGCAAATGGTTTGGGGCATTTATTTTGCGGTTTTGTTGTGCGTTTACAAAAATTAATTTACCTTTGCAAGGTAAACATATAATACCTAAAAGCTAAATCATTATGTAATGAATACATTAGAATACCTTAAAGTGTTTTTTGTATGCACTGTTCTCATGTTTGTCTTTCCGATGGCAGGCATTGCGACAGACAATGTCCTCACGCGACTCGACCGCTGTCTCGACAGCAGCAGCTTGTATGACGAGGCCAAGGCTAATGAGATTGCCGAGCTAAATAGAAAGGCAATGTCAGCCACTAACGACAGAGAGCGATTCATGATGTACTTGCGGCTTTACAAGGCATATGAGTCTTATAAATACGACTCCGCCTCTGTATATGCAGACAAGGCATATAGCCTTGCATGTAAGATTAACTCCTACGATTTTATTGTAGAATCCGTTTGTGCCAAAGTGTTCTGCCTATTGTCTGCCGGCATGTATAAAGAAGCATTCGACGAACTTAATGTGGTGGACATTGCCAAGGCCTCGCTCCCTTGCCGCTACAAGTACTATTTCGTAAAGTGGCGCCTTCTTGCCGATGCTGCTGACTACTGCCATACCGAACCCTATTATTCCAAATACATCCGCGAGGCCCACAGTCTTGCAGACTCCTTGCTAAGCGTTAACGGCAACACACTGATGGTGCCATATATAAAAGGTATGCAACTTATGAAGGAGGGAAAGTATGACAAAAGCATAGACTTTTTCTTGCAAACACTTAAGGACAAACGCCTCGGCATGCATGATCGTGCCATCTGCGCCTCGTGCGTGGGCTGGATGTACAGAAATCTTGTGATAAGAAAAGAGGGCTAGACTATCTTGCTGAATCTGCCATGTGCGACATAAAGTCGTCGACAAAGGAGACAACAGCGTTGAGGCAGGTCGGAGAACTATTGTATGCCGACGGCGATTACAACCATGCAATAACTTACGTACAGAAAGCACTTGATGACGCCAACTTCTACAATGCGAGGCAACGGAAACTTGAAATAGGTAGCATACTGCCAATAATACAAGAAGTGAGATATAAAGATATGGCATGGCAGAGAAATATCATGCTCCTGTGTGCAATATTAGCGTGCGCGCTGCTTGTTGTACTTGCTGCGGGTACTGTAATAATTCGCAAGCAGATGAAGAAGTTGCAGCAGGCAAAGGATACTATCGAAGAACACAATCGCCAACTTGCAGTAGCGAATGGACAGCTATCGGAGGCAAACAAGATAAAGATAGAGTATATTGGTAAGCTGTTCTATGTAAGTTCTGAGCACTTCTGCAGCATGGAGAAACTATACCGTACCATCGACCGAAAGATTGCCGCAAGGCAATATGATGACTTGCGACGTTCTTTGTCTGAGAAAACAATTGTGGAGTCCAGGAAGAATATGTACGAGGATTTCGATGAAGTGTTCCTGCAGCTTTTCCCCGACTTCGTGGAGAAATATAACAGACTCTTTAATGATCCGGAAAAGAAAGATGACAATGACGGAAAAACTCTTACCAACGAGATGCGAATATTTGCACTCATCCGCCTAGGCATCACCGATTCAGAGAGAATTGCAAAGTTTCTTAATAACTCAGTAAACACAATTAACACGTATAAGTCGAGAGTAAAAAACAAGTCGAATGTGAACAATGACATCTTTGAGCAAAAGATAATGGAGATATAAACATTTATATTACGATTATACAATCAAAGGAGCTTGATTTTGTAACACCTTAGCATTAAGGATGTTACAAAAGCCGAGCTCTTTTTTTGCTTATACATTCCTTTTCTATTTTTGAGCATATGGCATTTTAAATTATTTTTGCAGCGTAAACATTAACAACCTAAAATTAGTAACAACAATGAGAAAACATCTGTTAACAAAATTGCTCGTACCTTTGTTATTGGTAGCGACAAACATTCTCCTCATTTCGTGCAATACCGTTGAGGACGGAGGATATGTGGCTCCAATCACATTGTATGAGAAAGTTGCCGGTCACTGGATGGTGAATTCCGTCACCCAGACTGATGAACTTGAGTCTACAAAGATGCCGATTACAGACTTGTTCGACTTCGACACGTTTGGCATAAATCTATCAGTTGACGAGAACAACAACCCTGCAAACTTTATGGTGGAAGGCAACGCACCGGCCATCATCCCCGTCTCAGGAACATGGAAGATGGCCAATCCGTTCATAAACTCAGACGGCTCTTCGGCCGATATAGTGCTCAACGACGGTGTACACCTTACGTTGACATCAGTACCGGGGACTAATCCAGTGCTAGAGTTCAAACTTACTCGTTCACAGAACGGCAAACCTTTTGTGTCGTACACTTACAACCTCACCCCTACGGCAATGTCTGCAACATCATCAAATAACGAATAAAACAAGAGGACATATCTATGAGAAAAGGCGCATCTTACTTATAGCATTTGTGTTCGCGGCATTGGTAACAGCCATAGGAGCCAAGGCCAGCACCAAGGTAGGAACTCCCGTTTGCTGGACAGTTCCGGCAATCTATACACCCGATCAAGAGGTGACGTTCTATTATGATGTGACAGACGTTGGTTTCCCCGAGGGAGTAGACCTCTATCTATGGGCATGGCAGCCAACAGAGCCAGACGCAGGCAACGGCAACAACTCGTCCGACTTTGCGAAGCTAACGTATCTTGGCGACAATATCTATTGCAAGACGATGGTGCCTACGGAATATTTCCATTCTGAAGTGACTACAATGAACGGCGACAACTTCCCAGGCTTCTGGCAGAAGCTCAAGACCAAGCAAGATGATCTATGGAGCACAGAGTTCGCCGCCCCCGACAGCCGCACAGAATGGGCTGAGATAATGAAGAAAACCAATCAGGGCGTGTTTGTTTATTCGGGGAGGAAATCTACTGGCTTTACTGAGAAATGGACTATCAACCAACCACTCACGTTAATATTCAATCCAGGCGTGTTCCAGGTGAACGGCATATCTATGTCTGAATTTGAAAATACCACTGGCTTTCATGGATTCAACTTCCACTCAGGAATTGACGACTGGACATATCTGCAGGGCGTGAAAGTGTGGATTCCTGACTGCATGGCCAAGACAAGGCTCACAAAACTGTCAAATGGCTACTGGTCAATAAGCATGTCGTCACCTTACGACTACTACAGCTACAACTATGCCGACGACGGATCCCGAGTCAGCACCGGCCTTGAGAGCGACTACGAGCCTACCAACATCGCTTGGCTTTTGGTCGGGATTGTCAATGGTGACTGGGGCGGTACGTGCCCCGACCAATCAACGCAGGCTGGACAGGCTGTACCTTATCCAGATCCAGTATTTTCTTATTTCCCGTCGAGGCTGTCTTCGCTTGACATACTGACATTGACACGTCAGTACAATGGCAAACTTGATGGTGAGCTGGCGTACACCATTACTGTCGGCGGCAAGACTATCACCGGAGTGATGGACGGTAAACGAGACAAACGACAGACTTCCATAAACCTGCTCGACGAGCTCAAAGGCATTAAAGCTTTAGAGATGAATCTCAGCATAAGGAACGCAAGCGGGAAAGAAGTGGTTAACACAATGATTCCTCTTGTGCCGCTGTCTGAAGTAGAATAAACAAATACTGACCAACTATTAATGAAGAAAACAATGGACTACAAGCATTTCCAAATATTCAAGGCAACATTTCTTTTATTCATGATGTTGCTGTCCGGCCAAAGTTCCTTGGCCCAGAAAATAATTGCATCGGGCACTGTTTCCGATCCAAACGGCATTCCACTTACAGGAGCGTCCGTGCGTGAGGCAGGCACACAGAATGGAGCTGTCACTGACCTTGATGGCAAATTCTCGTTATCTTGCGACAAGTCGGGCACTTTAGAGATATCTTATCTCGGCTACATCACCAAGAATGTCAAGGCCGGCAAGGGTCTTATAGTCACCCTTGAGGAGAATGCCACCATGCTCGCAGAGATGGAAGTTGGTTGGCGTTGGCTATGGCACTATGCGCAAGAACGATCTGACCGGTTCGATTGCCAGCGTCAATGCCAAAGATCTTAATCATGGCGTCATTACCAGCACTGAGCAGATGCTCCAAGGAAAAGTGGCCGGTCTTTCTATTGTTCAGAGTTCTGGTTCGCCGGAAAATGGTGCGTCCATACGACTGCGTGGTGGTACATCGCTTTCAGCAAGCAACAGTCCTCTCATCGTTGTCGACGGCATTCCAGGGGTTGACATGAACACTGTACAGCCATCGGAGATACAGAGCATCGACGTACTCAAAGATGCCTCGGCAGCGGCTATATACGGTAGCCGTGGTGCCAACGGCGTCATCATAGTGACGACAAATCGCCATGCAGGTGACAGTGAGAAACTCAGTGTGCAGTATAACGGCTATGTGGCTTTCTCCACTCAAGCAAAATACCTTGATGTATTGTCTGGAAATCAATGGCGCGGCTACGTACGTGAAAATAAAGTGTTAGACGCACAAGACTATGGTGCTAACACCGACTGGCAGAAAGAGCTGACACGCACTGCTATTTCACACTCACACAACATACTGTTCAGCAGCTCGAAGAAAAATTCTGGCTACAGCGGTTCGCTCACCTACCAGAACAATCAGGGCGTCGTGAAGCGAAACAATTTCACGCGCCTTGCCGCAAGCCTCAGTGCCTATCAGAAGACTCTCGGCGGCAGGATTACACTTAAGGAAGCCATTCATGCCAACTTTGACACATGGCACCCAACCGATTCACGCATCTTTGAACGTGCATTCAACCTAAACCCCACATTCCCCGTATACAATCCAGATGGCTCTTACGCACAACTCAATGGAACAAATACAGAGAATCCTGTGGAGATACTGAACAACCGAACCGACGACCAAAAGCGCCATAGGCTCCTGGGGTACTTCAAGGTTGACTATGAGTTCATTTCAGGGCTCACCGCCACCGCCAACATCAGCTACGAGTACAACCGGGCCACAAGCGGACTCTACAAGCCCACTTACGCCCGTATGGAAGGACAGAGCGAAAAAGGATGGGGTCAGCGAACGGAGGCTGAATTCACTAATCGCCAGATAGAAACTTACCTCACATACGACAAAAAGTTGACCGACATACATCATATCAACTTCATGGCCGGTTACTCCTATCTTGACAACACTGCCGAGGGATTTGGCGCAACACGCAGCGGCTTTGATACAAACGCCTTTAGCTACAACAATCTCGGGGCTGGCACCGACTTCCGTCAAGGCGATGTTTACTCTTACAAGAATTCCTCTAAACTCCTCTCTTTCTACGGCCGCGCCAACTACAGTCTAATGGACAAGTATATGGTTACCGTAACTTTACGGCGTGACGGCAGCTCGCGCTTTGGCAAAGACCACAAGTGGGGAACATTCCCGTCGGTTTCGGCGGCATGGCGCATAGGTAGCGAAAAGTTCATGGAGTCTGTATCAAATTGGCTCGACAACCTAAAGCTCCGCTTGGGTTATGGTGTCACCGGCAATCAGAACGGCGTAGCACCGTACAAGAGCCGTGCGGTGCTCTCAGCTGCCGGCGCGGCTTATTATGATGCTTCGACAGGCACATGGAAGAATGCTTATGTGCAGTCGCAGAACACCAATCCCGACCTTAAGTGGGAGTCGACGGCACAGTGGAACGTCGGTTTTGACTTCGGCTTCCTCAATCGCATCGACGGTACTCTTGAATTCTATCGCAAGAAGACCAGTGACCTGCTATGGACATATCCCGTTCCACAGCCGCCTTACCTCGTGGGCACGATGCTCGCCAACGTAGGCGACATGGTCAACAAGGGTGTTGAACTTACCATCGGAGCAACCATCCTGCGCTCCAAGGACTTCTCGGTGAGTGCCAACGCTTCTATAGCCTACAACAGCCAGAAGATAACTAAGCTCTCTAACGATAACTACCAGGCTACAGGCCTCCAGGCCGGTTCATTGCACAACATTCGCGGTTTGAGTGGCATCTACTCCCAGGTTATTGAGGAAGGTTATCCCGCCGGTGAGTTCTATGGCAACGTATGCCAAGGCATCGACGCGGAAGGCAATTATATCCTTAAGGCCGATGAGAATGGCGAGGCCGTGAAGGAGCACCTCGGTTCGGCCATACCAAAGTGGAACCTTGGTATTTCTATAAACGCAGCTTATAAGGACTTTGACTTTAGCATGTCCGGCTACGGTATGTTTGGCCATAAGATACTCAACGCCACGAAGATGGAACTTTACGACGCCACGCGTCTGCCATCACAGAACACTCTTGATGAATTCCTCGGCAGCGGCATCAAGTCTGGGGCTGTATATTCCGACTACTTCATCGAGAAAGGCAATTTCTTCCGCATGCAGAACATCACCATCGGCTATAGTATACCGGGCGTAAAGAAGGCTGGCCTTGAGCGTGTGCGCTTCTACTTCACCGCCGAGAACCTGTTCGTGCTCACCGGATATTCAGGAATGGATCCTGAGGTCTACATCCCCGACAATGTGCTCAGTGGCCCCGGTATAGACAGGCTTATAACAGACAGTTCCACAAGTGAGGGCTCAACATTCTCGCCGCGTCCGCGCACGTTCTCATTCGGGGTCAACGTGGCGTTCTAAATACTCAACTGACGTATTATAACTTTAAACCCAAAGATAATAATCATGAAGATAAAGACATTATACTGCGCAATGCTAAGCAGCGCCCTTGTATTTTCGAGCTGTACAAATCTCGATGAGGAGCTGTACAATCTGGTCTCTGCCGACGACTACGGGAAGACAGAGAGTGAGATTAACACAATCGTTGGTGGTGCTTATGCCTCACTGCGAGGCTACGGCTCATCTACAGATGAGGGCAATGGCGTCAACTGCTACCCTGCCAGCGAATACGTGTTCTTCCTCAACGAGTGCAGCAGTGACGAGGCTTGCATACCAACCCGAGGCACCGATTGGTACGATGGCGGACGCTATCAGCAGTTGCAGCGCCACAACTGGACGGCAGACAACACTTGTGTGCTGGCAGGATGGAGATACGCCTTCGTGGGGGTGTCGAAGGTGAACGCAATCGTCTATCAGGTTGAACAGAGCGGACTCACTGATGAAGCTAAGCAAAAGGTGAATGCAGAGCTTCGCGGCCTGCGTGCATACTATTACTACCTGCTTCTTGATGGGTTTGGCAATGTGCCTATTACCACCGACTTCACCCAGACCGAACTGCCGGTCAACTCCACACGAAAGGAAGTGTATGACTTCGTTGAGAAAGAGCTCACCGAGGTCATCGACCTGCTGCCATCCGGAGTACAGTATGGTCGCTTCACCAAGAACGTGGCCAACACCCTCCTGGCACGTCTCTACCTAAACGCCGAGGTATATACCGGTACTCCGCAGTGGCAGAAATGCCTGGATGCCTGCGACAAGGTGTCGGGCTATTCGCTCACACCCGATTACAAGGCAAACTTCCTCATAAAGAACGAGACATCAACTGAGATTATCTTCGCCATACCTTACGATCACAAGCAGGGCACCACAGGCAATTACCTTGCCTCTATGACCTATCATTACAACCAAAAATGGGCGTTCTCAGCTGACGGCTCATATCAATGGTGCGGCAACGGCATCTGCGCCCAGCCCGGTTTGTACTCTTCTTATGAGGAGGGCGACAACCGTCGCGACAAAACTCTCCTGATAGGCCAGCAGTATCGTGCCGACAATGGTTCTGAAGTGCTTATGGACAATGGTGAGCCCCTGTGCTATACTGAGGAGATAAATAGCAACGACGATGCCACTCAGCCACAGGGAGCGCGTCTTGCCAAGTACGAGTGGAGTGCCACGGACTCTTGGGAGCGCGACAACGATTGGGTGCTCATGCGCTACGCCGAGGTGCTGATGATGCAGGCTGAGGCTAACTACCGTCTCGGATACACATCGACGGCTCTCAATTATATCAACAAGATTCGCGAGCGTGCCGGACTGCCCGGCCTCACCGACCTTGACGAGCAGAAGCTTGACGACGAATGGAAGCATGAGTTTGCCTTCGAGGGACTGCGTCGCACAACCAACATACGCTTCGGCACCTACTTCAAGTCTTGGTGGGAGAAAGATGATGACGCTGATGACCACCATACCGGCATATTTCCCATACCAGCAGAGGAACTGAAGAAGAATCCCAACCTGCGTCAGAACCCCGGCTATTCAGATAACTGATCACCAGGAAAAGATGAAAAGGTTATTGCTTTACACAATGCTTTTCACTGTTTGCGCCGTCATGCTGCCGTCATGCAGCGACAGCAATGACGGCGACAGTGGAAACGGTGATAAGGATTACACAGAAACGGTGAAGTCCGTATTGCCCACCAAGACAAACAACATGAACGTGTATGTCCATTTCATGCCTTGGTTCGAGACATCCTCGTCAAGCCTCGACGGAAAATGGGGTTGGCACTGGATCATGAACACCTCGATTGATCATTCTACAGGAGATGTCGCCTCGCACTATCATCCCCTAACAGGCCCTTACGCATCTGGCGACAAAACCATTCTCAAATACCAATGCTTGCTGATGAAGTATTCAGGCGTTGACGGTGTTATGGTTGATTGGTACGGTTCAGATGCCGACAATACCACTGCGCGACATACAAGCAACACGGGGCCTTGTTCAGCATAATCGAGAAGACCGGCCTCAAGATGGCCATTGTCTATGAGGACCAGACGCTGTCTAAAGTTTCTGACCCTGTTGCAAAAGGTCGTGAGGACATGAGATACCTCGCCACGCATTTTTTCCAATCCGACAACTATGCCAAAGTGAGAGGCAAACCTCTGCTCCTCGTATTCGGGCCACAAGCTGTCAAGACGCCCAAGCTGTGGTTTCGCATTTTCCAAGCACTAACGGACAGACCGGCCTTTGTGGTGCTCAACGGCCACTCCTCACTTGTCAACGATGAGTCATATTCCAACAGCATGGGCGAATATCTTTGGGGCAATGCGGCTTCCGACAGCTGGTACAGATGGGCGAAAGGCAATTTCGACTTTGTCATTGGCGGCGCCATGCCCGGCTTCAAGGACTATTATAAGGAGGGCAACGCCGGAGACGGCTATGCTTCCTATGATGACGAGGGTGGGTCGCTCTTCGACAGACAGCTGAGGGCGGCCGGCGACGCCGGACTACAGTGGCTGCAAGTCTCGACATGGAATGACTATGGCGAGGGCACAATCATAGAACCTACCGCCGAATTTGGTTACCGCTATCTATCAAAGCTGCAGGCCTTCACCGGAGTAGGCTACAAAGAGTCAGACCTACAGCTTATATATAGGTGGTACACTCTCATGGTGAAACATGCGTCAGAAAGTTCCGCGCTCAAGACTCTCGATGAGTGTTTCAACCTCTTGAACACTCTTCAGCCTGACAAGGCATCCCAACTGATGGACAATCTTTAATGTATCAACAATGTTTAAGAAACAAAACCATTTATGCCGTTGCCTGGCCGCCGCGCTACTGTTCGTGGCGGCCCCGACGGCGGGCTTTGCGGCCGATGTGGTGACTTCGCCCGATGGAAGCATCAAGGTGACGATAGGTGTCAAGGACGGCAGGCCGTATTACACTGTCAATCACAACGACAAAGTTGTGGTCAACACGTCCTATCTTGGTTTTCGGCTCAGCGACGCACCGTTCGACAACGATTTCAGGATAACGTCAAAGTCAAGGAACACGAAGCATGGGACGTGGACACAGCCGTGGGGGGAGGATCGCGTTGTAGACTGCCACTACAATGAGCTCCGTGTCAATCTGCAGCAGAAGGACAGGCTGAGACGGCAGCTCTCTTTGGTGTTCCGAGTATTCAACGACGGGCTGGGCTTCCGCTATGAGTTTCCGCGCCAAAAGAACCTTGGTGACTTCCAGATAATGGAAGAGAAAACACAGATTACCATGCCGGTTGATGCCGAGGCATGGACCGAACCCACCAATCGAACCCGATACTATGAGGCTCTTTGGACGAAAGCTCCGCTCAGCACTAAGGATACCGTATCTACGCCAATCACCATAGAGGTAGGCGACTCACTGTTTATGGTGCTCCACGAAGCCAACCTCACCGACTATGCGAGTCTCAATTATACTCCGCGCCATCTCCCCGGAGCGGCTGTGACACTCGTCGCGGCACTCACACCTTGGAGCAACGGCGTTAAGGTGTATGCCACAGCTCCGTTCGTATCGCCATGGCGTACAATAACCATCACTAAGACTCCCGGTGAGCTCATAACGTCGAAACTGATGCTCAATCTCAATGAACCTTGCAAGATAGCTGACACTTCGTGGATTACAACAGGAAAATATGTCGGCATTTGGTGGGAAATGCATATGAGGGATTATACTTGGAGTCAAGGGCCGAACCACGGAGCGACTACATATAATGCCAAAAGATACATCGACTTTGCCGCTCGCCATCACATGAAAGGGGTGCTAGTGGAAGGTTGGAACTATGGTTGGGACGGCGACTGGACAAAGGATGGCGACAAGTTCAGCTTCACCAATGCTTACCCAGACTACGACCTCGAGGGCCTTCAGCGCTATGCTCTCGACAGAGGCGTAAGCCTTGTGGCACACAACGAGACAGGCGGCGCGGCAAGTAACTATGAGAACCAGCTCGACAGCGCGTTTTCTCTTTACCGGCGGCTTGGCATAAAGGTCATAAAGACGGGTTACGTCAATCCCCTCATGGATGACAAGGAAGACCAGCACTCGCAGTACGGCATACGCCACTACCGGAAGGTCTTGGAGACGGCGGCAAAATATCACATCATGGTCATCAACCACGAACCGGCCATGCCATCAGGTCTCTGCCGCACGTGGCCAAACCTGATGTCGGGTGAGGGCATGCGCGGACAGGAGTACAACGCGTGGAGCTCAGATGGGGGCAACCCGCCGTATCATGTTTGTGTATTACCGTTCACGCGCGGCCTTGCAGGAGCAATGGACTTCACTCCTGGCATTTTTGACTTTACAAATAAGGCACAGCCAGGCACTCGCCCGCAAACCACCGTCACGAAGCAACTTGCAGAGTACATACTGCTATATTCACCGTGGCAGATGGCTGCGGACAAGATAGAGAACTATGAAGGTCATCCCGCCTTCAGTTTCATAGAGACCGTGCCCACAAATTTCGAGAAGACGGTGGTGCTTGACGCGAAGATTGGCTCATTTCTGACTATCGCCCGAAAAGACCGATACAGCGACGATTGGTATGTGGGGAGTGCGACGGATGAAAACCCGCGTGACATCACAGTCAACTTCTCCTTCCTCGACAAAGACAACCAGTATGTCGCTGAGGTGTTTTCCGACGGGCCTGGAGCCGACTATCGTACAAATCCCTATCCGATAAGCTATGAAAGGATATTGGTGAAAAGCAACGACTCCCTTAAAATACATCTCGCACCAAGCGGTGGCGCAGTGATAAGAATTAAATATGCAAGATAACATAAGGAATATCGACGCACGCAATTGACTTTCATTGGATGAAAGCAAATACCAATCGATTATGACATGGCATGAGCTTAGTCTGAGAATTTATCCTGCACACTGTCCTATGACCATACATTGACAGGCATTGTACCCCAAATATGCAGCAGATATGAATTAACTCTATGTGCATCAAATAGAATGCCCGAGGAGAGAATCCTCGGGCATTCTATTCTTATTCTCCCAAAATATGGCGGCAGTTTTTTATATTCTCTCAACCTGTTTCACCCCCTTTACAGTGCGCAACCTCTTTATTAGAGACTCAAGGCGCGAGGTGTCTTCAAGCATAACCACCAGGTTGCCCCTAAACAAGCCATCGTTGCTGTCGATGCTTATAGAGCGCAATGTCAGTCGTTCGTCTTTGCTTATTATGCTTGTAAGGTTGTTTACGATGCCTATGTCGTCATTTCCAATAACTCTGAGTGTGATTGAATACTTCGACGAACCTTTGCCGCTCCATCGGGCTTTGACAATACGGTAGCCGAAACGCTTTCTCAACTCTGCCGCATTAGGACAGTCGGTTCGGTGTATCTTTATTCCTCCGTTGACTGTGACGAACCCGAAGACGTCGTCACCATAAATCGGTTGACAGCAACGGGCAAGTTGATAGTCGATGCCCTTAAGGTTTCTGTCTATAACCAAAACATCGTCATTGGGCACAGACATCTCATTGGCAGCATTGAAATTGAATTCCTCCGCACTTCGGGCAGGCTGGTCCCCTGCCCCACTCTTTTCCTTTGACTGAAGCTCAACGTACTTGTCGATTACCTCATTGGTGTCCAATTCGCCATCTGCAATCTGCCTATAGAAATCGCTAACCTCTTTGAAGCCCATCTTTTTGATAAGCCGGGCCATGGTTGACTCATCGAATTCAATCTTGCGGTTCTTGAATTTCCTCTCTATGACTTCTTTCGCATACTGCCCTTCCTTCACCTGCGTTTCTTTCAAGGCCAGCCTTACCTTAGCCTTGGCGCGCGATGTCTTCACGATGTTGAGCCATGCCTGCTTGGGTTTCTGGGTGCTTGAGGTCAGTATCTCAACCTGGTCGCCACTGTGCAGTTCTTCGCGCAAGGTTACAATCTTGTTGTTTATCTTGGCCCCTGTGCAGCTACTGCCTATCTTTGAATGTATGTGGTAGGCAAAATCCAATACTGTTGCGCCTTTTGGAAACTTAAACAAATCTCCTTTTGGGGTGAAAACGAATACCTCGTCCTCATACAAATCCATTTTAAACTGATCCATGACCTGCAGGTCATCGCTCGTTTCGAGGATGTTGCGTATGTTTGTAAGCCATTCATCGAGCCCGCTTTCACCTTTTATGCCCTTGTATCTCCAGTGTGCCGCCACTCCCCGCTCGGCTATCTCGTCCATCCTCTCGGTCCTTATTTGCACCTCAACCCATTTCTGTTCAGGCCCGAGCACCGTGATATGCAGGCTTTCATATCCATTTGACTTCGGCACAGACAACCAATCGCGTAAGCGCTTCGGATTCGGCTGATACATGTCAGTGACAATGGAATAAGCCTGCCAACACTGCATTTTCTCCTTGTCTTGCGGCGAATCGAGAATGATACGTATGGCAAACAAGTCGTATATGCCTTCAAAGGCACACTTCTGTTTCTTCATCTTTTGCCATATCGAATGAATGCTTTTTGTCCTGCCTTTCATGTGGAAGCGCAGTCCGGCATCCATAAGCCGTTTCTGTATCGGTTCGATGAACCTGCTGATATAGGCATCACGGGCCTGCTTGGTGGCATTCAGCTTGTCCTTTATCATGTAATAGGCATCGTGCTCCAAGTATTTCAACGACAGATCTTCAAGTTCGCTTTTCAGCTTATACAGGCCAAGCTTGTGGGCCAGCGGGGCGTAAAGATAGGCAGCCTCTTCAGACACCCTCATCTTGGCCTCTGTGTTCTCCGTGTCACGTATTTGCCTCATGAGGTTAACCCTGTCTGCTATCATGATTAGAATCACCCGCATGTCTTCGGCGAAAGACAGCAACAGGTTGCGGAAATTCTCACTCTCAATGACAGGATTCTTGGCATACAGGTCGGCTATCCTTTCCAGTCCGTGGAGTATGCGGGCCACGGAATCGCCGAACTGCTCACGCACTTCGTCTATTGAAACATAACCGTTAGACACGCTTGGGTGCAGCAGTATCGCCAGCACGGCATCTCTTTTGAGCCCAATCTCGTCGACAACAATCATGGCTGTTTGGAAACCGAACAATACCGGGTTAAGCCCAAACACATCACGCTTGATGAGATTCTGTTTTACAGAATCAGCAAGGTGGCCACGTATCTTCTTCTCGTCATCGGGAAGAAGTGACGGCCCAATCTTTTCCTTCAGCGTGGAGTATAATAGCAAAGATGCTGCTTTTTCCTGATGTGTAAACTCAAATCTATCGGCCATAATTACTCTCTGTGTGTTAATATATCATTGCAAAGGTACAACTTTTATCTCATTATTTCAATTTTTCGGCGGAAAGTTAGTATATTTGTGACGAAATTACTTTAAATTCAATATATATGTTATCACAAGACGACTTGAAACAGATTGCCTCCAAGGGCATTTCAGAAGAGCAAATCAAGAATCAGCTTGATGAGTTTAAAACAGGCTTCCCATTTTTGAGATTAGAAGCAGCTGCCGGCATCGGCCATGGAATCATGGCTTTGACCGACGACGAATGCAAACAGTATGAGGCTGCATGGGAGAATTACAAGGAACAAGGCAAGCAGATAGTGAAGTTTGTTCCTGCCTCTGGTGCCGCAAGCCGTATGTTCAAAGACTTGTTTGCTTTCCTTGACGCTGATTACGATGTTCCGACGACAGATTTTGAAAAGCATTTTTTCGACGGCTTGAAGCGGTTTGCTTTCTATGATGCGCTTGACAAGGCTTGCTTAAACAACGAAGGCAAGTCTGTCTGCGACTTGATAGCCGACGGCAACTATAAGGCGATTGTGGCCAACCTACTGGAGAGCAAGGGGCTGAACTATGGGCAGCTGCCTAAAGGATTGTTGCTTTTCCACAAATATGATGACGGTGTTCGCACTCCCATGGAAGAGCATCTGGTTGAGGGCGCCCTCTATGCTTCAAGCAAGGGTAAGTCTCGCATCCACTTTACAGTAAGCCACGAGCACCTGCATTTGTTCAAGTCGATGGTCGAGGCCAAGCTTGGATATTACAGTGAAAAATTCAACGTAGACTATGACATCTCGTTCTCTGAGCAAAAGCCCTCAACAGATACGATTGCCGCCAACCCAGACAACACCCCCTTCAGGACTGAAGACGGCAAGCTGTTGTTCCGCCCGGGAGGCCACGGCGCGCTCATCGAGAATCTTAACGAGATAGAGGCCGACATAGTATTCATAAAGAACATCGACAATGTAGTGCCCGACAGGCTCAAAGGCGACACAGTGCTATACAAGCAAGTGATTGCTGGCGTGCTCGTAACGATACAGGAAAAAGTGTTTGAATACCTCAACCTTCTTGAGACAGGAAATTACTCACACGAGCAGCTCGAGAGCATCATACGTTTCGTGCAGAACGACCTATGCTGCCGAAAGCAGGACATCAAGCACTTGGAGGATGCCGAACTGGTGATATACCTCAAAAACAAGCTGAACCGACCGATACGCGTTTGCGGTGTGGTCAAGAACGTGGGTGAACCCGGCGGAGGCCCGTTCCTTACATACAACCATGACGGCACTGTGAGCCTGCAGATACTTGAGAGCAGCCAGATAGACAAGTCTAACAAGGAGTATGTCGAGATGTTCACCAAAGGCACACACTTCAATCCCGTCGACTTGGTCTGCGCCGTAAAGGATTACAAGGGCAACGCGTTTGACCTGCCTAAATACGTAGACAAGACCACTGGCTTCATCAGCAGCAAGAGCAAGAACGGCAAAGAGCTCAAGGCCCTCGAACTGCCCGGCTTGTGGAACGGGGCCATGAGTGACTGGAACACCGTTTTCGTAGAAGTTCCGCTGACAACGTTCAATCCTGTGAAGACTGTCAACGACCTGCTCCGCGAGCAACACCAGTAACAACCAACCTGAAAAAAGCGAAGTGGCAAGCCCGACAACCGGCTTGCCACTTCGCTTTGCCATTCTTAAAACTGGAAATAGATGAACGGTTGGATGGTGCTGCTCTTTATCTGGATAACTATATAGATGACAGCTGTTATAAGCAATGCGTCGACAACTATATTGCCCCGCTTCAGGCAATATATCATGCGCTCCTGCCACGAGTCTGGAATGAAGTGGGTCAGATAGCCCAAGGCGATCAGCATGAACACATATTTGTAGTTGACGACAACCTGCCAGAACAGTTCGGGGTGGAAGTCGGTGAATATTTGCTTCAGCATTACACCACTTGCCTCGAACGTTCCGTTTCTGAAAAATATCCACGTGAAGCATACGAAATGGAAAGTGATTATGCACGCCAATGCCTTGCGCAAGCCGTGTGAACGGTAATTCCTGTCGTGGTGAAGCACATCGGTGCGGAAATACTTATGAGCAGCCAGCGCCAAACCGTGCATGCCGCCCCAGGCCACGAAATTTAGGCTTGCGCCATGCCACAATCCGCCAAGAAGCATGGTAACCACCAGGTTTACATACGTGCGCAGCTTTCCCTTGCGGTTGCCTCCCATCGATATGTATATATAGTCGCGTATCCACGTAGAGAGCGAAATATGCCAGCGCCTCCAAAACTCCGATATGCTGCTGCTGACGTATGGTGCGTTGAAGTTCATTGGAAAATGGAATCCCAGAAGCAGCGCCAAACCAATGGCCATGTCGCTGTATCCGCTGAAGTCGCAATATATCTGCAGGGCATAGCCATACAACCCGAGCAGATTCTCTATCCCGCTGTACAATCCGGGATTGTCGAATATACGGTCAACAAAGTTGAGGCTGATGTAATCGCTTATCACTGCTTTCTTGAAGAGGCCTATGGAAATAAGGAACACGCCCTTGGCAAACATGTCGCTTGTAACGACCAACGGATGCCGTATCTGAGGGGCGAAGTCGCGCGCCCTGACTATGGGGCCGGCAACGAGTTGGGGGAAAAACGACACAAAGAACGCATAGTCAAGCAACGAGGGCAGAGGTTTGAGCTGTCCGCGATACACATCTATCGTATAGCTGAGGCTTTGAAACGTGAAGAAGCTTATGCCAACGGGCAGGAAGATGTCCCACGGCTGAAAGTTGAAGTCAACCATGCGGGCAATGAGACCTGCAAAGAAATTGGTGTACTTGAAATAGCCCAGCATGCCCAATCCGATGCAAAGGCTCAGCGCAACCAGCACCTTTGGCAACAGCCTGCGCTCGGGGTGGCGCTGCCTGTAGTTCCATATTCCGGCTGCAATGAAATAATCGCTCACGGTGACAATGGCCAGAAGCACAAAGTAAACACCGCTGCTCTTATAATAGAAGTAGTATGAAAAGGCCGTGACAAACAGCAATCGCAGAACTCGCTGCCTCTGCAGGAGCATGTAGACGAACGAAAAGCCCAGGAAGAGAAACAGGAAAAGGCCGCTGCTGAATATCAGAGGCTCGTCTGGATTGTATGCCAACAAATGTAAAATACTGTCAAGCATTGTTCTATTTAATGTTGTTTCGACGTTTATAGTTTTCAAATCCGGCCATGAATGATTCAAAGATGTAGTTGGCCACATGCTTCCCACCGGCAAAGCTCAGGTGGGTGTAGTCTTTGTTGGCCCATCCTTTGTCCACCATGGCTTTCATGCTCTCGCGCCCTCCCATGGCCTCGAACAGGTTGAAATAAGCCACACGGCACTCCGAGGCCATCAGCTGTTGGTAAGCGGCGAGCGACTCAACCCCGTTCATGGTACGTATGCCGGCAGCCGTGCGCTGGTCACGGTCGGGCACGCTCACTATGAGTATCGATGCCTCTGGGAATGCCTTGCGCAGGTTGTCGACAGCCTTCTGCATACGCTTTGTGTATGCCTTGTAATTGGCAATCTGGCTTTTTTCATTCAGCACGTTGAGTCCGAAATGCAGCACGATAAGGTCGTATGGGCGAAGCCTGGCAAAATCTCGCAATGTTTGCTGCGGTATGCTTGCCAGCGTATATCCTGCCGACCCCCTCATGCTGAAATTGTCGAGCACCACCCCTCCGGCCGATTCGAGCGCCATGCCGTAGACATAGGTGTCGCGGCCAACGCCGGTGAAGCTGTATGATATGCTGTTGGTGGTGTCGGCCATGGTAAGCATCTGTACCGACGGCGACGACTTCACGTTGTACGTGTGCCGCCTGCCGTTGCCCGTCTGTGCCGTCACTGTAAGCGTCGTGTCGGTACGCAAGAAGAGGCGGGCCACTTGCCACGAAGCCGAGTGCGGCTTGTATGTCGTGCCTTTAGTTGTGACAAAAGCCCCTTCAGACGGTATGAAGTATCGCTGGTTTATGCCCTCCACCTTGTGTGAGTATGGTTTCTTTACCACCTCATACTCTGCAAAGCCTCCGAAATTTTGTGTTATCGTGCGCCGAAAACCGTTTATTTTGCTTCCGCAGTCAACCCACCCAACTCCGTTTCCGCCAAACGCCTGTTGCAGTTTTTCGCGCAAGTCGCACGTAAGTATGTCGCCCTCGATGAACGAATCGCCAAAGTAGGCAATACGCACCGGGCGCCCAGCCGCCCCCGCACCGGCAAGCATGTGGTAAAAATGATCCATTCCACCGGCCTCGCCTGCAGAATAGTCGGCAATCATGGTAACACCATCAGGGTGCACCTCCTCTACCCTTGCTGCCGTACTGTCACTGTCGGCAACGGCAACGGGCGCAGGTGGAGCTGGTGGCGCAACTACTTCGGCTGTGGCGCCGTCGGTTCCATAAGGTTCGGGCAGCACGTCGCTCAGTATGTTGACGTGGCGCAATTCAATGTCATTGACATATAATGTGGGCAACATGTGCATGGCCAGCAGTATTGCCACAACAAGGCCGGTCAGCACAAATGCCCGGGAGCATTGGTTCATGATTTGATGTTTATGAGGAAACCGTCCAAGACTTCTATGCCCTTGTTGGTACAGATGCCGCGCAGAGAGATAAATATAAGGTTGTAGAATATTTCTTCCATAGAGTACATGTTATAGAGTTGCGACATCATTATATATCGTTCTTGCGCGCTTAGTATATATATAATAAGGTCGTAATTGACGTCTTCACGAAAATATCCCTCACCAATGCCCCGGTGGAGGAATTCGCGGAATTGCTTTTGCGACTTTTTCTTGTCTTCCTCGAAATACCTCATTATCCTGGGATATTTCATCAGGTCGGAATAGAATACAGGGTTGGTAAACTTGAATTGCTCTATTGTGAGCCTGAAAGAGTGAAGTACGATATCCATAACGTTGTCGGCCCCTTCGGCAAATTCGCGCAGTGCTTCCTGCTGGGCACTTTTGCGCTTCTTGACGCCTTCAAACAGCAAGTCTTCCTTGTTCTCGCATATCTCGTAGATGGTGCGCTTCGAAATCGACAGCGAATTAGCAATGTCATCCATCTTCACCGCCTTGATTCCTTTCTCTGCAAACAGGGCCATCGCAGCAGACAGTATTTTCTCCTTGAGCGATTCTTTATATGTTGTTATATTTTTATTTTCAACCATAATCGATAATTTAATTTGCAAAGTTACTAAAATAATAAAAAAAGCCGATAGTTTTCAATTAGTTTTTCTTACCTTTGCATAGAAGTTAATATGCATCAAGCACCATTCTGCATGCTCACCGGGCCAGCCCGGATGGGAATCGCGGCCGAGCGTTTTCTTTACAGAAACGGGGGCGCGGCATGCCGGGCAAGGGCCCAGTGGCCCATACGGCCCATACGGGCATGCCGGACAGGCCGTTTGGACATCCCGTACAGGGCGTTTCGGGGCGGCAAATGGCGCATGTTGCAACATGTTGAACCATAGTTTGTTACATACAAATGGCAGGACAGGTAATTTTAACGTACGAAACGGGGCTGCTCAGCCAGCCATGCAACAACATAAAAACGAATTAAGGAGTAACTATCATGGTGAAAATTTCAAAGGAGGCCGCATTGCAGTATCATGCCAATGGCAGGCCGGGAAAAATCGAGGTCAAACCCACAAAACCCTATCGGACGCAGACAGACTTGAGCTTGGCGTATTCTCCGGGCGTGGCATATCCGTGCCTGGAAATACAGCAGAACAATGAAGATGCCTACAAATATACCGACAAGGGCAACCTTGTGGCCGTGATAAGCAACGGCACCGCCGTGTTGGGCCTCGGCGACATAGGGGCCATAAGCGGAAAGCCTGTGATGGAGGGCAAGGGCCTGCTGTTCAAGATATATGGCGGCATCGACGTGTTCGACATAGAGGTGGCCGAGAAAGACCCGGAGAAATTCTGCGAGGCCGTAGAGCGCATAGCGCCCACTTTCGGAGGCATCAACCTTGAAGACATCAAGGCACCCGAATGCTTTGAAATCGAACGCCGTCTGAAAGAGGAACTCGACATTCCCGTCATGCACGACGACCAGCATGGGACAGCCATTATCTCCGGTGCAGGCTTGATCAATGCACTGGAGATCGCAGGGAAGAAGATCGAGGACGTGAAGATCGTGGTGAATGGCGCCGGAGCCGCTTCCATCTCTTGCACGAAACTATATATAATGTTGGGGGCAAGGAAGGAAAACATCATCATGTGCGACAGCAAAGGGGTTATCTCCACACATCGCACGGACTTGAACGAATCCAAGAAATTCTTCGCTACCGACCGCGACATCAAGACATTGACGGAAGCCGTCGTCGGAGCTGACGTGTTCTTAGGATTATCGGTCGCCAATGTGTTGACTCAAGATATGGTCCGCTCCATGAATACGAACCCGATCGTGTTCGCTTTGGCCAACCCGAATCCGGAAATCTCGTATGCCGATGCAATGGCCTCACGCGACGATATTATTTTTGCCACAGGCCGTTCCGACTATCCGAACCAGATCAATAATGTATTAGGATTCCCTTATATCTTCCGCGGCGCATTGGATACACACGCCAAAGCGATCAACGAAGAGATGAAATTAGCAGCCGTTTAC
>OHQS01000449.1_pt1 | contig 25352 bp, 21 predicted proteins | sample 1578181 | NCBI WGS metagenome assembly OHQS01 (sample SAMEA3879528, study PRJEB24766) | human gut metagenome | biome: human-associated habitat; feature: feces | place: USA | collected 1985/1987 | reverse complement strand
TCATGCTGACTATGCGACCCCTTAACGAGCGCGGCACATGGGCGGCGAAGTCCAAAAAGGAATATGACCTTGACGAAAACGGCGAGCGTATCCGCTTGCCAAGTGGCAGATACAAAACCCACAAGGTTGACCTTACAGGCTGGAACGACAAGGACAACACCCTCTTGTGGCGCAAGGCATGGGCTGACTTTACCAACGACTTTTTGGAGAGGAACGGAAGCCCGGAGCGTATCGACCACCGCAGCAACGCCGAGCGCGGCATAGACGAGATACCCACCGTCCACATGGGCGTGGCGGCTTGCCAGATGGAGAAGAAAGGTATCGCCACCGAGAAAGGCGAACTGAACCGAAATATCCAAAAGGCAAACCGCCTTATCCGGGAAATCCGGGCGCAGATTGGGAAGCTCAAGGAATGGATTGCCGACCTGTTCAAAGCGCGGGAAACCGCCCCGAAGCAGCCGCCGCAATCTCCCAACCTTGCAAATCTGTTGATGAAGTATTTGAGCGTTCAGAGAGAAAAGAGCCGGAAGTATTCGCAGCGTTGGCAACAACAGCACACAGCCGATGAACTGAAAACCATAGCGGCAGCGGTCAACTATCTTTCCGAGCATGGTATCTCTAATCTTGACGAGCTGGACGCTTCTCTTTCCTCTGTCAGTGATAGAGCCTATTCAATCCGGGAGGGAATGAAAACCGCCGAGCAGCGCATGAAAGAACTGCAAAAGCTCATGGAGTACGGCAGAAATTATCAAACCTACAAGCCCATACAGGACGAGTATCGGCAAATCCGCTGGAAAGGAAAACAGGAGAAGTTTGCGGAAGCCCGCCGCGCCGAGCTTACCCTATGGGACGCGGCAAACCGCTATCTCCATGCAAATCTGCCGAAAGGAACAAAGACCTTGCCTATTGCGGAATGGGAACAGGAATATGCTGACCTCAAAACGCAGAGGGACAGCGATTATACCAAACTGAAAGATACCCGCGCCGAGGTTGCCGAGCTTCAAAAAATCCGCAAATGCGTGGATATTGCACTCCGCGCCGACCAGCCGGAACAGACACAGAACCGCGCCAAGCGGCATGAACAGGAGCGATAAAGGAAAGGACGGGCAAGCTACTTTGCCTGTCCGTCCTAAATGTTTTCCGATAAAATGGACGCTATTGATTCCTAATATTAAAACCAACTTGCTCTTTCGTCCCTAAATTCGGGCAGGTCACTATGCTCATAAGGATTATAATTATTCAAATTGCAGCCAAACTCTTTCAATGATTTTATTTTATTATCCTTTGTCCATTCAACCAGGGAAATTCCATCAAATTCCTCTATGCTCCCATTGTTCATTTCATTTTTGAAATACCACTCCACAATCGTCTGATTTCCTTTGTGGAAAAATTGTTTGATTTCCCAAGCAACGACTTTGCCACGAGTATTCCATTCCTGAAACCAGTGTTTTACGATTTGACGGTTATTATATTTTGGACCCCAACTTTCAGTATAAATTACATCTTCTGCAAAAATATTATCAATACCTAAATCCTGTTTTGTAAGCCACATTTCAAACCATAAGTGAATATTTTTTTCTCTTTCATTCACAATCCAGCACCTCACTAACTTCCGATTTTTCGGTTTCATTCTACATCAAAACTATGAACAATTCAACCACAGAAAGAGAGGTATCAGCCATGTATTACACCCAAGAACAGATAGACCACGCCAACCAAGCCGACCTTGTTTCTTTCCTGCAATCACAGGGCGAGCAGCTTACCCGCGCCGGGAACGAGTACCGCTGGAAACGGCACGACAGCTTGACCGTCCGGGGAAACAAATGGTACAGGCACAGCCAGAGCAAGGGCGGCGCACCCATTGATTTTGTCATGGAGTTTTTCGGCAAGAGCTTCACCGAAGCCGTTGAACTGCTGACAGGAGAAAAAGGCGCAGCCCAACCGCCGGACAGACCAAGCCCCGCGTCCTTTTCTGACTTCCGACTGCCGCCCCGCAGCCCCGACAACCGAACAGCGAGGAACTATCTCACAGCAGCCCGCCGCATTGATGAAGATGTGTCGGGCTTTTTCTTTTCCACCGGGGATATTTACGAGGAAGCCGCCCACCACAACGCCGTATTCGTAGGGCGGGACGAGGACGGAGTACCACGCTACGCCCACCACTCTGGACTTCAAAAAGGCAACTACCGAGAAATCAAGGGTTTGTCGGCAGTCTTCGCCCGTGTCAAAAGAAAATACATAACGGATGGGACAGTCAACAGATGTAGGGCTGTCCCTTTTTATCACGCTTTTTTGCAGACTGCTCTTGAAATTATCACAATTCTATGCTATACTAATCATAACCGAACGGTCGGTTCTTATAAAGGAGCGAAGCAATATGAAAACAACTGAGCAACAGCACAATGAGCGCAAGCGGGAAATGATGGAAAAATGCTTTGAATGCTATGCCGAAAACGGGCTGACGGGTACGGGAATCAAAGCACTTGCCGATGCGTGCGGATGCACAAAGGCAAATCTTTATTCGTATTTTAAAAACCTTGACGAACTGATCATCGAATCTACCGCCTACTGTATGGAAAAGGTCGAGGACGACTTTATGGAGATGGCGCCCACCGACCCCAAGGATGTCGTCCGGTTTGTGAAGGAGATCCCCTACTGGACGGCCAAAAAGCACGGCAAGAAATATCGGCTGATGTATCAGATCTATACGCACCCGAAGTATATCGAGCACGGCAAGAAGTTTTTTGAGGGCGTGAACGAACGCTATACCGAGTATGCCAAGCGGCTGGAGCCGAAGATAGGCATTCCCTATACGGTCATCACGCCGCTGATCTTTATCTTCGTCCGTGCCTGCGTACACTACGCCATGTTCGAGGACGAATATTATCTTCAAACCCAGATGGAGGTCTTAAAGCAGGGGGTTGCCCTGTTCGTGGATAAGTACAAAGCAAACCAAGCATAAGCCGGTCAGCCGCCGCTCATTTACGGCGCGGGCAGCGGTGCAAAACTCCGCCGTAATAACAATTCCGAACGGAGGAAAGAAGATGAAAACAGGGAAAAAACTACTCACAGGTACACTTTTGGCGCTTTGCGCCGCTCTATTGGTGCTTTGCAGCGTGCTTGCCATAGGATGGAGCAAGGCGGCAAAAACCGACGCCGCACTGCCGGAGGTGCGGAACAACGGCACGGCGATCCAGTGGAAATACAGCGATGAAGCCGATTGGCGCGACCTGGTGGCGCTTACCGAGCTGCGGGGCGCTGCCGGAGAAAATGGAAAGAACGGCATTGACGGTAAAGACGGCAAGAACGGTGCCGACGGTAAGAGCGGAATAAACGGTATAAACGGAAAAGACGGCATTAACGGCGTTGACGGTAAAGACGGAGCCGACGGCAAAGACGGTATCAACGGAAAAGACGGCATTAACGGCAAAAGCATAGAAGTACAAAGAGCAACGGAATACATACAGTGGCGCTATGAGGGCGATGAGTGGCAGAACCTTGTGGCGATAGCCGACATCACAGGCCCCACCGGGCAGAAAGGCGCAGACGGAGCAAACGGAAAAACACCGGAGTTCCGTGTAAGCGAAAATACCCTGCAATGGCGCTACACCGGCGATGAAATATGGCTGAACCTGTACGATCTTACCGCATTAAAAGGTGCGGATGGCAGAGACGGCGCTGACGGCAAGGATGGTATAAACGGAAAAGACGGAGTCGACGGTAAGGATGGAGCAGACGGTCTGAACGGCGCCGACGGAAAAGACGGAAACACGCCCTTTATCGGCGAAAACGGAAACTGGTGGATCGGTACAAATGACACCGGTGTAAAAGCCGAAGGCAAGGACGGTTCCGCCGGCGAAAAAGGCGATACCGGCGAAAAGGGCGAAAAAGGAGACAAAGGAGACAAGGGAGACAAGGGACAGAACGGCAGCTGCGCCGGCTGGTTCTATGGTACGCTTTGGACAAAAGGCGATCTTTACAAAGAGAACGGCGCCGAACGGCCCGTTGGGATAAAAGTTTATAAAGAAGCCGAAAGCGGCGGACTTGTTTCTACATACATGGATGAGATATATCTGAAAAAAGGTCACACATACAGCGTAACCATAAGCGCATCTATGGAACTGCAATCTCACGAAGACAGAAGTGGTAATTATTCTGTTCAAATGACGGACAATTATGATGACGGCTTTTGCAGAGAAGCTACGCGCATAAAGAGAGACGGCGTAAAGCTGCCTTATTCAAGGGATCAGCACCATTTCAGTTTCAGCCGGATATATATAGCATCGGACGAAGATATTCCCCTGCGATTCAGAATTGAGCAGTCAAGCTACAAAACTACACTTCTCGGATTCAACGGTACAATTACAATTACTGCTCTTGATTAAGTTTATATAACGGAGGCAACGGAAAATGAAAAAACGAATACTCAGTATCCTGCTCACCCTATGTATGCTGTTCTGCCTTGTGCCGACAGGCGTATTTGCCGAGGGCGAGACAGCAACGGGCTCTGCTGCGATACAGCTTGGCACAGACGCACTAAGTAAAAATGTAAACACAGCGACCGCACCGACCGTGTATTTCGGGCAAGACCATGAAAATAATCCCGGTGCATGGCGCGTCATCGACTATGACGGAAACAGTGCAGCCGGCATAGCCGGGAATATGACCCTGCTTGCGGCAAATAACATGGGGTTGTCAAAGTTCGGTGCGAGCAACGCTTATGCGGACAGCGCGTTGAAAGAGGCAATAGACGCGCTTGCGGATAAGCTGACGGCGAAAGAAACCGATGCTGTTGAAAAACGGACCCTTGCAAGCGGAAACTACGATGAGGAAAATACCGACGGTGTAGCGGGTCCTGCGGTAAGCAATGCTGTTTTTTGGCCGCTTTCCTCAAAAGAGGCTAATGCGGTAAACAACGATTTGCGTGTCGTGGATCCCGAGCATCCGGGTTGGGCGTCAAGCTATTGGTGGCTGCGCTCCCCAGACGAAGACTATTCCACTGCCTTTGTGGCTGGTAGAGGTGAAGTCCGCTACTATGGTGGATACTCTACTTCCAAGGAGTTTGGCGTTCGTCCCGCTTTCGACTTGAATTTGGACTCTGTCCTCTTTGCATCCGCCGCCGTGGGCGGCAAGCCCGACGGAGGGCTGCAGCCCGTTTCCCCAAATTACACCGGAAACGAATGGAAGCTGACCCTTTATGACAGCAAGCGCAACGATTTCAGCAGAACTACCTGGGAGGTTTCCGCTTCCACCAAGGGCGGCACCGTAGAGATATCCTATACCGACGCAAAAACCGGCGCAAACGAATATATTTCCGCTCTGATCTTTGATGATGTCGGTAATGTAATCTATTACGGCCGCAGCAACGCCTCCCTCACAGAAAAAGACGGTACGGCACAGCTTACCATTCCTGCCGGCTTTGCCGAGGGTACCTATACCCTGAAGGTCTTCAACGAGCAGTACAACGGCGACCGCAAAACCGACCTTGCAAGCGGTTTCGCGGATGTTACGCTGACGGTTGAAAAGCGGGTCGACGAACAGTTCACCCTTGCCCCCGGCGGCAGATACTATTTTGACCTTTCGGCAATGGATATTCCCGGAACGGTAAACAGCAATTTGCCTGACAGCACCCTGCATTATGTGCCTTTTACCTATGCAGGTACGGTGGATGCCTATTCGATGGAAAATGAAACCGATACCGCCAAGCAGCCCTACGAGCACAGCCTTTTTATTGCGGACTATAACGTGAAATGTTCTTTGCAGCGGGAGACGTTGGCAGAAATGAACCTGATTTATGGCCAGACCTATACAGCGAGTAACGTGAACTATACGCTCCGCGCCCCATCTGTTGGAGACCATCACCGTAATGAAGGAGAAGGCTCTGGTCTTGCACCAATTGACAATGAATGGGATACGATCTATCAGAAGTCAGCCGATTATATCAAAAACTGGTATAAAATGCGCTCTTTCGGCCAGGATATAGGTACTGGGAATGTCGAGGGAATGTATCTATCTCGTGGTGGACACTTCGCTGCACAGGCTACATTTTGGGCAAGGCCAACCCTTCCGGAGCGGGACATTGGTTTCCGCCCCGTCCTTGAACTGCCGACAGATCTTGCCGCCGACAGCCTGAAGGCGGTTGCGTTGATCATGGCCGGTTATATGCCCGGCGAGCAGCAGAACTGGATCAATATCATCGTGAAAAAGGGCGAGAGCTTCAAAGCGCCCGCTGCCGAGGGTCTGCCCCGCCCGGACAGCATTTCGGCAGATGCACAACTGTGGTGGGTAGACGAAAATTCAAACTTCTACAAGCCCGGCGATACCGTTCCCGCAGATGTTTCGGCACTTACCGCTTTATGGGGCGGCTTCGGTCTGTTTTTGGATCGCGGCGACGGCGAGGTCGAGGTCACACCGGACAATTATACCGATATTTTCGGCGACGGGACTGCCTCCTTTGTTCTGCCTAAGGGCAAGAACTTTAGTACACTTAGGGATTCAGTGAATCTGACAGGCAAGGATATTTTGGAAATTTATTCGACCGGCAGGCTTGAAAGATACGGTTGTGTTTTCCCGAATCTGAAGCTCAAGAATGCCGACCTGACCTCTGTGCGCTTGAGCGAAAAGTATATCGGAAAGAGCAACCCGCTCTTTATCACGGCGGACGGAAAGAATACCATCGAAAGTCTGAACGGAATTAGCAAGAGCATGAACACCCTTTCCATTCTCGGCAACGGCTCGCTGACGCTGAACGGCGCACTGACGCTCAGCCAATACACCCAGTATGGCGGTGGCAGCGTCACCATGACGGACGGGCTCACGGCGTACTATCTTACCGTAGACAGCGGCTCGCTTACCGTAACGGGCGATCCGCAGGCCATTACGCTGCGGGATCAAGATTTAGGCTATCTGCAAATGGGCGACGGTGTGCGGCTGTTCACGGGCTCTTCGGCGCAGGATGCCGCAGAAGCTGTTATTCCGCAGCTTTCCGCTGAAATGCAAGAACTGTATCAGCGCTATCTGGCGGATGACAACACGCTGACAAATGAAGAGTTTGCCGCGCTGTACAACGCACTCAGAGAGCGGTTCAACGCTATCTTCCGGCAGCTTTCCGACAAGACCTATGTGCGTATCACGGGCGCTTGGGATGTGACCTATCAGCCCGGCACAAACGGCTCGGGCAATGCGGTCACAGATATTAAGTTCTATAACGATGCTCTCACGCTGCGAGGCGCTTTGTTCACTCGCACGGGGTACACGCAAGTAGGCTGGGCGACCGTTGACGGCGGCGAAAAGGTCTATGCTTTCGGCGGCGGCTATACCACCAATGCGGCGCTGACCCTCTATCCCGTGTGGAACACGAATAAATATACAATTACCTTTGATAGCAACGGCGGCAGTGAAATCGCACCCATTACACAAGACTATGGTACGGCAATTACCGCACCTGCCGACCCGACAAGAGAGGGCTACACCTTTATCGGTTGGGATAAGGAAATTCCCACGACCATGCCTGCCGAGAATATGACTGTCACCGCACAGTGGAAAGACATCGAAAAGCCCACGGGCGAAATTAAAATCAGCGAGAACAGTTGGAAAGCGTTCCTCAACAACATCACCTTCGGTCTGTTCTTTAAGGACACGCAAACGGTGACGATCACCGCAGCCGACAACAGCGGCGAAACGGTAACGGTTGAATATCTGCTGTCAGATAAGGAATTGACAAAAGCGGAGCTTGACGGCATGACCTTCACAGCGTACACCGCACCGTTCGGCATTGACCCCGATAACGAATACATTATCTATGTCAGACTGACCGATAAGGCGGGCAATACGGACTACATCTGCTCGGACGGCATTGTGCTTGACGGCACAAGCCCGGTTATCACCGGCATTGAGGACGGCAAAATCTATTGCGAGGCACAGACCGTAACGATTGACGAGAAATATGTAGATACCGTCACCGTAAACGGCACAGAGGTCACGCTTGACGAAAACAACAGCTTTACTCTCGCTCCCGCAGACGGCGAGCAGAGAATCGTTGTCACCGACAAGGCGGGCAACACCGCCGAGATGACCGTAACGGTCAACGACGGGCATACCTATGGTGAATGGGTATCGAACGGCGACGGCACGCACACCCGTCAATGCACGGTGGACGGCTGCAACGGCTCCGAAACCAAAGACTGCTCCGGCGGCAAGGCGACTTGCAAGGACAAGGCGGTTTGCGAGGTTTGCGGCAAAGCCTACGGCGAGCTTGACCCGAAGAATCACACCGCCCTCAAGCATATCTCCGCCAAGGCGGCCACCGAGGACGCCGAGGGCAACATCGAGTATTGGTACTGCAGCGGCTGCGGAAAGTATTACAGCGACAAAGACGGCACCAAGGAAATCAAAAAAGCCGACACCGTAACGGCTAAGCTGCCGAAGTCTCCCCCGACCGGCGATACAAGCAACCTCATGCTGTGGATCGCACTGCTGTTTGTCAGCGGCGGCGTTGTGACCGGCACTACGGTTATAAGCAAAAAGAAAAAACACTCTGCCGAATAACAGAGTGCAGAATAATGTAAAGCGGCAGGCTTAGTTTCATAAGAAGCCTGCCGCTTCCCTTTTTCGCCTATTATATGGCAAAAAAACGGCACAGAAAAGCCGATGACACGGAAATGAAAAGATGCTATAATAATACCGTCAATCAGTGGGCCTGTAGCAAGGGCTCACTTTTATTATGCCAAAAAGGAGCGTGTAAAAATGAAATACTGTCCCTACTGCGGCGCCGATATTCCGGACGGCGCCGTTTCCTTTTGCGCTGAATGCGGAAAAGCATTACCGGCCAAGAAGGAGAAACCAGAGAATTCAACACCGGTGGTAACATCGTCTGCGGGCAAAAAGAAAAAGCATAAATCTTCGACTGTAACCGATGCTGAGCTCCGGAAAGCATACAATGACGGCTATGACGGATACTATGAGGATCTCCTGCCGGTCGATCACGGCAGGGAGCGCTTTGAAACTAACCCTGCCCCGGTAAAAAAGATCATTGTTCTGGCAGTCGGCGTACTCGTTGTGATCGGACTCTGCGTACTGATATTGCATTTCGTCTGACCGTTGTAAATCCGGTGTGCTGCCCGTGTAATGTAAGTAAAAAGCATGCGAGGTGGCAGAGATGATTTATTTATCCAAAGGAATTGTGCAGAAAGGCTCTACGGAACAGCTTCTGTTCGTTTTGTACGGCGGTCAAAAATTTGAACTCACGGGAAATGCCGCAGCAGCATGGCTGAACGGCCGCTTCAAGTTTGCGGAAGCTCTCGGGCGCAATGAGCCCCCAGTCGCTTATCTGCAAAAGCTGGGGCTTGCGGAAACCGAAATAGACAATGACGAGCTTTCCCGTTATCGGATCACATCCAGGTGCATCTTCTGTCCGGCAGACACTACCGGACCTTCTGTGCTCAGGGCTATGGATAAAGAAATATTGCAGTGGCTGAAGAATGCCGGTGTTCGTCTGACCGTAGCAGAGCTTGTATATCTCATAGAAAACGGGATCAAGCCCACGCAGTACCTTCTGTATACGGATAACCGGCAGATACTGATCGAACGGATCTATACGGTCGATACGATCGCAGACAATCTTCTTGAAACTCGAATGGAAGCAGCAGAATGTCGCGATGCCGTTGTGCAGAGTCTGCTGCGGCTGTTGAAAAAGAAATTAGTGCTCGTATTGTGAGGTGAAATCGGATGAAGGAAAGGTTCAAGCAACTCCCTGAGCCATTGCAGCAGCAGGTGATCCGGCGCTTTGCCATTGCAATCGTGTTTGTGCTTCTCTTCTTTATTACGCTGTTCGGCTTTTGGGATGTATACCTTTTCCTCCCCTGTTTGCTCTTTGCCGGATTCTTTATTGTAAATGCCTTACGGCTGTTTTATACTTGTATCAGGGGAGATTATATTTCGGTAAGCGGCACCTGTGTCCAGGTGGAAACAACTGCGATACGAAAGCGCGTAAAAAGCCTGACGCTTGAGTATGAAGAGGAAGTGCCGAGGCTTTTGACCGTTTCCATACACGAAAGGATAAAGCGCCTCAGTGTGGGAGATACTGTGACTATATACTTATCGGAGAAGACGCCGGTGTACAGCCGTGACGGAGCATATCTGATCTACGGTTACTATGCTGTTGAAATAAGAAAAGGGGCCTGACTATGACAGACAGAGACAGAATACTCGGCTTACTGGAGGAGATACACAGCCTGGTCGAGGAAAACGGGAATGCAGACGGAACACTTCGTTTCGATGCACTGAGGGCAATTGTTGCCTTGGACTTTGCCAAAACGGAGATCGAAAAGATGATTTCGGGGCAAATTCCCCAAACGGATTGACTATTTCGGTGGATTATGCTATACTTACATTGTAAGTTTCAAGATTTCCTACGAGAAATCCGAGTAATCCGAGTTTTCAAAGTGTCAATTAGCACGCAATGTGCTGGTTGGCACTTTTTTTGTTTCTGTCGGTTTCTACCCGTGATAAGCGGGATGAAATAAATATTTTTGTTGCAGGCGATCCCTGCAGAAAGGAGCACCCTATGTTAAAAGTATTTGCAACCCAGGTCGTCGTATCGAGAGGATATGACGGCGCAGCAGCCATCAAGTTTTCCGAGAAAGGTGATGCGGTGAGATTCCGGATCGGCAAGAAGGTCTATGACCCTAACGCTGAGAATAATGCTCGGTGGATCAATCTGGCAGTTAAGGGCTTCGGTCCGATTTGCGAGCGCATCAAAAAGATGCAGCTCAAGGATGGATCCTTTGTCAATCTTATCGGCCGTCTGGACGAGGATGTTTGGGAAGACCAGCAGACTCATGAGAAGAAAAGCGCAATGGTCATCATTCTGGATGATATTGAGTATGCTTCCGGCGGAGGTAAGTCTAAGGATAACCAGAACACCGATGAAGCGCAAGGACATCCGGCAGCAGCGACAGCACCGGCAGCGGCCGCACCCGCAAATAACGGCGGCGGCTTTACCGGCTACGAGTCGTTTGGCGGAGGCAATTCCTTCTTCGACGAAAACTGAGAGGCAACAATTGGATCGGGCGTATAAGAGGCGCACATGAGTGACCGTATGGTTTCTTGTGTGCGCCTTTTTGCGTTCAGAAAGGACATCTCTATGAACAACAAAGACCGAAAGCGGCAAATTGCCTATGAGGTGCTGATGATTTTGGTATCGCTGGCTCTGCTGACATTCATTTGCAGACTCTGGCCGATCCTGCTGCTCATCATCCTCGGCATTTTTGTTGCAGCGATCCGACTGCTGTTTCTATCCGGCAATCGTGTTGACCAGGTAGAACCGCAGCCGCTGCTTCCTGCCCCCATACCGGCACCGACGGAAAGCGATCTGCGGAAGCTGGCGCATTCCCTCATTACCAGCCGGATTACGACGCTCGTGCTGAATGAGTATCCGAATGCCCGGTGGATCTGGGAAGCACCGAATGCGTTTGAACTGATCGAACTCGGCGAGGAGGTCTATATCCTGCTCAACCGAGCCGGCGGTTATCGCAAGGCAAAGGTCATTATTCAGAACCTTCAGGTTATCGGCCTTCAGTATCAGGAGATACCGAAAAAGCCGGATGAGTCTGAGGAACGGACGGAAGCTCCTGCCACAGAGCAACCGAAAGAAAACTATGAGCTCATCGCCTTTGAATGGGCGGAGTCTCATATCTTTGAGCTGAATGCACGGTGCAATGATGCCATCGGTCAGGGATTGACCGAAATCATCCTGACGGCTGACGACCTTCCTGCCCGTGAGAGCTGGGAGAATGTCTGCCTGGAATTGCAGCGAACAGGGCTTGAAGATGCCGTATGTATTGCGGAGGGAATCAAAATCAATCTATCGCACTGAGTGCAGAAAGGGAGTAAAGTATGGCAACATACATCAACAATATTTTTAACTTCGGCAGAAGTCTGCCGTCGCCGTTTGACACCATCGCAAACAAAAAGATCAAGGTGTCTTCCAAGTACGGCGACGGGACAACTTCTACCCTTTGCGGAACGGTGATCAAGGCGGTCCATGCGGTCTGCCATTGCATGGACGGGTCCGGTGAGGGCGCTGTCGGTATCATCGATCATCGCACGGCGGCAGAGTATAAATCCTCTGCCGGTGCGGATGCCTATCATCTTGTGGTCTACGATAGCAACACCGGCAGCCTGATGGCAAGCGTTTATGACAGTAACATGGAGACCTTTGAAAACTACACCCTCAACAGCAGCGGTCGTGACGGAGCCGCCGTTATGATGGCGCTGTTCCCGATGCTGATGCAGGATGATGAATTCAAAGAGATCTTCGAGGCTTACCAGGACGAGCTGAACGCCGGCTATCCCCATATGGATAAGGCGACGGACTACATGGCGCTTATGTGCGACAATGCCTATCGCCGTATCAAGGATGACAGCTGCGTTGCCCATATCAAGGTCAATGTAGACAAGGCAGGCAATCTGATGCGTGTATCTCAGACGCACCTGGATTCCGGCAGTTTTACACCGACTACAGTACTGGCGGGCGAATTCAAGATTTTTGCCCAGACCGGACCGGCGCAGATTTATTCCGCAACGGAAACCATCGACCATGCCGACTTTGAGGGACAGTATGTGTTGAACAAACGCACCTTCACGCCGCAGGAAACAATGCTGATTCCAAAGCTTCCGGAGTGGTACATCATCCCAAAGGAAGTTGTAAACATCTGCAAGCACGCCAAGGCAACGACCGGCAAATCCATGCAGATGCGAAATTTCCTGCTGCGTGGGCCGGCAGGTACGGGCAAGACGATGGGTGCAAAAGCCATTGCTGCAGGCCTCGGTCTGCCGTATATGAAATACACCTGCTCAGCCAACACGGAGATATTCGACTTTGTCGGTATGATTTTTCCGGATTCCGAGGACTCTACGGGCAGTGCCCAATTGGACGCTGAACGGGAGACGCTGATACAGATGGGCGGCATTAACTATGCCAATGTTTCAAAGCTGATGAAGCTGCCTGACCTTGACGATATGGACTACGATCCGGCAGGCGTTTATATGGCGCTGACCGGCGTCGAAAACGCGGCTGCTACCTCACAGGATTGCATGAGCATCGTCCTTGACCGTGTAACGGAAAAGGTACGGGAGCTTTCCAAGACTGTAAAAGATAAAAACAGCAGTGGACAGACCTATCGTTATGTGGAGACTGATTTTGTGAAGGCCCTCAAGCATGGCTATGTGATCGAGATACAGGAACCATCCACGATCGTCCAACCGGGCGTACTGGTGGGTCTGAACTCTCTTTTGGAACAATCCGGTTCTATCACATTGCCGACCGGCGAGGTCATCCAGCGGCACCCTGATGCCGTCGTAGTTGTAACAACCAATACGAGCTATGAAGGCTGCCGCGGCATGAACCAGTCCGTGCTCGACCGAATGAGTCTGGTGCGGGATGTAGAGCTACCGAGCCCCGAAGTAATGGCGCAGCGTGCCATGTCGGTTACAGGTGCGACGGATGAGTATGAGGTGTCCAAGATGGTGCAGGTGGTCAATGACCTTGCGGAATATTGCCGCAAAAACAGTATCACGGACGGCTCTTACGGTATGCGCAGTCTGATCGACTGGATCATCAGCAGCGAGATCACCGGAGATGTCTACGAATCGGCGCTGTATACCATCATCAGCAAGGCAACTGCCGACGAGCTTGACCGCGAAGCACTGATCAGCACAGTTTTGGAGCCGATTTTTGCACCGAAACGGCATAAGGCGTCGGCATAATAATTTCAGAGAAAGGAGGCTACCCTAAATGGCAAGGGTGAATCATAAATTAGTCAAACAGCGTCTCAACGAGAAACGCAGTAAAATCACGGATAAACAGTTCTTTTCCTCCCGTATGTTGGCGGGGCATTTTGAGGATTTGGCAGCAGCACAGACCAGACGGTATCATTACAACCGTCGAGTCCGTGTGAACCTGTACTGGAAACCAAAGGATGCCTTCACGGCGGCAACGGACAATATGCAGATCCGTATCAACACGGGGCATCCGTTGGTGACCAAGGTCAAAGGACGCGAGAATCGGTATCAGCTCGTGTGCGGTATGTTTGCACATGAGCTGGGGCATGTGCTCTTTACCGATTTTCTTTCTGCCCAGACTTATCACAACTATCTGGACAGCTTCAAATGGTATCCTCGCCCGCCGGCTTTCCGGCTGGCGGCGGATGCCCGGAACGAAAAAGCGTTCTGGGAATATGTCAAGGAGGATCAGAAGAATCTGCAGATGGTCCACCAGATCGCAGCGAACATTGCCAATATCATTGAAGACGGGTACATCGAAAACCGGATGCTGAACAGCTTCCCCGGTACACTCGGCTACGGTTTGGAAACTCTGCGTGAGCGTCATTTTGACGAGATCGATACGGTGACGGAGTTGATCGCCAAGGAGACAGACGACGGCAGGCATATTCTTGAAAGTATCCTGCAGATCATGCTGTCTTACGCCAAATTCGGGCGGATCAAATACGGTGACGAGCCGAAAACAGACGAGCGCATAAAGACAGTATTCGGTCTGATCGATGACATTGATGAGGCTCTGATGAACCGTTCCGGTAAGGAGCGCTGGAATGCCGTCAACACCGTAATGATCCGTTGTTGGGAGTACATTCAGGATTTCTGCGAGGTTTGCAAGGAGCGTCAGGAAGAAGCAGAAGCTGCAGGCGGCACAGTCACTGTGGCGGAAACGCTTTCTGAAATTCTAAGCTCCATTGCCGGCACATCTGAGGTCGGCAGCGGAACCAGCACCCCTGTTCCGGAGGCATCCGGCAACGGAGGTGAATCAGCAACTGCTGCAGCGAGGGCGGAGACACGGTCCGATGCGTCTGAAAATGAGTCTGAAAGTGAGTCTGACGATGAAAACGCTTCTCCCCAAACTGAGTCAGAAAACAATGAAAACGCATCTGAGTCTGGAGAAGCCTCGGATCAACCAGATGCTTCTGAAAATGCTCAGCCCGGTGGCGGAGGTTCCGGCTCCGGAAAGCAGCAAACCTCGGAATCCGAAAAAGGAAGAATTCCGCACCAACAGACAGACGGCGTCAGCGCCCCTGTCGGCGGTTCCGTCACGAAAAATTCCGGGTATCAGCGCGAGCAATATGACCGTGCAGCCTCGGATATCGAACGGATCCTGGACAATATGGCGGAAAAGGCTGCCTGCGAGGAACTTGAAAGCGAACGCATACGGGAACTGAATGAAGCTGCACAGAGTATTTCCTACGGAAATATCCACAGCGGCGTCAATATCCGCGTGAACCGCATTGCATCCGTTGATCCGGAGCTTGTGGAACAATACGATGCGATCTGCAATCCGCTCATCAGCATTTCTCGGCAGCTTCAGAAAAGTCTCCTGCGGCAGCTCAAGGAGAACCGGCGCGGCGGCAAACAGACCGGCCTTATTATGGGGCGGCGTCTGGATGCGCATGCTTTGTGTCGGAATGACGGCAAGGTGTTTTATAAGAACAACCTGCCCAATGAAATCCCTGAGCTTGCGGTGGGACTTCTTTTGGATGAGTCCGGGTCTATGTGTTCCTGCGACCGCTGCACTTATGCCAGAGCGGCAGCCATTATTCTGTATGATTTCTGCGAAAGCCTTGAGATCCCTGTTATGGTATACGGTCACTCGACCGATTACTATGACGGGAAAGATTCGGTAGAGCTTTACTCCTATGCCGAGTTCAACGGCTTTGACAATGACGATAAGTACAGGCTGATGGATATCAGTGCCCGCGGCAGCAATCGTGACGGAGCTGCACTTCGCTATGTGGCGGAGGCGCTTTCCAAGCGACCCGAGGCTGTAAAGCTTCTTATCCTGGTATCAGACGGGCAACCTGCCGATACCGGTTACTACGGCACAGCCGCTGAGGAGGATCTGCGAGGGATCAAGCAGGAATATCAACGCAAAGGCATACTCTTTGTTGCCGCCGCAATCGGCAACGATAAGCAGAATATTGAGAGGATCTATGGGGATTCCTTCCTCGATATTACTGACTTAAATCAACTGCCCACGAAGCTGACCGGTGTGGTCAAGCGTCATATTCGGGTATAAACACATCAAGATATAACAAAACGATGGGCAGCTGGTGATGACACACGGTTGCCCATCTGTTTTCAGAAAGGAACATCATTATGCATTTCAAAACACTGGTGACCGTGACCATGCCGACTGTGGAAGAAGATCCGCACGAAAATGCTGCGGTCGAACAATCCATCGATTTGCTGCAGGCCAGAAAAGATGATTTGGCTAAGGACATTATGGCGGAACTGACTCTGTGCACTCTTATGGGAAGGACAACGAATTTCGCACGCCAACTGGTGGGCGCAGTAGAAGAAGTTATGACGCCATACAGTACCGAGCCGCCGGAAGAATACAAGGAATTTGCTGACATGACCGAGGAGCTGAAAGCCGACTACGCAAAGTCCGTAGACTGCCTGAAGCTTCCAAACGGAAAGATCGTTGAATGCGGAAGTTACCCGTATTTCAGCAAGTACAGCATTGTAGATGGGAAGGTCAGCCAAAACAAGGTCGGTACTCTCCATCATACCAGACGCACGAAGCAATCCCGAAAAATACAGTACCTGCCGAATTGTCCTCGGCAAAAGGTGTATAAGACCTTTGAAAAATATGCCGAAGATTATCGCAGATATGAGTACAACGAGGAAGAAAAGGGATACGGATTTTATTGCAATCCCAATGCCATGTGGGACTGGTATCAGATCGGCGGAAGATGGCCGGTGACTTTCCTTGTAAAAGCAGACTGTACGGAATACTCTTTCGGGGAACGAAGCTGGGGCAACTACAGCAAAAAATACCCTGCACCCGAAGGATATATGTGGGTTTCGGCAGCAAGGAAAAAAGACATCTGCTGGGATATTATGCGGAGCTGGTATATTGCTCAGGATACGGAGCGATACACCAAACTCAAGGAAGCGTTCCAATGTGGCAAATTACCCGATGAGTTCCATGGTGAGTTACGAGAGAACGGATTTTTTTGCTGCGGCAAGTGCGCCTATGCAGCCGGTGAAACCTTGGACGAATACCTTGCCCGCATAGGAATACCGAAATCGTGGAAGTATCCCATCGGCGTATCTGATATCGTCGATGCAGACGAATGGCTCAGCAAAAATGACATCAGCATCGGAAAAGAGAGCAGTAACTGGCACGAACAGATCGATACTTATATTGATGATCTTGACGGCGAAGATGTTCTTGTTTCCGTAGACTATCACATGTAAGGAGGTACTCATATGCTTATAAACAAACCCGGTGCCGAATTCTTATATAACGGCATCACATACCGAGTCGGTGATGTGATCATCGGCAGCGATCAAAGCGAATATGCCGGCCTTATCGGTTCTATTTTTGAAATCCGTGACGGCAGCGACAAAGAAACCGAAAACGATACTCCGGACATCTACTGCTCCTTTGATCCTCCGGTATTACCAACGGACATCGCAAAGGTTGAAGCAGTGTTCTCGGATCTGTATGGCACGCAAAAGATATTGGATGACATTTGCTTTGATATGGTCATTATGGCTCCGGAAATGATTATCGTTCCCGGTCAGGCAAAGAAGTCCATCAAGCTCTACATATTGAGCGAGGATTGGGCTGTGGACGGCAACACCGGACATTCGTCCAGTATTTATTCGGATCCGCTGGAAGCCAGAGCAAGGCTCAATAAAGCGCTCGGAAACGAGATCGACTCCGGTTGCCTTTCGGACTGGATCAATACACCGGAATACCAGACAGAGATATCGGAAAATTCCTATGAAGGGTGGTTAGATGGATTCTATTGTGAAAACCATTATGCCATTTCCTTGGAAGAACGCGATGTGGTTCTGACACCTTCGCTTATCGGTGATGTTGGACGAGCCTATTTAGACGCATCCCGGTATGAGGATTTTGCCTCTCAGGTTGAGCAGTGGGAAGAAGTCGGCGAGTTATCGGAAGAAGAATATCAGCGGTATCTTACGGATGTACGCATTCCAAACATGATCGACAAAGGACTGAGCGATATCTATTGGGAGTGCTATTGGGAATCTGTTTCAGAAGCTGCGCACACGTTGTTGCGTGAGTATTTGACTCGAAATACACATTCCAACACAGAATCAGCAAAATGATAGGGAGGCGATTTCGTGTATTGTCATAGTAATCCAATGAGGCCGCTTACGAGCATCGTTTCCTATCCGGAACGTGGCGACGGCGGTGACAGCCGATACCGTGGAAACTGCTCTCCAAAGCTGATCGAAGACCTTATCGGGTTCTTTAAGCCCAAAGAGATCTGCGATTATATGTGCGGGAGCGGAACAACCAAAGCAGCGGCTGATAAAGCTGGTATCCGCAGTCATCTTTATGATCTGCACAGCGGGTTCGATATTATGAACTGCGATATTCCGGAGCGACCGGAATTTGTATTCTGGCATCCGCCGTATTGGGATATCATTCAGTATTCCGATGTCATGTACAGGGCATCTGATGTAATGCAGAAGTATGGATATGACCCGAAACGCCTGGACCTGTCCCGTATTGAACGCTGGGACGATTTCGTCAGCGCAATGAATTATGCCATGATGAAACAGTTTTCGGCACTGGAAAAAGGCGGTCGGATGGCTGTTCTGATGGGTGACATCAAAAAGAAAGGCAGACTTTACAGTATGCTTGCCGAGATCGTAAAGCCCGGCACCTTGGAGAATATCATCATCAAGGCACAGCACAACTGCTTTTCGGACCGGACGCAGTATAGCGGTAAGTTTATCCCTATCCTGCATGAGTATGTTATGATCGTTCGCAAGGACTCTCCTGTGCTCATTCCGATTTTGATGACACAGAGCTCAGCGGTAGATATCCGCGATATGCCGGGAGCAACCTGGCGTGATGTGGTTGCGGCAGTTTTGGAGCAATGCAAGGAGCCGGTGGCTCTTTCCTTTCTCTATGAACAGATCGAACCGCATAAAAAGGCACAGGCAAACAAATGGTGGAAAGAAAAGATCCGCCAAACGCTGCAGATCAATCCCATGCACTTCACCCATGACGGGCGAGGCATGTGGTCATTGAACAGGAATGCAGCATAGTAACCGTTATGGGAGGGATGTCACTTCGGTGGCATCCCTTTTCGCATAGAAGTTTGCAATTTGGACACACTAATATTTGAAAAAGGCATTTACATTTTTACTGCCGTTTGATATAATGTGAAGTAAGAATGTAAATGCCTTTGCAAGGAGGTGTGTGCCATGGATCAGATTTGGACACGAATAAATGAATTGGCTGAGGCAAACAACGGATTTGTTCGGACAGCCCAGGTTGAGGCGCTTGGTATCAGCAGACCTATGTTGCGCAAATATACCGATGCTGGGAAGTTAGAGCAGGTACGCAAAGGACTATATGTGCTTGCGGATGGCATGCCGGACGAATATGCATTGCTTCAGGGGCAGTGCCGTGATGCTGTTTTCTCTTATGGTACGGCGCTGTACCTATGGGGGCTTTCAGACCGAACGCCACACATATATGACATTACAATCCCAAGAGATAAAAATATCTCTGTATTAAAACGGGATAATCCGAATTTGCGATGCCACTATTTGCCGAGAGATGTCTATGAGATTGGTATCACACAGACGCGCTCACCACAGGGTGCAGAAATAAAATTATATGATAAAGAGCGATGCCTTTGTGATTTGATCCGTAATAAGGAGCAGATGGATATGCAGCTATACACGCAGGCAATCAAGGATTATTTCAAGGCTAAACCCAACAATCGGAAACTGTTGAAATACGGGAAGCTGTTCGGAATAGAAGATAAAATCAGAACCTATATGGAGGTATTATAATGAAAACGCCGGAACAATTAAAAGGGACCATACGCAGTATGGCAACGAAAAAGAATCTCCGGGCGCAGGAAGTTTTACAGATGTTTCTGTTTGAAAGGATTTTGGATCGTTTGGCTAATTCGGACTACCAGAAGAATTTTATCCTCAAAGGCGGACTGTTGATTTCCTCAATGATCGGCATCGGCGAGCGAACTACAATGGATATGGATACTACCGTCCGTGGAATTCAAATGGAAGAGGATGATATTGTCCGAATCATCAAGGAAATTTTGACGGTGGATGTTGGTGATGGTATACGCTTTGAATATGAGAGTATTGAGCCTATCCGAGAAGAAGATGCTTATAATAACTTTCGGGTGCATTTGCGTGCAAAGTACGGAAAAATCGATGCACCAATGAAGATAGATGTAACGACCGGCGATATGATCACTCCGGCTGCAGTGCAATATGATTTTCCGATGTTATTTGAGGATAAAACCGTACCGGTCATGGCCTATACTCTTGAGACCGTGTTGGCCGAAAAGTACGAAACGATCATTCGACGCAATATCGGTACCACAAGAGCAAGAGATTTCTACGACCTTCATACACTGTACCGTAGTCGGAAATCGGAGATTCGCGTGGATGTTCTCAAAGCAGCCGTATTACATACGGCACAGAAACGGGAATCTCTTGAGGATATCAAAGACTGGAAGGATATCTTGAAAGACTTGCGTGAAGAGCCTCAAATGTATCTGCTGTGGGACAACTACATAGCTGAGAACAAATATATTGGGAATTTGAAGTTTCATGTGGTACTCGATACTGTAGAAGAAATTGCACAGATACTGGATTTTTGATTTAGGGACCTTGATCGCTATATCGATGTACGAAAGTCTGCGATGGCTTAAACTAATACGCGCTTACATTCCAACTGCAAATTCCAATTCGTGAAGTAAGAATGTAAATTGATTTGTGCTGAAAATGCCCTTTTCCGGCGAATGGATTGACTATTGCGAAGTTTTCTGTTATACTATCTATGTAAGTATCAAGTTTGGTTCTGATCCAAGCATAGTTTAACAGAGTTACCACAGTGTCATTTGCGTTATTGCAAATGGCACTTTTTTGTTTCCGGCCAATTCATTCGGGCATAAAGCCAGCAGTCCTTCGGGGGTGCTGGCTTTTGTCATATATCAAGGCGGCATTGCCGTCAAAATCAAAGAAAGGAGCATTTCATTATGCAAAAACCATGCCAGGACAGCTATTATACGCTGTTCAGTTCCTACCCGATGCTGCTGGATTATCATGAGGAACAGGCAAAGAACAGCCGTTGGATCCGCTGCAAGGTCGCTGACCTGCAGGTGGAACCGCTCGGCGAATCCTCGCCTCTCATCGGTAATTTGTCGGCGTTTGCCGCAGGAACATCACAGGAAGCCGTAAAGGATACGGCAGAAAATCTCGGGCTTGCCATGCGCGTAAACGGAGAACTCTATCCGGTCCGCATGACAGCCTACAAAAGCCTGCTCGACAGAGCGAAGATCGGAGGCACCGCGCTTTCCAAACTCAGCCGCGAGGTATTGGCCGAAGTGCTCAACGAATGCCTGAAGCTGTATTCGGCGGATGCGCTCTTGCTGATCCGGGACGAAAAAATCTCTGCCGTTCACTCCGGTGATGAGGTGGATTATTCCATCCTTCCGATCGACGAACTGTTGAAAGTCCTGCAGGCAAAACTCGATGCACGGTTCTCCGGGAACGAGTTTGAGTCTGGGTACTGTGACCATTCCTTGGTCAGTGCCTCATGGCGAATGCCTGACCAGAAGGAAGACCTGCTCGGTACCTATGCAAAGGTGCTGGCTGCCCAGGGCAAAGCGACGATGGCATCCAAGCTGATGCCGGGTATCCGCTTTATGACATCGGATACCGGTGTCGCCTCGGCAAAGGTCTCTGCACTCCTGATGAACGGCAGGCACTCTATCCATATCGGCGGCTGTGTAGCCGTAGATCATCGGCATCAATCCAAGGTTGCTGATTTTGATACGGCGCTGGATCAACTGTTTGCACAATTCGGGGACAGCATCGCCAAGTTACAGGCCCTGATGGAGATCCATCTGGATTTCCCGATTAACGCCATGACGCGGGTGTGTAAAAAGCTCAGCCTGCCTAAAAAGGCAGCAGTCGAGGCAATCGCCATGTTTGAGATGTCTTACGGCGGAGGCCCTGCCACGGCACATGATGTGTTTCTGGCCATGCAGGAGATCCCGTTTATTCTCAAAACGGATAAGTTCCCCGAAAGCAAGCTCCTTGTTGTCGAGGAAAACATGGCGCGTGCGCTCACACTCAAATGGAGTGATTTTGATTTGGCAAAGGCGGTGAGCTACTGATGGCGGCACCGAATATCCTATGCGATACTGCCGGAATGACAAACGCCCAGTGGCTGGCAGCCCGTATGCACGGACCGTCCGGTAAAATCCCGTATACGGTCGGCGGCAGTGATGTGGCAGTCGTCTTCGGGGTCTCCCCTTGGACAACGCCGCTAGAACTGTGGATGATCAAAAAGGGACGGATGAAGCCGCCGGCAAAAAGCAACGCCAATCAGCTTGAAATGGGGCATTTGCTTGAACCTATCGCAGCGCATTGGTATGCCAAGAAAACCGGTAACCGCGTGTATGAGGACACGAATCTGTACCAACACGCAGACCATCCGTATGCGCTTGCCAACTTTGATCGGCGTTTTGAGCGTGCCTCTGACGGAGAACCAGGCATCCTGGAGTGCAAGAGCTGCACCTATCATAAAGCAAGCGAGTGGGACGATGGTGCCATTCCTTTGTACTATGAATTGCAGCTGCGTTTCTACCTGGCCGTTGCTGATGTCAACATCGGTTCGTTCTCCGCAATTTGGGGAAACGACCCGGACAACGACCTGGCAATTCCGGATATCACCCGGGATAAAGCAAAGGAAGGTATGATCTTCGAGCGTCTTGATGAATGGATATGGAGCCTTGAGCATGATAAGCCGCCTACAATGTCCGGCGTAGCGCCGCAATTGGCGCTTGAATCGCTGGCCCGTATCTACGGAGAAAGTCAGTCTGGTCTGCCGACCATTGAATTTTCTTCCAAACAGGAAAACGCACTGCGTCGGATCGCTCTGTTGCAGGGCAAGATCACGGAGTGCAACCGTGAAATCAAAACTTATGAAAAGGAGATCGAAGCACACAGCGTGCGAATTGCCGAAATCATGAAGGAGCATGAGCATGGCGTCCTTACGACGACATCTGATAAGCTTCTCATTGATTATGTCACTAAATCCACTACACGACCCGATTCCAAGGTTCTGAAGGCAAAGTATCCGACGATCCTGCCGGATGTGATGAAAACTACACAGAGCCGTAAGGTCAAGGTCAGTGTACAACCACTTTAAGAAAGGAGTCCTACTATGGACAATATCTATCACCAATACTGGCAGCAGGAGCTGATGTATCAGTTGGCTTCCGCTGATCGGTGCCGCAAGAGAGCCTATATATGCTCCCCCTTCCGGGCGGATACCCGCGAGCAGCGCGAGAAGAACCTGCGCACGGCAAGAGCGTATATGTTCTACGCAAATAAGAAAATGAACATGAACGCCGCAGCCCCTCATGCGTATCTGCCGCTTTTGCTTTGCGATGAAATTCCTGCCGAAAGAGCCATTGCGCTTCGGTTCGATCTGGAGATCCTGGAGCAAAGCGATGTTATGCTCGTATGCGGAAATAAGCACAGCAACGGTATGCGCGGCGAAATCGCCAAGGCGGCTTTGCTTCGTATGCCGATTACTGTATTTGACGAAGGCTTGTATCTGGAGGTGCAGAAACTCGTCACACAAAATAACGGGAATAAGAAATCCGTAAAGCTGGATCGTGAAAACTTTCCGATGGCTTTTACGGAGCCCGAATCCTATCTGGAAAATGCGGCACTGTTCAAATGAGTATGCCGTATCACAAAGAACTCCTGAGAAGCAGTGTTTCGCTGCGTTTTCGGGAGTTCTTTGTTTTCCGGAACAAAGCGAAAGGAGTAAAGACATTGTTATGCCAATTTGAAAAAATGATCTATCCTTCCGGTACCGGTGCGGCGGATGCGGCAAGCTTTATGATTGCGCTTTACCGACCCTGTGAGAAATTAAAGGATAGCAGCGGCAACACCATTACACAAATCAAAGCCGTCGGGTACTGCCTGCCTACTGCGGGTAACATGCGCTATGAAATGCGTGGGCACTGGCGCAAGGATCCCAAATACGGCATTCAGTATGATGTCGAGGGATACGAGGAACAGATCATTCCGACCCGGGAAGGCATCGTTGCCTATCTCTCATCCGGGCAGATCAAAGGCATCGGTCCGAAAATGGCGGAGCGTATCTATGATGCATTTGGGAATATGGCACTGGAGGTGCTGGACAAGAAGCCGGATAAGCTTTTGACCATCTCCGGTATCAGCCAAAATAAGCTCAAAAAAATCTGCGATTCCTACCTCGCCAACCGCGGCGCCCGTGATGTGGTAGCCTTTCTGTCGCCGCACGGGATCACGCCGAACCGTGCCGTAAAGCTCTACAAAGAATACGGAGAACAAACGATGGATATCGTAAAAAACCATCCATATAAGCTCTGCGAAATGGCCGGTGTGGGCTTCAAGACGGCAGATAAGATCGCCATGAGTATGGGGATTGACAGACTGTCGCCCGAACGTGTGGATGAGGGTATCCTCTACACACTGACTGATGCGGAAGGCCGCGGAAATCTGTGTATGGAACGGGACGGCTTCATTGCAGCCTGCCAAAAGACTTTGGAGACGCCGGAGCTCACCGATCAAATGATTGCAGCCCGTGCCAACCGTCTTATCCTTGATGGCAGAATGCGGACCTATGAAAGCTGTGTTTATCGGGAAAAGACGGCAAAAGCCGAAGAAAAGCTTGCCAACTTGATCCGGTATCAGATCCGCCATCAAAATCCCTGCACCTATGGTGATTTGGATCATGAGCTCGACCGTGAGGAAAGCCGTTTGAAGGTGCGTCTGGCAGCCGAACAGCGTCAGGCAATCAAAACGGCGCTCACCAGCGGCCTTTGCATTATTACCGGCGGTCCCGGTACCGGCAAGACGATGCTGCAAAAAGCTTTGCTTGGCATTTACAGCCGCAATCATCCGTCAAAGGAGATCGTGTGCTGTGCGCCGACGGGGCGTGCCGCGAGGCGTATGGAGCAGTCAACCGGATTTCCGGCTTCTACGGTCCATAAGGCTTTGGGTCTGATTGCCGGCGAGGACGGAGAATACGGCACCCCGGAAACGCTGGATGCCGATCTGATTTTGGTCGATGAGGTGTCTATGCTGGATATCTACCTTGCCGGAGATCTGTTTGACTCTGTAAAACCGGGCAGTCAGTTGATCCTTATCGGAGATGCAGACCAGTTGCCGTCTGTCGGACCCGGGGCGGTGCTGAGCGAGATGATCGCAAGCGGCACCATCCCTGTCGTGAAGCTGGATAAGAT
>OHQS01000423.1_pt1 | contig 27133 bp, 25 predicted proteins | sample 1578181 | NCBI WGS metagenome assembly OHQS01 (sample SAMEA3879528, study PRJEB24766) | human gut metagenome | biome: human-associated habitat; feature: feces | place: USA | collected 1985/1987 | reverse complement strand
CAAAGTAGTCCTCACCGATAAACGAGCCGTTCTCCATACGCTTCTTGTCTATGATATAGCCCCGAAGAGAGAACTGCCTAATGACATAGGTGCACCATTGGCGAAACTGTGTGGCACGGATGGAGTTGACTCGATAGCCCACCGAAATGATTGCATCAAGGTTGTAGAACAGTGTGTTGCGTCGCACCTCTCTCACACCTTCCTGTTGAACTACCGAGATTTTCTCGGTAGTTGCCTCCTTGTTCAATTCATTTGTGTCATATATGTTTTTCAGATGCAAACCGATGTTATCTGCGGAGCAGTCAAAGAGCATAGCCATGGCCTTTTGGGTAGCCCACACTGTTTCATCTTTGTATAGCACTTGTATGCCTTGTTCCTTACCTTCTGCCACGAAAGTCAGGAATTCCATCGTACTGTTTCGTATTTCAAATTTCTTTGCCATAATTTATCACTTTTATTTATATCCCTCTAAGGTCTTATATTATTGACATGTTATGCTTTCAAGTACTGGTATTTTATAGAGAAGTTCGCAAATGTCACATTCTACATCCTTGTTTTTGTACAATGAGGATTTTGCTTTTTTGATTATATAGTCTGCATAAAGAGCATATTCTCTACAAATTCTATTTTTATAAGTCTTTATTCCTTTTCCTAACACGTTAGACATAAATGCACCTATGTAATAAATCTCACTTACGCCATAAATTCCCTTTTGAGCACATGACATTCTGAATTTTATATAATCAACAAGAGTTTCTGGTTGAAAAAGATAGAATATAATATCTAAGTCATAAACAGACATGGCAACAACAGGATTTTCTGTACCATTTTGTGTTGTCTGTATTATATAACTAAGTGATGTAATGCCAGGAAATGCGTCAAGAGTAATACAAATATTATACCACCTCAACCTTTCTGCATAGTCAAATCTTTCCTTTAAAGTATAGTATCGACTGGCTTTTTTTAGACAAGCGACACACGATTTGCCTTGCTCAAATGCTTCGACTACAGCTTTCTTACAATCCCTTTCAATAGAGGTCAAATCACCTTGGTGTGACAATTCGGTCAATCGCTTGCTTTTAACTTGAAAAACGACTCCAATGTCTTTATAAGTGAACATTGCATCTATGTCGGTAATTTGATTTGAGGATTTCGTAAGTCTGATATCAATATGTCTATAGGTTTCCTTAAATCTTCTTGCGATGATGTCGAAAACTATATTTTCTGCAATTTCACCTCGTATTGTTCCTAACCTTTTCCCAAAATCATTTCTATCCAATAACCAAAAATATGGAGTTTCATTCATGGCAATAGCCAATGCGTTTACATCGACAATAAATATACCTCTATTGTGGGGCAATTCAATGATGGGAGTTGTTTTGAATGGATTCCTATCTGTTATGTTTGTTACATTGTTTTCCAATGTACTTCCTAGTCTGTAGGATAATTTGCCAATTATTCGTTGTTCCCCAACGGAAAAATTCCGCTTTATGACATTAGGTTTAATGCAGAAAGCATTTATGGGGGACATGTACTGATTCTTTTTTCTCTTTTCCTCAATCCTCTTTTTAAGTTGGCTAGTTATTATTCTTTTTATTTTACCTAATGTAGACAGCAATAAAGATGAATCGAATTGGTATTGTTCGTTTAAGATTTGCTTAATAAAAGAATTGTCGTATTTCTTTTGAGCAAAATCTGCAAATTGCCAATCATAACCCAAATCGCCTTCATAGAAAAACGTTTCAATAAACTGACTTCCTAAATCTGTAGCGTAGCCATATGCATTATGCAAGTCATTCATTAGAACATATACTTCTGACATAATGTTATCATCTTGATTAATTGGCCAACTCTTGTCTATAACAACATTCGTCATCCACATACCAACTAAAAAATCAATCTCATTTGAGATTAACCTTTCGATACTGGACGTTTGTCCATGCACAAGTTGCTTTTCAATCCCTATGGTTTCCTTAAACGCTATATAGCCAAGGATTCTTCCGAAAGAATAGTATGATGTAATTTCCTTTAAGCGTTCTAATATTTTTTCCATTTTACGTTATAATTAGAGGTATTTGGATAATACAGAAATCACTTTTATATCTTTTGTTCTAACAAGATACCAAAAAGTTCATCGAAGGTCGTATCAATAAACGTATTGAACGCCATTTTGCTCGTATCTATTGGCTGATAACAAGGGTATTTCCGACGCACATAACGCAGTTCGAACGCCAAGCGTATGTCGTTCACTCCCTCTTCTCCCTCCTGTTGTTTCGCTTCCTTTGCAGAGATTGTTCGCACTCGTGTTATCTCGTACACGTCCCTGACGCCCTTGCCTTTTATATACGGCATGAAGAAGTGGAGGTCTTGCAGGGCGATGGTTGTCGGGAACTTGCTACCAGTGTAGTAGAGCGTTGCCGCACTGTCGAGGAATCTGTCCTTAGCTGCACGACCACGGTTGTTATCTCCGACTAAGCCGATAAGCACACGGTTGCCAACTTCCACGAATGCTCCTTTTGGGGGAATGACGTTGGCAATGGTCTCATGGCTTTTCGTCTGTATGAGTTGCCCGACGAAATGCTCCAACAGTTGGCGATTGTGCTTGTCTTTCGGACGCAAAGGGAATGCTCCGATGTTCACCTCACCGATGGTCTTGTAGAACTTCGCCACCTCTACATCTGCTGTCTCACCGTCACCAGGAAAGAGAATGTAACCACCGATGACTTCTTTCTTTAGCGCATTGCTGTCATAGTCCTTGTAATAGATGGCATCACGATAGCGGTGCATCTAGTTGATGGCATCGTCGGGCGGAGTGTCCACACCATTCTGCCGTCCGTCTATACGGTACTTGGCATCGAAGAGATAGGTCATCTTCATGCCTTGCTGCAAGTCGTTCTTGGTAAGTTGCAGCACGATGTCTGGCTTCTGCGGCACAGTTGGCACTACCAAATCCTTCATGGCCACACTGTCGTTTTCTCTGTCGGTGTTCTTGGGGTTGTAAACGAGTTCAGCCAACTCTACATTATCTTTCTTGAACAGGATGCGAGAGTGCTCGCCCTTGCCTAATTCCCAAGTGAACACACCGTTCATCTCCATACGGTTGCGGTGTTCCACGTCTTCGTCTTGCAGATGTAACTGCTCCTTTACGATGTGGCTCATTTCTATGAAGCACCATATCTCATAGAGCGTTGCGATGTCCTTGGTTTGCAAGCGATAGAGTCCATCATAAAGTGAGTAGCCACGGCGGAGCAAGTTCCATGTACGATATACCTGACTGTAGCCTGTGGCTTTTTGCAGCACCATGCTTTCTTGGCTCATACCCTTGTATCTGCCCACAGTGCGGAAGAATGGGTTGCGCCTAAGGTGTTGCAAGGTTTTGAGCGTGGCTTCCATCTCTTGCTTCTTCACTTCGGAAATGGTGTTGATACCCTCAATGCGACGTTTCAGAGAGTCATACTTGCATGTGATTTGCGCCAAAGCAAACTTCAGAAAGCAGTTTTCTTGCGTGTCATTGGTTTGTAGCTGTTCCTCCACTCGGTAGAGGTGTCCACTTTCTTTTCGATGCTCCGCAAGTTCGTTTTCGATGGTTCGGGGAACAATGGTTAGGCGGTCGGCACGTTTGTAGCTCTCATGACCGTGCAACCGATGCCGTGGACGGTCGATGATGCTCTTGCAGGCTAGGATAAACTTCTCCTGTTCTCCAGCAAACACGCTCCACCATATCAGTTCGGGCGTATCTCCGTTAGGGTCAGGGGCAAAGCCATGGAAGGTGCGGCGCATATAGTCGAGCGAGAGCATACGATATTCAGCCTCAATGTCCTCAATAATGCTGCGCCAATGTTCATGATAGTCGAGTTTTGTACTCAGCACTTCAAAGGAAAAAGTGAAGCGGTGTGTAGCTCCTTCCTTCGTCTTGTAGATGACATTTATCTCGCTACGTCCAATCTCGTTGCCGTAGTTCAAGAATCCTGCAAGGATGCCACGACGGAAAGAGAACTTGTCATTTTCGCCTTGCAGTTCAGAACCGAACTGTGCGTCCTTCACACGGTCTTCGAATTCTATCCAAATGGGATAATCGGCATTATCGAAGAATACTGCCGGGGCTTGTTCTCCCTGCAGTATCTCTTGTTTGCCAGCCTCAGTCTCCCGGACTACTGACACGACCCCTTCCGTCCAGGAATAAGTCGAGAGCAGACTTTGCTCACCTATGTTACTCTTGGCTTTTGTCCAAATGGCATCGAACTTGTTGCACTCAACGCTCATTGTGAAGTCGTTATGCTTGATGGTCAGTAACTCCATATCTATAATGAGTTAGCTCCAAAAACTAGTGTATCCAGACTGGAGGCGGTTCTTCATTTCTTCCAACTTAGCTACGCTTACCGACTTGACAAGATGATCTTCATCGGTTAATGTGTTCAATCCTTCAGTGATGGTTTGGCTAAGAGCGTCCAGCAGACTATCCTTAACCTTTGTATCGTCACCTTCAATGCGAGAGAGTATCTTCATGCTCGTGATCTCGTCGAGCGCACGAGCTATGACATAACCTTGTGGAAGGTCGTTGCCGTCCTTGTCTTTGTTATAAGGAAGATTGTTTACCACATAGAGTAGGAACTCGTTTCTCGTGCGGTAGGCTATCTTGAACGGAGTGCCTTCCAACACGTCGTTTACCTTTTGCAGATAGCTCAGTGCTGTGTTGCAAACGTCCGTGTAGTCGTCGTAAACGTCCACACCTTCCACGGCAGAGCCTACAAGTTCAGCGTTGCCTAACTTGCCAATGCTTTCGTGGCGTTTGGTCAGACCACCATGCAAGTCCACATCGTTCATTTCGATAGTCATGGCACGGTCAAGCACCTTTCGGGAAAAAGAGAATGTTGTTTCATCCATGTTCACCGTTCCCACAACGATAAGGTTTTGGGGGATAGAGATACCGTCTTCATTGAAACGTGTTCTTACTTTGTCATCAGACGTGATCGCTGCCGTCAGGTTGAAATACCATTCGGCATCTTCCTTTTTCAAGATGGGGTCGGTAGTAACGACTCCATCCTCACCGCATTTGCGAGACTCTACCACGCTCAAATATTCCGCAAAGTATTGCTCCACTGGAGCCAGGTTCATCTCGTCGAGGCAAAGAAAGTATGGAGTATCTTGGTCTTCCCAAGCCTTTGCCACGAACTTCAAGAAGTCGCCAGCCACAAACTCCGCCTTTCCACTCACTCGGCTCACATAGCCAATGAGTTCGCTGGAGTCATGCCAGTTCGGCTTCACCTGTACCATTTCAAAGTTCTTTGGTTTCTGCACCTTGTATTCATCAGAATCTTCTTCCCAACAAGCACGTGCCAACTCCCTCACGATTCGACTCTTGCCTGTACCGGATATGCCTGCAAGGAGAAGAAACGGTTTCGACTTGATTGCGGTAATGTAGGGACGATAGTTGGAATCAGAATTACCTACTGCAATACTCTGTTTCTCTTTTTTATTATCGAAGTTCTTGTAAAAGGCTTCTTTGTCATTTCTATTTGGCATAGTTTGCATAATTTCTTTGTAATTTGGAGTTAACGTTGCCTGGTCAAACTCAACATGGATTACTTTTGAATAATTATTCAGGGCGTTGGTAATAATGTCCATATTGCCCATGTGGTCATGGAAAATTGTAGTTAATGCTTCTCTTAGATCAGCACGTCCATCATGGCTTTCCAAATATTTTACCAGTTCTTCGACAAGGAAAACAGGTTCCTCCAAACCCTTTAAACTTTTTGTAAAAGGGTTGGGAGCATAATAACAATGAATCCAATGTTCAAGATAGACTTGAGCTTCTTCTTTTGTTATGTTGTGGGTGAAACGAGGAATGTAAACCCCATTATTCTCATAATATAAGCCTAATTGACATGCCAACTGATAAGCCGTTCTGAAGAAATCAGGTTCCATATGAAACCGAAAGTCTTCAGAAGACATTTGTTCGTGAGGTAGTTTTTCTACAAACTCACAAACGGTTTTTGGAGTTGCATTTCTCCATCTGCAAATTACATCAGCCATCGTATCCAAATTTGGTTATATCCATTTGACGCAGTATTGCCATCAATACATTAACAACTATACTGTTTCCTGATTGTTTATATGCCTCCGTGTCGGAAACAACAATATTGAAACTATCATCAAATCCCATTAAACGGAGACATTCCCTTGGAGTCAGTTTTCTATATCTACCCATTGACGGAACAATCTTATTCTGCGCAACTGGTCGCATATGCAAAGAACTATCATTCTTTTCTATTGCATACCGTTCCGGTGCATTCTTTGAATAATAATCCTCCTCGTAGTCAGACACATTGAAGAGCGTTTCATCTGTTTCAGGTGTACTTGGGTCATTCTTCAATTTTGGATGATAAATAAAATCTCCATGCCAATTAAATTGTTGATTACGCTTTTGACAAAGCATAATGTTGCCATTTACTTGTGTATAACTCTTTTGTGTATTAATGCTTCTTGTTATGAAGAATGCACCTTTTTGCTTCAATAGATATTTGGAATTAACATCCTGTTGAAGATAGTCGTATACAGTTCTTTCTAATGTAATTGGAGCCGGGTACTTAAAGTCGGTCTCTTTTTTGAATCCTATGCAATATATGCGTTCTCTACTTTGTGGAACACCATAATCTTTTGCATTAAGAACTTGAAAATAGACATCGTAATCACAATCGTTTTCGAAAGTTTCCCTTATCACCTTCCATGTCCTACCTTTGTCATGGCTTAACATTCCCTTGACGTTTTCAAAGATAAAAACCTTTGGCTGACATTCTATGATAAGCCTGGCAAACTCTCTAAAAAGTGTGCCACGAGTATCTTCAAAGCCTCCATGTTTTCCACGCAAAGAAAAAGCCTGACAAGGGGCACCACCTACAAGTAAATCCACTTTTCCTTTGTAACGAGTAGCATCCACATTATGCACATCGTCATGCCATTGTTCCTCATTAATTGGATAGTTGGCAAAATATGCCTTCTTGCAGTTGGCATCAATATCGCCAGCAAATTGTATTTGGCATTTGAGTCCTAATCTATGCAAAGAGTGTTCTATAGCTCCAATACCACTAAATGAAGTCGCAAGTCGAATAGTTCTCTCTGGATGAGAGAACGTAAACGAGCGCCAATCGTGTTCTATGTCAAGATTGGATTTCGTGTTTTGTATGTCTGAAAATTTATTCTTCATTGCTTACTCCATATTTTGTTATATCTAATTGTTTGAGAATGGCTATTAGCACATCTACAACAATACTATTGCCAGCCTCCATATAAGCAGAAGTATTACTAACTGCAATTTTAAAGTCGTCTTTGAAGCCCATCAAACGCAAGCATTCTCTTGGTGTTAGTTTGCGCAAGCCATCAATTCCTTTCTTCTTGTTGTATGTTACATAGTTGTCCACACCTGCCCGATGCATTTTGTGCATGGACTGAAGTAAAGGACGTGCTATATCTAAATCTGTTTTTATCGGTGTCTTGAAAGTTTTTGTTCCTGGACACAAAACATACTTAGCCACCTTTTCGGACAGATAATATTTATCTTCGATTTCGTTTACTGTAAAGACAAAATCGTTAAAGCCTTCCGAAGTAGAGCCTTCAGCAATGCTTTGTCTCTTTGCTTCGTCTGAAGACAACACTTTCGCATTTTTTTCTTTTACATAATAAGGGCTGCCTGTATAATCCTCCAAAAAATCGTACATTCTGTACTTCAACGGAATTGGAGCAGGATATTTGAATTTGGTTTTCTTTTTGAATCCTATACAATAAAGCCTTTCACGTGTTTGTGGAATGCCATAATCTCTTGCATTAAGAAGTTGAAAATGTACATCGTAACCGCAATAATCTTTGAATGTGTTGTAAATAACTTCCCATGTCCGTCCTTGGTCATGCTTGAAAAGACCTTGTACATTTTCAAAGATAAACACTTTCGGCTGACATTCTTTTACAACACGAGCAAATTCACGGAACAAGGTTCCTCTTGTATCCTCAAAACCTCTTTGCTCGCCAACAATAGAAAATGCCTGGCATGGTGCTCCACCAACAAAAAGGTCAACTTTTCCTTTATAGGGTGTAGCATCTAATTTATGAATATCGGTATGCCACTGCTCTTCTTTGATTGGGTAATTGGCAAAATATGCCTTTTTGCAGTTGGCATCAATGTCACCAGCAAAAACTATTTCAGACTTGAGTCCAAGTCTTTTGAATGCATATTCAATAGCTCCAATACCACTAAAAGATGTGGCAAGTCGAATAGTCCTTTCGGGATGAGAAAAATTTCTCTCAACCCAAGACAATCCTTCTGTGTCTATATTTGCCAGTGTATTTTGTATGTTGTCTGTTGTTTTATTCATTATTATATATACGATATTGCCTCGAATGTTCGGCCTATAGTTTACTTATTCGACGTTCTCCTCTCTGACAAGGTCTGCCAGTTCAACCCCAAGTAGTTTGGCAGTCTTTATCAAACTCCCCAAATCGGGTTGGGATGTGTTGGTACACCACTTGGATATTGTGGTTTGGTCTTTGCCCAATTGCTCGGCAAGCCATTTGTTCGTTTTCTTCTTGTCTGCCAAGACTACTTTAATCCTGTTAATGTCCTTATTTGCCATATTGCAATTATATTTATCGGCAAAAGTACACAAAAAATCCCAAAATCGTGCAGTGTTTGGCTAATATTTATGATGCTTTAGCAAAATAATGAATTATTCTCAATATAAAATTATACCAACAAACTCCTTTTTCACCCACTTTACAGTGATCACTCCCTTGCCACACAATTTTGCTACATCACGGATGGTGTAGCCCTTCTTTAGGTACTCTATCACTTCCCGGTATTCTTCTCTCTTTTGGTTTACCGTCTTTATGCTTCTTTTCTTTCGACCAAGCCTACCACCTTTCTCTATATACCGCTTCCTTCCTGACTGCAATCGGAATGAGATATTATCACGCTCCAATTGCGCACAGGTCGAAAGCGTGGCTATCATTATCGGGGCAAAGAGGGACGGATGTCCTTTTTCGTCCAATAATGTAAGTTGTTCCTTTTGTATGTAGAGGTTAATGCCACAGTCAATGAGTTCCTTAACAGAGGCAAGCACCTCAAACGCATTGCGACCCAATCTTGACAGTTCACTGACAAGTAGGATCCCTATGCGGTTGCCTTGCAGTATTCCATTGCCTCACACAACACTGGACGCTCATCATTCTTCTTTGGGCCAGAGATGTGTTCCTCAAAGACCTTGCAGACTTCGATACCCTTATATTTTGCATACTCCGACAAGTCCTTGACCTGTCTTTCCGTGCTCTGTCTGTCACCAATACTGGAGACACGAGCGTATATTACTCCTGTTATCATATTTATCAAAGACGTTACCGGATAACTTCTCTGATATCCCAGTAAATACTGTTATTTACAACGAGGTGCAATTCCTGGTGATGATCCAAAAACTATTGGTTTATATCATGATGGAAATTACTATTTTCAAAACTTTATGAATCGTTACATTTTAAAACCGATTAATATTCCTTTGGTTGGAGTGACGATACTTATAAGAAATTTGAAAATCAGAAGGCACTCATTATCTATCACGATGGTAAGTTATATTTCCGCTCATACTCAATTGCTTAGCCAATTTCCGATTTTTTACTATTATTTACAGAAGCAACTAATACGGATATCGATAATGTTTTTGGTAAGCCTCTATTCAATGGTACCGATTGCGAATGGATGAAGGCCAATAGCGATAGCGTCATGAGAAAGCAAATCAAGTCAATCGAGAATTCCAAAATATTAACTAAACAGAATATAACTTGTAAGATATTTAGGTCTTGGGCAAAGAAAGCTGGAATCCCAGAAGATGTATATAGCATAGGTAGTTTGGTATTTCCTAAAATACAAGAAAACAAGTAAGATACTTATGTCATTCTAGAATGATGATATTTTCGAGGGTCACTTCGCAAAGAGCATTTTCATAAGTAATTCAAAGAGAATACCATAATCTAATTACTAAGGGAGTCTGTATTTTTAATGTGTGAGATAATTATCAATCATCTACTGGCAAGAATTAATGGCATTATATACTAAATTTATTTTGCGTGAGAATTTCACGGAAACTATTAATGTTCTCGTTTTTTATATTACCTTTGCATCCAAAAGATGTTTAATTCTTATATTTTCAAAATAATCCATTATGGTAGAATCGTTTATAGTAAGGAATTATATGTCCTACAGGGATCAGGTGGAATTGTCATTTCTAGCTTCAAAAAAGGAAAAGGCATCTACTTTACCGCCTGAGTGGTATCAGGAGATTGATGGAAAGCGTATCTTACGTTTATTGCTTTGTGTTGGTCTAAATGGAACAGGGAAAACCAAAATGATAGAGGCACTACAATATTTGCGTATGCTTGCTATTTACAAGCCCCAAAAACCTACAGATCATCCTGCATATAGGCCATTTCTTTTGGATGAAAAATCAAAATATGAGCCTTCAGAATTTTCGCTAACTTACTATATTAACAATATCTGTTATTATTATTATATTAAGGTAAGCGAGAAACGTATAGAAGAGGAGATACTAAAGCAGCAATCACCTAACGTTTTATTATATCACCGTTTATACAACGCTGAGACAGATATCGTGTCTATCAAATTTGGTCCTGATTGTGATATTAGTAAGAGCACTCAACAGGCATTGAAGCTAACTGTAATTCAGAATTCGTCCGTTTTATCTGTTTTCGGATCCTTGAACTTGGAAAGTCAATCATTAAAATCAAATTATGATTTTTTTGATAAGCACATCAGCTTGATTCGCAAATCTGCCAATCAGAAAATTGCGGATAAATTAAAAACAGGAAATCCTGAGAGAGATTTACAAGTAAAAAGAATGTTACTTCAACTTTTAAAGGACGTAGGTACAAATATTTGTGACTATGAAGTGGATGAGATTACGTTTAATATCTCTGATATAGAAAATAGTGTTCCTGAATTGCTACTTCACCAAATACAAAAAGAACATCCTTGTGGTCAAATCTCACAAAAAACATTAAGGCTCATTCACTCTACTCCTTTAGGAAATAAAAGTCTTGATGATAGTTATGAGTCATTAGGTACGATGAACATCATCAAGCTTCTTCTTGTCATGTATGATGTTGTGATTGGACGCAAGTGTTCATGTATTGATGAAATTGAATATGGTATTCACACCAAGGCTTTGGACTTTTTACTCAAGATGTATCTTACGATAGCGGACAATTGCCAATTAGTGGTTGCAACTCACGATCTATCGTTATTGAAGTCTAAAAATCTTAGAAGGGATGCTGTCAGAATGTTTGAGAAGGATAAATATGGTGTTACACAAATCAAACGCAAGTATGTACATAACACTATGAATTTTTTCAATGCATATGAAAAAATTTTGGATGAACAACTTGGTCTTATGGCAGAGAGTCTTGATTCGCTGAGTAAATACAGGGGATTGATACAAACTTTTTACAAAGAATACGAGAAAGATAAGCGTGAATAACCAACGTAATAATTAGTTATTGCCATTACTTTTAATACAATATATAAATATCCCGTGAAAAAACCACGGTAAATTTTGTAAAAAGAATATTTATTTGTATCTTTGCATCGCAGACTCGAAATTAAAACCCTGGTCAAGGAGCCAGAGAGCTGCATTTAACTTATGTATAGAATATTTATATCACATTCGTGGAAGTATTCCAATCAGTACGACAAGATTGTTGAGTTTCTAGATGATGGAGGTATTAATTATTACAATCATTCTGTACCAAAGGATGATCCTGTACATACAAATGGAACCGATAAGCAGCTAGAAGATGCTATTGATGCAAAGATTAGAGGTTGTAGCTGTGTGATTATTTTAGCTGGTGTGTATTCGTCATGTAGCAAATGGATAAAAAAAGAAATTGCTATTGCTCAAAAGTATGGCAAACCAATTATTGGTGTTAGACCTTGGGGAGCGGAGAGAGTATCTGACGCAGTTACGCAAGCAGCAGATGTTGTCGTTGGTTGGAATGCCATGTCGGTGGCTAATGCTGTAAAAAATTACTCTCTTTAATTTAATGCATATGAGAAGAGCTTTACTTATCGGAATAAACAACTACCCAGATGATTTACGTCTGGGTGGTTGTATTGAAGACATTCATTGCTTGAAGTCCGCTATTGAACGTCATGGAAATGGCGAAAAGAATTTCGGTGTAAAAATGTTAGAGGATGTGCAGACTTCAGATGAGGTGTTACAAAACATAACAGAACTTTTTCATGATGACGCAGAAGTAGCATTGCTGTATTTTTCTGGCCATGGTTATGTGAATACAACTGGTGCAGAAATTGTTACCCCTTATGAAGTGGCACATTCTGGAATGTACTATAAGGGAGTACAGATGAAAGATATCATGGAAGTGGTCCATAACTCGAAGGTAAAGAACAAGATAATCATATTAGACTGTTGCCACTCAGGACAAATTGGGAAGTTCAATCCGACAGAAACTGGCAGTGTTCTTGATGAGGGGGTCTCTATTCTTACTGCTTGTAGAGAAGATGAATCTGCTTGTGAGGCTGGTGGTCATGGATTGTTCACAGAGTTACTTTGCAGTGCGTTACAAGGTGGTGCGGCAGATTTTAACGGTAACATCACAATGGGTAGCATCTATGCTTACATTGATAGAAGTTTCGGAGAATGGGAGCAAAGACCTGTCTTTAAGACGAATGTCTCAGCTTTCGTATCTCTAAAAAAAGTGGAACCTAAAGTTCCTTTAAGTGTATTTAGAGAGCTTCCCAACCTATTCTCAACGGCCGATGAAGTTCATAAATTGGATTCGTCCTATGAGTTTACTAACTGCCCTGAGGAACAACACAAGTTGGTTGAGCCGTATGCGAAACCTGAAAACGTAAAAAGATTCAAGTTGCTTCAGCAATTGCAGAGTATCGGCCTTGTTGAACCTGTAGACGCAGAATTCATGTATTTTGCCGCTATGGATGGCAAAGGTTGTAAACTGACAGCTCTTGGCAAGCATTACTGGAGATTAGTTAAAAACAATAATATTTGAAAATATGATTAATTACAGTAGAGAAAGCTATTTTAAAGACGTTGTTGCGAGAATGCCGATTAATGAGCAGCAGAGAATATTCTCTGCTGGCTCAAATGAATTATTTGATATCTTTTTGTCATATAATATTAACGACAAGGATGTTGTGAAGGGTATATACTATGTGCTCAAGAGAATGGGATTTAAGGTCTATGTAGATTTTGTTGTTGATCCTCAATTGGATAGGAGATGTGTTACAAAGGAAACCGCAGAGTGCATACAAAGCAGGTTGAAGCACAGCAAGTCTTTGATATATGCCCAATCGTCAAATGCAGCAATGAGCAAATGGATGCCATGGGAACTAGGAGTAGTTGACGGAAAAACTAACAAATGCTTTATTATGCCAGTTCAAAAAGAGGACGAAACAATTAACTCTAGGCAAGAGTATTTGTTATTGTATCCCGTCATTGGTATCAATACTTTTAGTGAATTAAGGGTGTATGATTCAGAGTATTCAAATTATAGTAGACCTCTTGCAGAATGTTTAAGATAAAAACATGTTGTGTAAGTTTTTGTATAACGGCTGCCTGAAACATGCAGCCAATTAAGGAACCCCGTCACGGGACGGGTAACAAAGACTATGGCAAAGGATAGTGATGGCCGCAAGTTCAATCGCATTCCTGAATATGATCGCGTGCAAAATGGCAAAACCATTCATGTGTCAGGTCATGTCAGAAGCAATCGAAGCGATTGTAAAGGGCAAAAGAAAAAATGATTGCAACTTCTTTAAGGATTGTGCCATGGCGATGTGAATCGTTATGGCATTTTCGTATGCTTGATACGGTGACTATACTAACGAATAAATATTCGGCATTTTTCAAGCCAATAATCAAAAGACGATGTAGGCCACAACTCAGAGAAAAATGTCAACCATACTCTTTTTTCATTTGTATTCAAACATGTCGTGATTGCCGATAAACATGAACCATTTGCCTAGCACCTCAGTAACTATGACAACAACTAAAAATCTGTACGATTTTATCTATTTTGTTGTGTAAATGAAAGTTAAATACGTTAAATATTCACCTTTTCGTATCTAATCAGAATTCATACGGTCACTTTTCTACCGTTTAGAACGTATAATACTGATAATCAACTAATAATAGATACGTTTTATGGATATGGTAGAGTAAATAAGATTCTGTATTCCATATTTAGCATAGCATTTCTATTAGTATATGTATGTAGTTGGTTGACTGTTGCTAATATACCCTATGAGAAGTTTTTATATATAGGTTTAGGATTACTTATCTATATATGCGAGGGGAGAGTGTTTAAGTATATATATGATAACAACTAAATGGGTAATACATTAATGTTCTCAATCGGGAAATATCAAAATAATCATATGATTATCAATGTGATTTGTTAAAGACTATGCTTAAAGGCAGGGAGAGATTCTCTGCCTTTTGCTATATTTGCAACCCCAAACAGAGAAAAATGAATATACGAAAACGCACGAGAAATATAATAGAAATATGCTTAAAGAAATATGTCTTTAGGATACATAATTCCTGCGACTTTCTTTTGCTTCTTTTCTTTTGGTCGCCTGCTTGTTCAAAGACAAAGAAAAGAAGTCCCGAAAGCGGTGGCATTCGGGGCAAATGGCTGTTCTGCAATTATTCTTTATCAGTCAAGGTTATTTGAGTAATATTCGTATCGGGATGAGTGGAAAATGCGGCAATGGCTGTTCCATTGTCTTAATAACAGTCCTGCCCTCCTTATCAAGGAAATACCATCGTAGTGCATGGAACGGCTGTCCTTGATGCGTGACACCCCGATAGGTAATATGTAGTTTCCATCCGGAGAAGTCGGTTTTAGGAATGTTTGAGAACAGTGCCGACCTCCATTCGGCATTCATTCTCATCTGACGGTTAATTTTGAATAGCTACTTAATGGCCACCCCCATGTGTGTATCATTACGTAATGCCGCAAAGAGGGTGCGCCCGATTGAGCGCCCCCTCTTGCATTTTGTACTGATGTTAATCATTCTTATTCCTGCAAATGAGAGCAAAGCGGTTTTGTTTGGTTATGCATCATTTGTCATGACAGGCGTTGGCGGTTGACTTTGCCTTGCCGTTGAATGCGCCTTTTGCGGTTTTATCCGTATGTCTCGATCAGGAATTTCACCAGCTTCGGGTCTCCGAAATCAACCGTTCCCGTATCGTGGCGGTTTAGTGCCGCAATGCTTTTCATTTCCTCGTTGGTCAGCGAAAAGTCAAATATGTCAATGTTCTGCCGCATACGCTCTATGTGCGTGCTCTTGGGTATGGCTATGATGCCACGCTGCATGAGCCATCGCAGTGCCACCTGTGCGGCGGTCTTGCCGTAGCCTTTGCCAATAGAGGCGAGCAGCTCACTGTTTACCACGCCTTCGGCACCCTCTCCGCCGAGCGGCCCCCATGCCATCATTTTTGTGTTGTGTTCGGCGAGCAGCGGCTCGATGCCTTGTTGCTGTACGAGCGGATTGCATTGCAACTGGTTCACCATAGGCTTGATGTCGGCATAGTGGGCGAAGTCGTAGAAGCGCCCCGCCTGGAAGTTGCTCACGCCGATGGCGCGCACCTTGCCCGCACGGTAGGCTTTCTCCATGGCCCGCCACGAGCCGAACACGTCGCCGTAAGCCTGATGGATGAGCAGCAGGTCGATGTAGTCGGTCTGCAGCTCGCGCAGGCTCTCGTCTATGCTTGCCGCCGCTTTCTCCTCGCCGGCATTTGAAATCCATACTTTTGTCACCAGGAAAATGTCCTGCCGGGAAATTCCGCTCTTGCTTATGGCGTTGCCCACTCCTTCTTCGTTGAAATACGCCTGTGCCGTGTCAATCAGGCGGTAGCCCACGTTCAGGGCGTCGCCTACGCACCGTTCACATTCATCCGGGGCCACCTTGAACACTCCGTAGCCCAATAACGGCATTTCCACGCCGTTGCTAAGTTTGATTGTCTGCATTTTGTTGTTTTGTTGTTTGGTTCATTGAAACTTTTTGCCGGAATGCCATGCCTGGCCCACGCTGTCGCCCACGGCACGGTAAATCAGCGCCGACGAGTCGAAAATGATTGGCCGGAGCTTGGCCAAGTCCACCTTGCCGTCGGCATTGAGAATGCTCTCGTCGGCGCTCCAGTTCACCACCTCGCCGACCACGCGTGCGCCGCCATCGGCATTTTCGTCAATTTCAACCGCACGGCACTCCAGCGTGAGCTTGTATTCGTTGACGATTGGTGCATCCACATTGGGGCTGGGGGTCACGGTAAAGCCGGCTCGCTTCACTTTGTCGGGAACCTTGTTGCCGCTCACCAGTCCGAAGTAGTCGGACTCGGCCATGTCGTCCTCGGTGGCAAAGCTCACCGTGAAGGCTTTCTTCCGCTTTATGTTCTCGGTGGTCTTGTGCGCTCCCAATTCAAAAGTGATTTTGTTGTAATCGCACTGTCCGCCCCATGCGGCCATCATCACGTCGGGCACTTGGTCCTCGTCGTAAGTGGCTATCATGATGCAAGGCTGCGGTGTCATTACCGGGTGCTGCGCTCCGAAATTGCGGCGCCCGGCCACTTCTTTTACATTTTCTTTTCCGTTCATGTCTATACTTGTGTTGTTTGGTTTGTTGTTTTCGTTGCATGCCATCACAACCGACAGCAAGGCTGCCGTCATCATCATAGATTTTCTCATATTTCACTTTTGTTGTAAGTTTTCATTATAATGGGTATTTGCATTCTTTTTGTTGAATGTCTGCAAACGTCAGCAGGTTCATTGTCTGTCGGCAACCGCCTGCTGTGCCGTTAACATTTCATGTTAATGGCAACGGCAGGACTTGGCCCGCTTAATTATCTTATACTCAGCGCGTTGTAAAACGGGCCGTTCGGGTTTCTCAATCGGCACGTTTGGGCCTGCAAAACGGGCCATGTTGCAAAGCAATACAGGCCGTTTGGCCATGCGATGTCGCCCTTGCTGGAAATCGGCATGGCGTAGGCCGCTTTTTGGTTGCATATTTGCAAGCATGTGAATGGTGCAGTCATCAATCTTCACATCAGTTGTTTGTTTGTGCTTCCCAAAAGCCTACGGCGTCTGCCAGCCATCCTTCGGCCACCGTACCGGTGCCCAGTCCGAAGCCGTGAGGAAGCCCCTCGTAGGCATGGAATTCTGTCGGAATGCCGAGCTCGGCAAGCCGTTGCAGCCTGTTTTGCATGGTGCGCCACGGGGCTATGCCGTCGTTGGTGCCTACACAGGCGTATGTGGGGGCGTCTTGCCGGCTTACTGAGCCATACCCCGTATACTGCATGACCACGGCCGATGCTTGCGGTATGTCGTTGCGTCCCGTCAGTTGGCGCAGGCCGTCGGCGTTGCCGAGTGCAGCCGCCATGCGGGCCCCCGCCGAACCGCCCCAGAGCGAATAGCCCGAGGCCCTCACTCCCAGTGCGTCGGCATTGTCGTGGATATAAGTGATGGCTCGTGCAAGGTCTTCGTAGGCATGGTCTGGGCGGTAGATGAGCGCAAAGGCGTTGTATCCGAGTTTGGAAAGTTCGAGGGCATGGGGAAAGCTGTCGTGCATGGCCCCGACGTAAGCGAATGCTCCGCCGGCGTTGCATACGGCGAAGGGGGCGCCATGTTTCCCTCTGAAGAAGAACAGGCCTGTGTTGCGTTTCTGCGGGTCGGCCTGTTTTTCGGCCTCTGTGTAGATGTCGATAAATATGCTGTCGGCGTGCGACTTGAGGTAATTGCATATCTCGACTGTCTTGTCCGGGTCGATGTAGTTGTACCAGGCCATACGCAACTGCCCAAGGGTTTCGCCGCTCCAGTACCCATCGTCCACGGGGAAAACCAGCCGGCCCCAATCACCGAAAGCCGGGTCGTCCATCACGTCGCTTATGCGGCTTGTGCTGGTAAACGCCTGCCCGGTTTCTGCCGGGAAGAAGAAAGGGAGGGCGTTGTAAACAAACTCGACCACGGAATTATAGTCGTGCAGCCCTCCCTCCCTTTGATGGTAAGAGAAATTGTGCGGTGTGAACACGTCGGTAAGCTGCATGCAGGCCATGGCCTGGTTGTGGGTCTGGTAGAATCGCGCGTCACGCGTTCCCACGGCGTGCCATACATGGAAGCCGTTGTCTGTGCCGAAGGGTGAAGACCGTACGACAGTGGCAAGGAAACGCGCCGTCTGTTCGGGTGCCGTCTGCCCGCCGAAAGTCGCCACGTGCCAGCTGTCGCCGCTCATGGGCAGGAAGAAGCGTTGCAGGTCGAAGCAATGTTCGAATACATACCACGTCGTGACGCTGCCCAACGAGAATCCGCCGAAAGCCCGGTGGTCGCGCGAAGCCACGATGCCGGCCCTGTCGGTCGTTTCGGCGAATGTGGCAAACCGGCTCTCGACGGCCGGAATCAGGTCGTTCTCATATTCATTGTGGAACACGGCAATTTCCTCGCACGACTCGCCCCAGCCTTTCGCCTGGTTGTCTTTGTCCCATGTTGGTGAAACGACTATCACCGGTTGGCAGTCGCCCAGCTGTATCATCCAGTCAAGTATGTTCTTCTGTGCTCTGCCCAAAGCTCCGAATGTGTCTTCGGCCGTGCCTGTCCAGCCGTGCATCAGGTAGACCACATTGTACTGCCGGCTTTCGTCATAGCCGTAAGGCAGGTAGACATAGGCCGGTTTCCTGGTGGCAGGACGGTCGTCACGGGTGTAGTCTTTCGATTCATACTCTATTCTCACAACCTGTCCCTGTTGGGTTGCCTCCGACAGGTATTGGCCGGGAACGGCCCTGGTCATGTCAATTCTGAAACTGTCGTTTGCAGATGTTGCGTTCCCATCTCCATCGGTCTGCATCACGGTCTTGTCCGTGCAGCCGCATAGCGCTGTGGTCATGGCGGCCATCATGATAGCAATGCTGGTCATTATCTTCATCATTCCATGTAATTATACGGTTGCAAATTTCGACAAAATTCTTGTGGTGCATGTTACAATAAATGCCGCCATTGCCTACAATTTTACGGATAGTTCGCCTCATACGCTTAGCCGTGCCTTATATATAGGCTGCCGTTTCACTGCTTGTAAAGTTGGCGGCATGGGCGTGCCGCTTATGTTTCGCGGTTGTGGCCCGCCTGTGTTAATCGGCTTTTCTGTCTACGTGAATGCAAGCAAACGCCATGCCTGCCTGCCAGCCATCTGTAGTTATCATTGCCTAAACGCCATTAAAGCTTGCTCAGCCATTCGTTTATGCTTTCCTTTGCACGGGCCCGCTCATTCTGTGCCGTGGCTCCTCTCAGTGCAATCCCCTTCAGTAGGGTCGCCCCTTGGCATGCGGTTTCCAGTTTGTGTTCTGTTCCCGACAGCCCGCTGCCTTCATGTGTGCAGAAAGGGATTACGGTCTTGCCTTGCCAGCGGTGTTTTTCTATGAATGTATATACGGGCATAGGCATGTCGCCCCACCAGTTTGGATAACCTATGAAGATGGTGTCGTAATCCTCGACTGCGGCATCGCCCTTGACTGCCGGGCGCGCCTTGGCGGCCAATTCCCGCTTGGCCACCTCCGTGCATTGCGCGTAGTCTTCTGGATAAGGCGTTTCGGGGGTTATCTGGAAGATGTCTCCGCCTGTTTCGTCGACTATCATGTCGGCAATGATGCGGGTGTTTCCCTTGGCTATGTTTCCCACTGCGTAATTCTCGCCTGCGCGTGAGAAGAATGCCACAAGTGTTTTCTTTGCTTTCATGTTATGTTCCATTGTTCTGTTGGTTTGTTTGTTTGCTGTCGATGCCACTGCGGAAAACAGCAGGGAAATGATGGGTATGACCACACGTCACGTAGTTATACATTATTATATTACGGCCGGTTTGGGCTGCAAAACCATCTGCTGCGTGGCCCAACCATACTCCCCCCGGGCGTTAAGTCCGATACGGTTGCAAAGTTAATCCTATTTCGGCAAACTGTCGTTATACAAAACACGGACACGATTAACACATCCACAGATTCTTTTCCCGGTAGCAATCATACTGTCATGCAAATGGTACAAAGTGCTCATACGCATTACAATAACACGTGGCTTGTCCAATGCTGTCTGCAAAAGCCTATAATGACATTTACCTTTGTGGCGGCATTCATTATGGCAAAGTGGAAGAAACGTATGATGAATATGTCGCTCTGGCGGCCTGATTAAGAAAGAGACAGGCATGACTTCGTTAGAATGCATACAACAAAAGACAAGCGGCGTGGCATAAGAACGGTTGCCCATACCCTGCAATACTTCCGGCATGGTATACTACAATCAGGCTTCCCATTAACCGCAACATTTCACAAGTGGGTGCAACAAGGTTGCAAGCATGGCGCCTAATGGGCACGGGGGACATTTGTAAAACGAACGTCAGCCCCTGTACTCCGTCGGACTCATGCCCAGATGTTGCTGTACATAACGGCTGAAATAGGCAGGCGAAGAGAACCCAAACATGTCGGAGATGCGCACGAAAGTAAGCGACTTGTCGCGCAACAGGCGTGAAATGTCGAGCACTGTGTAGCGGTTTATCCAGTAGTTGGCCGGATAGCCGCTAACCTTATGGGAAACTTCAGACAGGTATTTGGGCGTTACGCATAGCTTGTCGGCAAACCATTTCACTTCACGGTGTTCGCGGTAGGTTCCATTCTCAAGCATATTGAGGAACCGGCTCATTATCGCTGCGCTTTGCAGCGGTATGTTGTCAACTCCGTAAAGATGTGAGTGGAAATCGAAAAAGTCGATGATAAGCAGTTGCACTGAGGCTATAAGCAGGTCGCGACGGAAATGGTGGTCGGTCTGAGCAAGCCTTTCTTCCACCATTTCGAAGTCTTTGCGGCACAGTTCAAGCTGCCCTGCGTCCAGTTTCATTACTGGGTCGAGGAACAGGGCCAGCTGTCCTTTCATGCCATAGTTGCTCAGTGGCGTGGAGAGCTCAATGAACTCGGAGGCTACATATATCACTTTCACCATGAAATCTTCCGCCGGGCGTATGCGTTCAACCAGCTTTCCCTTGCGTACAATCATCAGGTTGCCCGCCTGCAGCTGTCGTTCCTCACCGTTGTATTTCAGCTTGCAACTGCCAGCCAGGCAAAGTGCATGGGCCAGGTAATTGCCATAAGCATCAGTGCCAAGTCCATCAAGGTTGTCCTTTATTATGATGTTATCGGTTTCTGCCATGTTTCCAACACTTTCATTTCTTTTGCAAAGATACATATTTCGGGCCGATAACCATTGTTTGGCCGGCTAAAAACGCGTGCATTCTTGCCCGTTGCAGGCAAAAACGGAAATAAGTGCATGGCTTACCGCAATCCTTGTAAAGCGGCTTTTCACCGGCCATTGTAATTTTGCAACGTCATAACAAACAAACTGAATATGGACTACAGAACATTAGGACAGAGCGGACTGAGAGTGTCCGCCATAGGCTTGGGATGCATGGGCATGAGCCATGCCTACGGTGCACCGGCAGACCGGCGCGACATGACCGAGTTGCTTGCCGATGCGGTGGATATGGGTTACACGTTTTTTGATACGGCAGAATCGTATGGAACGGTCGACAATCCACATGACAATGAGGAGTTGTTGGGTGAGGCCCTGAAGCCTTTTCGTGACAAAATCGCCATAGCTACAAAATTCGGCATCACGTTTGAGAATTTGGCTGCGCCCGGTGTACACGCTGTTGTCACCGATTCGCGCCCGGAGGTGATACGCCGTTCGGTTGAAGGGTCGCTGCGACGGCTGCAGACCGACCATATAGACCTGTACTACCAGCACCGTACAGATCCGCGGGTAGAGCCCGAGACGGTTGCGGCTGTCATGGCCGAACTGATCAAGGAAGGCAAGGTTCTGCATTGGGGCCTTTCGGAAGCAAGCGTTGAATACCTGCGCCGGGCACACAGCGTATGCCCAGTGACAGCTGTACAAAACCGCTATTCGATGATGGCACGGTGGAACGAGGCTCTTTTCCCTGTGCTCCAAGAGCTTGGCATAGGTTTCGTTGCGTTCTCTCCGCTTGCCAACGGCTTGCTTTCGAGGTGCTATACGGCAACCGACCATTTCGATGTGGCAAACGATTACCGTGCTTCCATGCCGCAGTTCCAGGAAGACAGTTTCGGGAAAAACAAGGCCCTGTTCTCTCTGCTCGACGAGCTGGCCGAGCGGAAGCACGCCACACCCGCGCAAATATCGCTTGCCTGGATGTTGTGCAAGAAGCCGTGGATAGTCCCGATTCCCGGCACACGCAAGCTGTGCAGGTTGAAGGAGAACATCGGAGCGGCAGACATCAGTCTCTCTGCCGAGGAGATAAAAGGCATTGACGAAGCCCTTGATGCCATGCACATGAGCGACGTGTTCAGCGGTTCACTTGTAAAGAGCAGGGCTATATGAAAAGAGCTGTATTGTCGTTTGCTTGTTTGTTGCTGGGCTTGGCTGTAATGTATTGAAGGCATGACACAAGAAACTCATATAAAAAAGAATCAATATGCATCCCAAAGTAATCTGCCATATAATGTCGTCTGTTGACGGTCGGCTGCTGACCGACCGCTGGACGCTTCCCTTCGACGGCAAACCTAAAGGCGAGCTCCTTGGCGTCTATGCCGCCATAGGCCGCAATCTGGGCACCGATGCCTGGATGTTTGGAAAGAACACACTGACGGAAGGCTTCTTCCCAAGGAAGTTCCACGCTGCTGTTACCGACCCGTCGCCACGGCCCGAGGCATACGTTGCTCGCCGATTGTCAGGCCGTATGTTTGTCGTGGCCGACCCCGAGGCCGACATTATGTATGACTCTTCAGACGTGAGGGGCGACAACATCGTGGCCATCTTGCCCGAGGCGGCCCCTGCTGTTTATCTGGAGCACCTCAGGCGTCGCAATGTCTCGTATCTGTTTGCAGGCCCTGACGGTGGCGATTTGCCTCTGGCCATGCGTGAACTCGGCGAAGTGTTCGGGGTGAAATGCCTGTCGTTGCAAGGCGGGGGCATCATCGATGGGGCGTTTCTGCAATTCGGGCTGATAGACAAACTGAGCCTTGTGGTATATCCGGGCATCGACGGTTGGGCTCTGTCGCCATCCGTCTTCGAGTATATGGGGGCAGACACGATGCCTGCGCGGGGGCAAAGCCTCGAACTGCTGTCGGCGGAAACGTTGAATGACGGGGTGGTCTGGTTGCGGTATAAATTCCATAAGTGAATCCAAGCGCAAGCGGCCATCCGGCCGCCGGGGATGTGGCTTGGTTGCCGTTCGCGGCTTTTCAAATGCTTGCGTCTTGTTGCCGGCATGTTGTTGGCCGCATTGTCTCGGCTTTGCCCGCTACGCCTCAGGCAAAGGCTACGGCCTATCTGCGTGTCAGCATCATGGAGTCGCTTGGGCTGCAAAAGGCCGGTTTGTGCAGGAAAAGTAAATGATGGCTGGAAAGACAGGCTTACATGTTATTGGCGCTGCCACGCAGCATTGGTTGTGGCAGCCGCATCCGTCGCTGCCGGTGAGTGCGGCTGCCAAATCATTTCCGTATCTGCGCCGTTGCAAGGCCATTGCCACGGCGCGCGGCCTTGTCCAGTGTGGCAAGCCATCGGGGCCGCCGGCATTCCCGCATCATGCCGCCTACCGGTGTGTACCTCTGTAGGCTGTCATTCAGCAGGGCCTCGGTAGGTAGTTGTCACCATCGGCATGCCGTGCCAAAAGCGCGGCCGCCAACTCTCGCCCGCAGCCTCTTGGAACACATTGCAGGGCGTTGCCGTGGCCAGAAAGCGAGGCTGTTGCCTTGGCTGTTTCAAGCCAACAGCCTCAGCAACTCGTCGTGCACATTTCCGTTTGTGCCGGCCACTTGGCTTCCTTGGGCCGGGTCAAGGCTTTTGCCACGCCAATCAGACACGGTGCCTCCGGCTTCCTCTACAATCAGCATCCCCGCCGCATAATCCCAAGGATTCAGGTATGCCTCGAAATATCCACCTTGCCGGCCACATGCGGTGTATGCCAGTTCCAGGGCGGCAGAGCCAATCCTTCTGATGTCCTGCGAGTTTTCATATACCCTTAGAAACCTCGCGAAGTTGTCTTTTGCCTGTTCACGTTTTGCTGTGCCTACGCCAATGATGGTTTCCGAGAGCTTTTGTGCGGATGAAACATGAATGGGCTTGCCGTTCAAGAAGCTCCCTTCGCCTTTAACTGCCGAGAACAGTTCTTCGTGAAACGGGTCGTATATAATGCCTGCCACAATCTCGTTTCGTTGGCAGAGAGCCAGCGAGACCACGCTGTGCTGATAGTCGTGCATCAGGTTTGTGGTGCCATCGACAGGGTCGAGAATCCAGTAGCTGTCGGTGTTCATCTGTTGCAAGCCCGTTTCCTCGCCAAGGAACTGAATGTCCGGGGCAAGTTTGTATAGCGCGTCTTTCAGAAATTCCTGTACTGTAATGTCCACTTGAGTGACGTAATCGGCAACGCCTTTCTCTCTTACATGGGCAACCATTTCCCTGTTTGTTATTATCCCCTTCGTCTCTCTGACCAAGGTGGCTATGTGTTGTATATCCATGTTTGCTTAAATATTGTGGTTTTATCGTTTCAGCAGCGTATATGTCATCAAACAAAAGTGCTCTGCTGCAAATATAGTTATTTTTTCCCTACCTTGTCACTTTATTGTGATTAATTCTGCTTAATACGGTTCTCTTAAAGTTAAATTGTCCGTTTTGCTGCCCCCGGTGCTTCAACCCGGCAAGCAATATTGGCGCCATGCCCTTGGCAAGGGGGCGTGGCCGGGTTTCGATGGAATGAATGTCTGCAAACAGCCATGCGCCCTGCTATTGTCCGCAGGCACTCGCCTGCGCCAGCGTTGCTCTTGTTAAAGGCAACCATACGGGTTGCCACTGTCAACGGGCTGATAGCCAGTGGTTTGCAAAACAGGCCGTTTCGCATTGCGATATCTGCCGTTTTGCAAGTTGAAACGGGCCGTATTGCAATGCCAAACGGCCCGTTTCAAGTCCGACATGCCATGCTGCTGCCATGGCGTCCGGCTTTGCCGCCATACACATTATATATATGTACATGTCCCGAGCGGCGGCCTTTGGCACCGTGAGACTTGCTTGCGGGCAAATGGCGCTTGCCGGTTGCTGTCGCATTTGGCCAAATGCAGTGGCGTAGTCACTGCCGTTGGGCGCATTGTTCATTTTTTCGTTGGTCTTAGGGTTTTGTGTCCTTAAAAAGTTGTATCTTTGCAATGCGATAACAGCTTGGCTCATCCCGATGGCTGTGGCGTGGCTGTTTCAGAGTGTGGTTGTGCGCAACTGCATTCAGTTATGTTAGGGGTCTATTAATTGTTCCGCTTTGCCCCCGCTTCCAGGCAGGGGCGGCAGACAAGCTCCGTAAGTGTAACCATGGCAGGGGATTAATAGTCTCTGCCCGTAAAGACAGACATGAAGAAGTACGTTCTTGACCTTACGGTTAGCGCCGTAGAAAGGATTCATGAGAAGTATGTCCTCATACGGCTTGCCGACGACAAGCCGTTGCCGGACATGTTGCCCGGCCAGTTTGTCGAAGTCCGCGTTGACAATTCGCCAACGACGTTTCTTCGGCGTCCTATCTCCATCAGTTTCGTCGACCGCAGCCGCAACGAGCTATGGCTGCTTGTGGCTGCCATAGGCGACGGCACGCGCGCCATGGCCTCGTTGGCGGTGGGCAGCCGCCTCAATTGTCTGCTGCCGTTGGGCAACGGGTTTACCATGCCATCGTCGGCGTCAGAGCGGGTGTTGCTTGTCGGCGGCGGTGTCGGTGTCGCCCCTTTGCTCTATATGGGTGCAGAGATGCGCCGTTGCGGTTGCGAGCCCACCTTCTTGTTGGGTGCCCGCCGGTCGGCCGACCTCTTGCTGCTCGACCATTTCCGGCGTTACGGCCGCGTGTTTGTCACCACCGAGGATGGCTCGGCGGGCGAGCGGGGCTTTGTCACCAACCATTCTGTTTTGCAGTCAGAGCATTTCGACCGCATACAGACCTGCGGGCCGAAACCAATGATGGTGGCCGTGGCCCGCTATGCCGCGGCGGCGGGCATCGACTGCGAAGCCTCGCTTGAAAACATGATGGCGTGTGGCGTCGGCGCTTGTCTTTGTTGCGTAGAGAAGACCACCGAGGGCAATTTGTGTGTGTGCAAGGAAGGTCCGGTGTTTAATATCAATAAACTGTTATGGCTGAACTGAAAGTCAAGATAAACAACTTAGAGTTGAAAAACCCCGTGATGACCGCTTCGGGCACGTTCGGATACGGCATCGAGTTTGCCGACTTCATTCCGCTCGACGGCCTCGGGGGCATCATTGTAAAGGGAACCACGCTAAGGCCTCGCGAGGGAAACGACTATCCGCGCATGGCCGAGACGGCTTCGGGAATGCTCAATTGCGTGGGCCTGCAGAACAAAGGCGTCGATTATTTCTGTGAGCATATATATCCGCAAATAAAGGATATAGACACCAACATGATAGTCAACGTCAGCGGCTCGTCGCCCGACGACTATGCCGAGTGCGCCTCGCGCATCGACGCCCTCGACCGCATCCCGGCCATAGAGCTCAACATCTCGTGCCCCAATGTGCATGATGGCGGAATGGCTTTCGGCGTTACGTGCGCCGGTGCAGCCAGTGTGGTGCGTGCAGTGCGCCGCCGTTATTCGAAGACGCTCATCGTCAAGCTGTCGCCCAACGTCACCGACGTGGCCGACATTGCCCGTGCCTGCGAGGCCGAGGGAGCCGACAGTGTGTCGCTTATCAACACGCTCATGGGCATGTCCATCGACATTGAGCGGCGATGCTCGCGCCTTAGCATAGGCACCGGCGGCCTCAGCGGCCCGGCGGTCAAGCCAGTTGCCGTGCGCATGGTGTGGCAGGTGGCCCGTGCGGTGGGCATCCCGGTCATCGGCCTCGGGGGCATAATGACAGCTGCCGACGCCATAGAGTTCATCATGGCCGGGGCAACGGCGGTGCAGATTGGCACGGCCAATTTCATCGATCCTACGGTGACAATCAAGGTGCGCGACGGCATCGACAGCTGGCTTGATGCCCACGGGTGCAGGTC
>OHQS01000415.1_pt1 | contig 27860 bp, 18 predicted proteins | sample 1578181 | NCBI WGS metagenome assembly OHQS01 (sample SAMEA3879528, study PRJEB24766) | human gut metagenome | biome: human-associated habitat; feature: feces | place: USA | collected 1985/1987 | reverse complement strand
TAACGAATAGCGGCGAAGCGTTGGTTTATCCATGGCGGCGCATAATCGCGCCGCCCGCCCAGATGCGCGCGGAACCAAACTCTACATAGGCTTTCCATCAAGTAGCCGAATTATTTACCGTGACAACCTTATAAAATCGATCGATATATTGCAGAGACAGTTTTGACGAACATTGGGGCAGTTCATAGCTTTTCTTCTTGAACGCTAATCGATTTTTATCTCTAAAACACTCAATAAACTCATAACGTCCGGGTAGGAAAACCTTGCGCCCCTGAGTTTATTTTCCATAATATTGATTTGGTAACCTGTGGCCTCACGAAAGTCACATTTTCGTATATCACATTTGAGAAACTCGGTTTTTTCAAGCTTGCATTTTTGAAAGTTACTCTCCGTCATATCGCATTCCGCGAACATGGAGCTTAAGATTTCCGAACCGGAAAAATCGAACTTCTTCAAGAGCATACCTGAAAAGGTGTTATATTTTAAATGGCAATCACTAAGCTTACTGATAGGTCCCGCAAACTTCGCGCCTGATAGCAGATCGCTCCAATCCACCCCCGCTATATTGCACTCTATGAATTGTGAGTATTTCATTTGTGAATGCTCCGCTTCAAGATTCATCACGCGGCACCTCATAAATGTACACCCAGAAAAAGAGCAGTTGCGCAGCTTACAGTTTTCAATGACACAATGATTAAAAACGCATTCTACAAACTCATAATCATCCAAAACTTCGTCCTCAAGCTTTATATTTTCAATTTTCTCCTCTTCAAAATACTTTGTTGGCATCAACTCTTACCCCCAAGCAAATCCTTATGGATTAAGCATGAAATACATTATAGCAATAAAACCTGGTTAGCGACAATAAAATATCATCGCGTAGGCAGATTGAACTACGCGTCCCTTTGCAGTGCGCGTGCAACGCACTAAACCGCAGGCAGCGCGCAAGGATGCGCGCTGCCTGATTACTCGCCTTGTATCCCGCCTCGCCCGCGATTTAGGTTTCCGTTAAGCAAAGAAAAATGATGGTTCTGGAGCAATAAATTATAATTTTGCTTGCAATCCATTTTTTCAAAACTCAACCTCATTGATATAATGTGATATATCATTCTTTCGATTAAAAATAATCAAGCGTATATAAGCCGTCGCCTTTAAATTAAATTCTTTGCAGCCTGTTTAATTCTTATCAATAAGCTACAATAATTTAACAGGCCGGTCTGCTTTTAATTCGATTTTTCAGCCCGTCTCCCGCTTGCTACGGGCCAAACCGCGGATGCTCATTCACTATGGGGTTTCATCCAGTTTCTTATACGCTTTGTTCCTAAGGCATAAAAGGCTTGTTATAAAACCGGTGACGCCCACGATGAAAAACATCACGGCAATACCGGAACCCTTTCCGGTACCGAAAAGCATAGACAAAACGCCCTGAAGCGGCGACTCGGCCGCCATAAACGGCTCGAACACATAATCCGCCAGCGCGCCGCCAAGAAACAGCCCAATCGGTATGGTTCCGTATTGGATCGTATCCCGGGCGGAAAACACGCGCCCCTGCATCTCAATCGGCACGTTGGAGCGCATAATTGCGGTTAAGTTTGCGTTCAAGAACGCCATAGGTATGTTGGAGACGAATGCGGCGGCTATCCAAAAAGGTAAAGCGCGCGTTAAGCTTTGCCCTACATCGCCCAGCACAAAGGAGAGGCCGCAGGCGAGAAAAACAGTCCTAACTTTACTTTTAGCCGGCTTCATCAGCGTAACTATAACGCTCCCCACCAGCGTACCCAGCCCCACTGCGGCTTCCACCATGCCGAGCGAAACCTGATCGTTGCCTGTCCTGCTCAAAATCAACGCAGGCATCATGCCGTACCCGCCCATCTTCGCGATTAAATTAATGAACGCAAAGAACACGATGATGCGTAAAAGCGCGGAATGGGTTTTAAGGTACCTTATCCCTTCCATACATGTTTTAACGAACGATTCTTTTAATCTATCCGTTTCGCGTTCCATCGCCGGGATCTTAATATAAAACAGCAATATCATGAACGCGAAAGCAAAGCTTATAAGGTCGACCGTTAACACAGTCGTAAGCCCGCCGAAAGCAAGCAGCGCGCTTCCTAAAGCCGGCGCCAGTATGGTAACGATAGAGCTTGATAGCGCCTGAAGCGCGCTTACCCTGACATAATGCTTGCTTGGAACAAGCAGGCTTGTCGCCACGTAGGACGCCGGTGCCTGAAAAGCGTTCATAAAGCTGAGCAGGAAATTAATGATATAAAGATGCCCTATTTTAAGGGATGACGTAAGGTAAAGCGTCAGAACCGCAACCGTCCCCAGAGCGGCGGCCAGGTCGGAAAGAAGCATGACGCGCTTTTTATCCCACCGGTCGGCAATTGCACCTGCAATAAAGCAAAATAGAATGGAAGGCAAAAATGAGCAAACCGATAACAGCGTTATGCTTGAGGCGGTACCCTTTTGCCCGTACACCCAAACGATTAGGGCATAATTGGTCATGGCCGTACCCAATGTGGATACGGATTGAGAGCCCCAAAGGATAAGAAAATCCCTCAGGCCCGAAAAAGTATGATTTATTTTCATGGCTTTGCTCCTTCAATTCTTTATAAAAATCGAAATGCAAAGCCTGATCCGGACGGCAGTTTCCGCTACCGCTCCATGCAATCCCCGTCCATCATCAAGCCTTGCATGGAGCTTCATCTATTCCAAAAACCATATTAAGCGCCTCCCCCATAAGTTTTATCACAGCATACCATAAGCGCATTGAATTGTCGATATGCTTATGTCGCTTTACTACTTTTTCATGGAATGTAATGAACTATTTAGCTTTATATTTTTATGCCAATTATTAATATTATATAAAATATAGAATACTGCTAATTGAGTTTTAGGATGACATGAACGCGCTTTTGTTCGGGTGATCCATTATCGGCCGTGAAATCATTCGGCCGCGTCCTCTAACTCTCAACATGTAAATCGTACTGTTTAATGCCTTAAGCCTTAATTGAGAATATAAAACCAAACCTTTTTCCGCTATTGAGCATTTGAGGTATGATATTTATATTGATACCGTATTTATCCAGAACCGTTTCGCTCATATATTCCAGACGCTTCTGTTATATTCTCATAGATATATGCGCGGTAGTAAGCGCCCGCTTTCAAAAGCATGCATGCCTCAACCAATCTCCCGCGTCACATTCGCTTAGGCGGTAATATAGGGATACAATATGCGTCGTTTATGGTAAGACTGGGTGAAGCTCCATCAGATTCGTGATTTTAGAACACTGGAATATACCGGCGTGGTTTACTCGACTCGGATGCTCTTTAAATCGGTTTCCTTCGTATCCATATCATATCATTTTTTAATGATATAAAAGTTTACTTATAATATAGAGAAAGCTTTTCAAAAGCACGGGGCTTAACCTTGTTTATTAAAGGCTCAAAGCCTATGCCTGTCATTATTTTCTAAATTCAGACTATAAAGCTCATCTTTCGCCCATTTCCGTCAGCCTCGCCTAAGGTTCACACTTCCTTGATCCCTCCGGTAAGCCTATTTCACCGCTGCAGGAATTTTGCTCACGGGTTACGATTTTTCTTTGATTATTGCCATTGTGAGCAAAGCCATGTATGATAATAATCAAAACCTCCAGTTTTCCGTCGTTCGGATTTCATGGAATTAAGAAGACATAAACAACACGCTCTATTACGGAAGAAACCGATTGGTTTAAAAGAAACCCAGCGCGGTCCCCAGGTTTGATTCATAAAGGGTTCGCAAAGCTTCGCAGCATAAAACAAAAGACAGGACTGTCTGAAAAGGAAGCAATCTTATAAAATGAAGGGGTAAACTATGAAATCGCAAATAACGCCGTCAGCCTCCGAGCTGGACTCGGATGAATGTGCGATACAAACGAAACACGGAATAAAATACCTAAAAATCAGGGCGGCGATCCTTCTGCCAGCCGCGATAATCCTGCTCGGCTCCGTATTTTACGCAATCGCGTGCAACAACAATTTTTCAGGTGGGGCAACTACGAATATCCATAGCGCTGCGCCCGATACCTCCCCCTTATTGAGCGAAGCTCCAAAACCGCACTTCCCCAGCCCGGAACCAACCTGCACCAGTCCCGAACCAGCCCTCTCGAGCCTTGAACGGATCGATATATCGGATATGGAAGGCAAGGCAAACGTCAAGCATATTCGGATAGACGGTTCAAATGGTTTTTACCGCGGCGTGATTAAAATTATTGAAGACGTCGGGGGTTGTACGTTCTATGCGCTCAAGGGCGATAAACTTATAGAGTTGGAGAAACACGAAACGTCACTAACCTACGTTTGGAACGATATCAGCTATAACGTCCGCTTTATTTGGTGTGAGGCGAACGGAACGATCTATACCTATGCTTACGACAATAGAGCGGCCAGCGAAGCATATTGGCATGCCTCCTTCTTAGAAGGGCGTACCGATGTCGTTCAGCTTGTTTTTACTCAGGGTCGGCAGGCTGATTATAAACAATATACCGTAATACTCAATTTAAAAACGCAAGAGATAACGGATGTTTTGGCGGACATTGACGTTTCCCAATCGGGCCATATCGTCAGCACTGAGTTTACGTCGGATTTATCCAAGGCGCTTATCACCTGTGAAGCCTATGATGAAATTTGTAGTTACTATTATTACGACGTGAAGGCAAATACCGTAACGAATGTCAACTCTATGGCGCCGATGAATGTGAGCAGCGCGCGGATTATCGACGACGACACTATGCTCTGCTTTTATCATTCTCAAGAGGATAGACTATCCGCTTATTGCGTATCCATGTCCAGCGGTAAATACGCAGCTGTTTTTTCCGATTATCCGGCATTTTACCAGTCTGGATATGGCCTCATCCCCTCAAATTCAAGGTATGGCGTTTATGTTGAGGAGAATGGTGATACATACGTAATTGATTATAAGACCGAAAAGCTAAGAATCATCAAAGGTTTCACCTATTCAGGAAGACGATTTAAGCGTAGAAGTTAATGACGCCGAAACAAAAATCCTGTTAGCCGAATATGAACACGAAATTGAGGATTATTACATCACAAAATTCGGCGTTTATGATTTAGAAAAGCGTACGTTCACACTTCTTGACAGCGGAGAACAAGATTATCTGCATAAGGTAAGCATGACGTGGTTCGATAATAGCCGGGGCGCGTTATGGTCGCAGTTCATTGATTCCTCGCATACGGATCTCTATCTTTATGATACGGATTAATATGAATAGGCGCGTTTTAGCACGCTTGAATACAAAAAATGCCTTATGCTTTCACACAAATGATAGTCGGCGAACACGGCCCGCCGCCCTTTATCGCAAAAAAATGAAGCGAGCGTATACCCAAAAGCGCTACGGCAAGCCGAAGCCCAGACCTTTTTAAAAACCCCTAGGAGTCGGAGACCGCGTTGCGCGGAGGGCTTTCAATCGAACCTGACGACATGCCGTCAGATTCCAAATGCCTTGCGCAGCAAGGGTCTTTCTGGATGGGCGCAAACCGCGCAAAAAGGTAAAGCGCTCCATGTTAACTCGTAAAACGTGGCGCAGCCATTTCTTCGACACGCTCACGCTTCAGCTTGGCCGAACGCGAGAACGGGCAGCTTGTGTAAGAAGCTCCTAATTTATCGCCCAAAATGAAGCCTCTTTATTTATCCAATCCTCGATAATTTGGCTATCAGTTAAATCTGGCAGTGGGATATAAAAGTTTAAATGCTTACACTTGAAGTATTGCTTCCCGTTAACTGAAAATTCATATCCGCGGCACTTGGGATTGCATGCTATCGGATTATTTTTTTTGGCACAATCATATCCGTTTTCAATCGCTTTAACTATTGTTGAAGGGAATTTTTCTATCATGCCAACATAATCATTAATATTCTCAGCATTAATTTTAATCACACAACCATTAACAGGTGATATATTAATAGACCCTATTGTACCTCTGCTTTTATGGGAATAAATGAAATTAACTCGTAAACATAAATCCTTTGTATCATACTTGCATCCTAAGCTGATGTATTGGTGATGTAGTTTTAACAAGTATTCCTGCATTTCAACCGGGAAAGTTTTGATAATCTCCTCAAAAACAAAAACCGGTTTAATCTTTTTTTCACCTAAAGCCCTGTAATCGCAGCGCAGAAATATTGTATCGACATTGGAAGTATACGAACCCATTTCCGGCTTAAGGCCTCTTTTATCCGCTTTTAACTGCGCATCCGCCATGGCCTTTAGACCCATGAGCATAATAGGATTATCAGGATATGAAATCTCTAATTCTTCAACCCTTGATAAATCAGGCTTTTTCAAGCCTAAATCAATACCCGCAAAATAAAAGCCGCAATCGGATAAATGCCGCATGTACTCATGAATTTTAGATACACGCGCCCCCTTTAAAGCGGTATACAGTTTGATACCGTTTAATATTAATGAATCACCGCTTTTGCTCAACTCACCATGAATCCCTATGTGTATTAATACCATCGCTATATCTCTTAGAAATGGATATTCAATCGCAAGGCTTACGGTATCTGTCGTTTTGTCAGCTTTTTTCTTAGGTTTGTCATATAAATCCGCATCCGCTATGATGTAATCAAAAAATTGATATAAAAATTCTCGAAACGCAAGAACGCCATCCCGTATGTTCTCCTCGCTGGTAATATAATTGAACACGGGATTAATGTCATAATTTTCAGGTATATCGGCGGGTATTATACTTTTTAAATGTTCAGCCAAATCCTTTAATGGTTTTTGCATGAAAATCACCGCTTTCTTTATTTCCTTTATAATAACACAGTAAACCTGACGATATAGCGTCATATTATAAAGTATAATTTGTTAGCTATACCAATTGTACACAAAAATTTAAGAATTCAAGCGGAGCTTTAGGTGAATACTGTAATGGCGTTTATGATGGAGCGGGGCCGGCACCCCACGGATTATCGGCGTTACGCTCTATATCCTGCTTCGTCAAGAGGATAGATTATCCGGTTATTCGATCCATTTCCAGCGGCAAACAAGCCGCCTAGCCGCCATTTCTTCCGATTGCCCGGCATTCTACTTACGGGATACATGCTCATCCCCTCTTATTATGTTTTGGCGCTTGCTTTTAAAAAACGGCGACAAGTACACTGCTGTTCGCCGACTTTGATTAACCATCCGCTGGCTAAGCTTAAAGAACAGGCTGGACAAAGCGAGCTTTGATCCAGCTCGTAAGACATTTAAAAGGTTGGCAATAAACTCAGTGTAAAGAGTAATCCAGCCCACATTTTTTTAAAATAATTGTGATGCTGCCAATTACAGGCAGCCGCCCGACGGAAATATGCGACGGATGCGGATGGCCGAAATCTGTGGCGGAAAGCTTTGAGCCATAACGCCGTTGTGCCAGATGAAGATTTTATCGCCGCGAGAGTAGCATCTCGCATTATTCGTATTAACAACAATGTTTTGGCCGGTAGCACGGTCTATAACAAGCAAGCTGTTTGCCCGAACCTCGCGCACGGTTGCAACCATGATCATTTTTTTCACCTCCTAATAAAAACGTATATAGATTAATATATGCTTGTATTTCGCTGACGGCTCCAAAATATAACACACTGCCAATATCAAGGCTGAGAATTAAACTATACTTCTTAAAACAATTCGATATGCCGGTACAAGCGCTTTAGTAGTCAACAAGGTTTATGCGTGCTTTTCCCATTAGCGCAGGCGACGCCCCGCGCCGGAAACAGCTCCATGGTCTATCTCCAGAAGTGTACGTACCATCTTTTTCATGCCAATTCCAACCCCACTTTCTTCCACATTAAAATTAAAATACAGAAGAATAATATCCAGAAAATTTTCAACAAAGGCCTGTTCGATCGGCAAGCTGCAAAGCAATTTGCGGGAGTTGCAGCGGTTTGTGGATGGTATCCCGATGGAACTGAAACAACAGTTACAAAATATGCAGCGCCAACAGAGTGGAAAGAACGGCTACATTCAATAATACGGTCATTTGCGCTTTGACAACTGAATATGGAGGGGCGTCACCAGTGGCTAAAAAAACTAAGGACTACGGCACTGGGATACCCCGGCAAGAGATAGAGAGCCTTGCGCGGCTCCTGCTCCTCACCATCAGGCGTTCTTTGAGAGCGAGAAGGGCAAGCAGGAGTTTGCGGAATGGAAGGAGAAACAGGCTGGGCAAAAGAAGGGAGAGGCTAAATGACAAAACCCACACCATGGGAACTGACAGCCAACCTTCACCGGGAAATCCGTCGCTTGGTGACAACCCTGTTCGCCAGCTATGACAGCGAATACGGCTGCTTGCCGCTGGACTGCGAGTGCTACATGTTCAACAATTGGTGGACAGGCAGTCTGTGCCACTACTTTGAAAACTCCGTCCTCCCGGCCAATCCCATATCGGAACGGGCCTTGAAGGGGGAGCCGCCGCCCTGCGCGGTGAGCGGCAGGTACTTCCCGGTGGCAGGGCGAAAGGCGTACTGCTCCGACAAGTGCCGAGAACAGGGACAAAGAGCGAAGGACGCGAAGCGGGCGCGGAAGTACCGCAAAAACAATGGCGGAAACGTCATGGATTAGCACCACAAAAAGCCTGTATCCATGCGAGTTTACAGGTGCGTAAATGGCCGGGTAGAGATAAATCCCTTGCCCGGCCTTTTTTTGCGCTTACGGATAGCTTACTTCGGGTCAAGTTGACCCGAAGTAAGTGCAGTCTTTAGAGTCGCATGGAAAGTGAAATACCGCTTGACAAATAGTGCAATTTCGTACTATTATGCAAATAGTGCGAATCCGCACTATTCTAAGGAGGATACCAAATGAATTACAGAGAAACAATGTCGCGCCTGAATAATGCACTTAACAATATTGATTTGGCTTATACTGTCATAGCAAAAAAACACGGACTGACCTTCAATGCCTTAATGATGGTCTGTTTGATTGATGAAAAGAAAAATGTGACGCAAAAACAGATTTGTGATGCACTCCATCTTCCTAAATCCACCGTTCATAGTATTTTATTGGACTTTATAAATCTGGAATATATCATGTTTATGATAGGTAGCAATAAGAAAGAGAAAATTGTTGTTTTCACCACAAAAGGTGTTAAACACTTTTTTAAAGTACTTGAAGAAACACGACTGTTTGAGGATAGAGTTCTTGCTATTCTTGGCGATGATGTTTGTGCTGTTCTCGTTGAAACGGCTGAAAATCTCGGCCAAATTATTAAACAAGAAATTGCAGGTTTATGCGGAAATGAGGTGTCAAATTAATGGAGGTTAAAATCAAAGCATTGGAGCGTAGGGATTTTAGCAAGGTTATTGATTTTGCTATTAAAGGAATGCACTTTGACAGATATGTTGATAGCAGTTTGGCATTGCGACTTTACGGCAGATACTTCCTTTATATGGAGTTGGAGCGCGCAACACAAGTTCTTGCGGCATATATAGATGACAGGCTTGTAGGGATTCTTATGGCTGATATGAAAGGCGAGCCTAAACTGTATCCCTCTTTTTGGAGAAGAACATATGTTAAAATGGTTAAGTCGGTCATGGCGGTTGCAATGAAAGGCGGGCCTGATGTATATGACATGGCAAATAAAGCAATGTTCAAAGAATTTGTGAAGAGGACCGTTCCGAATGGAGAAATCTGCTTCCTTGCGGCAGACCCCACAGAGCACGGAAAAGGAATTGGCACAAAACTGCTTGATGAATTGAGCAGACGCGAAAAAGGCAAGTTAATTTATCTATATACTGATGATAACTGCACCTATCAGTTTTACGAGCACAAAGGCTTTGAACGTTCCGAGGAAAAGGAAATTCGGATGCAGCTTGGTGAAAAAAACGTATCTCTTACCTGTTTGTTGTACAGCAAACAACTATAACATCTCTTGAATACATCTCTTGAATACATCGCTTAAAAAAGCACTTCGAGCAAGCTGACCCGAAGTGTTTTTTGCTTATCTGCTCTCTGCGAAAACCGCAAGCATCAATTCCGCACCCAGCTTGAAGCCACAAGAAAAAGCGTTAACCTGCTCTGTATCGCTGGACTGTGTGTAGAGGTTCTTCCTGAAAACGCTGGCAACCGTCCAGTGACATCTTCTGAATAAGTGCCGCTTTTCATCCTCGATCTTGCGGTTAATCTCCGGGGTTTCTGCGCTGCGGACGGGGCGGCGCTCCCACGGGGATATACGGCCATAATAAAGGTCGGTTAGGATACTGTTCATTCCTTCACCGCACCCCTTTCCCTTGCGACGGTGTAGGTAGATGTAAAACCTCGTAGGTAGATGTAAAAACCTCTACCATAAGCAGGATGCCAAACTTCAAAGCATCGGTATAGGTATCATGCCGGGTGATACCCTCAATGTCTCCCTGAGTCTCACAGTATGTATCAAATAACTCTTTCCCGGTATCGTCCAGCATGGCGTTCAGCTTTACCATACTTGTCAGCTTTCGTTTGGCGGCTTTGATAAAGGGGAGTTTTGCGGGTAATATCCAGAGTCAAAACCAATATTGCCCATATACAGTTCTTCCAATATACTCTGCATCGTATCTTCCTTTCACAATGTTATCCGACATTGCTTGAAAGGATTTGCGGCGCTTGTTAAAATATTTACGCTACATCTGCTTTCGGGCATGTGTCTGCTGGGAAGTGGCGTGTTTCTCTTCTGGGAGTGGCCGCTTCCTTCATTTTTTATTTAGGTCGTCATAAATCCTGTCAATTCCCTTTCGGACAACATTAGAAGTAGTTGTGTTTAAAGCTTTTTTGCAAACCTCTAATTTTATTTTTGTATTATCATCCACCAACACAAAAATTCGGTCCCTCATGGGTCTATCGCCAGATGGAGGACGTCCCATCTTTTTTTGCGCCACATTCCCACCCCACTTTCATGCGCATCTTTATATTAAACTTTCATGCGCATAAAAGTCAAGTGCAATTTATATATTTACAGGAAATTCAACTATTTCTCGAAAAAACTACTTGGGTAAAATATATATCAAAGAATAGTTGAGCTGCTCAGTTTATAGTCTGTCTATCCTTAAAACACAACAAACGCTGACCGCAAAAAGTTGGCAGCGAAGCGGAGGCGCAGGGCCCGCGTTTACAAGGGCGCAGCCGAAGCGAGCGCGACTTTTTGCGCTAAAGGAGGGGCAAGGGAGCGGGCGGAGGTTTTTCTTGAATAAGAAAAACGGAGCAAAGCGTACTTTGCCCCGACGTGGTGCGGGAAACAGGACTTGAACCTGCATGAAGTCACCCTCACACGGACCTGAACCGTGCGCGTCTGCCAATTCCGCCATTCCCGCTGGTTTTGGTGGATGGGGATGGATTCGAACCATCGAAGTCTGTGACGGCAGATTTACAGTCTGCTCCCTTTGGCCGCTCGGGAACCCATCCACGTATTCATTTATCAATGGAGCTGGTGATGGGACTCGAACCCGCAACCTGCTGATTACAAATCAGCTGCTCTGCCAATTGAGCTACACCAGCAAACACTGTTTACTTATGGTGCCTCAGAGTGGGGTCGAACCACCGACACAGGGATTTTCAGTCCCTTGCTCTACCAGCTGAGCTACCGAGGCAGTATGGCGACCCGGAGGGGGCTCGAACCCCTGACCTCCAGCGTGACAGGCTGGCATTCTAACCAACTGAACTACCGGGCCGTATAAAACTGGTGGGCCTTCAGGGACTCGAACCCCGGACCAATCGGTTATGAGCCGACCGCTCTGACCAACTGAGCTAAAGGCCCCCGCGAGTCGAAAAATTGGTGACCCCTAGGAGACTCGAACTCCTGTTACCGCCGTGAAAGGGCGGTGTCTTAACCGCTTGACCAAGGGGCCACAAACATGGTCGGGGTGAAGGGATTTGAACCCCCGACCCCATGCTCCCAAAGCACGTGCGCTACCGAACTGCGCTACACCCCGTTCGCATGTCACAATTGCGACGCATACTAATATAACCCATCGCCGCTTCATTGTCAACATTTTTCTTAAAAATTTTGGATACTGTGACCCCTGTAAAACTCACGGTTTCGAGCTCCTGTTTTGCTCAGCCGTTATTTTATTTTTAAAACAAATCATATTGCCGCGCGCGCTGGGTTTATCCCACCTACTACGCCGCGCCGCTATGATAATACTGTCATTAAGAAATTATACTACTTGTATTTTAGCGCGTCAATTTCATTATGGCTGTCACCGGTTATAATAACATGTTTCCCCCACTTCTCTGGAATTGCATATAATCATTTGCTATACAATACGTTGTTTCAACTTATACCGCAAAAAAACCTACGACTCTTGTAATCAATAAACAGAAAAAGAAATAAACGCGAAACCGTCATATTTGAACTTAGCCCCTCCAGCATTTTCCGATTTCATCAAACTTGTCCAGCAAAGTAAGAGACGAGTTTTGTAATTCACAGCCAAAACGCTGTACAAGGGCTGTTTTCACAGATGCGCGCCGATAAAAATTAAGCGGAGAATCTGACCGCTTCATGTTTTGTACTATACAGCCTTTTATCAGCTAAAAGTTCTCTGATTAGCAAAGATGTTTCGCAGCCCTGCATTGCTATGCTATAATATATATACACGGCATCGAGTAAATGAAAGGCGTTATTTTATACATGGGAACGCGCGAGATAACCAAAAAACAGGCCGCCCGCTTCATGCTTCTCAAGCACGGGCTTATCGGCCCTTATCGTTTTGAGGGCAAGGGCGGCGTGTTGGAATATATCCGCCAGGCGGGTTGTATCCAATATGATCCCGTCGATGTGTGCGGTAAAAACCCGGAGCTTGTGCTTCAATCGCGGGTAAAGAACTTTAAAAAAGAAGCGCTTTACGATTTGCTGTATAAGGACAGGCTTTTGATAGATTATCTTGATAAAAACCAGGCTATCTTCCTAACATCGGACTGGAGATATTTTGCGCGAACGCGCATGGCACATATGCAATCAGGCCCCAGCGTCGAGCAAATAAACGCCGTCCGCGATGAAATATTGGATATTATCGATAAAACCGGGCCTGTATCATCCTCCGAAATCGGGTTTAACGGCAAGGTTAAATGGTACTGGAGCGAAACCAGGCTGGCGCGCGCCGCGCTCGAGTCGCTCTATTACCGGGGCGATATTATCATTCATCATAGAAAAGGGACGATAAAGTATTATGATCTTGCCCGCAAGCATATCCCCGAGCGGGATTACGCGGCCCCCGACCCGTATCCTGAGGATATGGATCATATTGCCTGGCATGTAAAGCGCCGTATAGGTTCTGTCGGCCTATTATGGAACCGGGGCTCGGATGCATGGCTCTTAGTTAGGGGCATGAGCGCAGCGGCGCGTGAAAATGCGTTTGACAGGCTAATCAGCCAAGGGCAGATTGCCGGGCTGCGTGTATCGGGCTTGAAGGAGCCGCTGTATTATTTGGCGTCCGATTCGGATTTACTCGAGCATGCGGCCGATTCCGCCGCGCTTAAGGGGCGCTGTGAGCTTATCGCGCCGTTGGACAACATGATGTGGGATCGCAAGCTTATTAACGCCTTGTTTGATTTTGATTACAAGTGGGAGATTTATACTCCACTTGCGCAGCGGCAATACGGCTGTTATACGCTCCCCATCCTCTATGGCGACAGGCTGGCGGGGCGCATAGAGACGGTTGCTGAGCGTAAAAGCCATGCGCTGGCGATAAAAAACCTGTGGCTTGAAAACGGATTCAAGCACACTAGTAAGTTTCAAACGGCATTGGAGCGTTGTGTTTCGCGTTTCGCAGCCTTTAACGGCTGCGCGGGATCGATAACGGGTTGGTAAGGCGCTCAGCAGGCGCGTTGAGTAAGGCGAACCGCTTTTATAATGCCGCAAAAATACCGCTTTATATAACGGGAAAAGCGCAATGCGATGGAATGAAATGTTTCTTCAAACATTACGCCCACTTTGAAACAGATTAAGAGTTAAACCCGTCCGCTCCTTTGGAGCATGATATGGAACATAAAGTAGAAGAAGAAAGGGAAAAGCCTCTGTACCACTTGCCCGAAGCCAAGCCGCTTTACGGTTTTAGTTATTGCCTCCGAGAAAAATCAAGAAGGAGCTTAAGGCATGTATCCATACCTTAGGCAAGGATGTCCGATGCGCGTATTTTGATACAGCCTTCCTGAACGTAGGAAAATAGCTGTTTGTTGAAGTGAACAGAGCGGACGCTTAAAGATATTATAAAGCTTATTATTATCCGTAATATGAAGCAGGGAGGCGAAAATTCCCAACATTTAATGTCTGGCCGGCATCGCGTATGCTCCTTATGCAATAAGCCTTGGCGTGATGGACACGCAGCAGATAAGCTTCATGCAAATTAATAGTGTCAACACATCTTTACGGCGGAAACACGCAAGATAAGCGCGCATAGTGATAAAGCGTGTAGAATCGGGGAACCTTATATTTGTGCGGTTCAGCGTTAAACGCGCATGGAAACAGCTATCCGCCAACCGCAGTTTAATACAACATCCTCTCCAGTTGAAAGGGAGCTTATATGATAAAACGTTTTTTAACAATGCTTATAGCGTTCACATTTGTTTTTATATGCGCATGCGGGCCCACCCCGTCTCCATTGCCCGCGCCAACCCCCGCAGAGGACGGCAAAACCATTTGGTTTACGGATTCCGCAGGGCGCGGCGTTCTCGTCCCAAAAACTATAAATCGTATAATCCCTTCAGGTATCAGCGCGCAAATTGTCCTGTATTCGCTCGCCCCGGATTTGCTCGCAGGCCTGGCTGAGCAATGGCCGCCTGAAGCGGAGCCCTTTATTGAAACAGCATACACGGGCATGCCTGTCGTCGTAATCGATGAAAATACGACGCATGAAAATATATTGGCCGCAAATGCCCAGATAATAATCGATATTGGCTTTACGCAGCCGTCAACCGCCGCAAGCATGGACGCGGCGGCGGCTAAAACAGGGCTGCCCGCAGTGCATATCTCATCCTCTATTGAGCAAATGCCCGAAATGTACAGAACCCTTGGCGCGCTGCTGAACCGGGAGGACAGAGCCGAGGAGCTGGCCAGGTTTTGCGAGCGAACGCTGGACGCGGCGCTAAAATCAGCGGCGTCCGCCGGGGAGAACGGGCGGCTAAGCGTGCTTTACTGCCTGGAAGAAGGCGGACTAAGCGTAATGCCAAGAGGCTCTCAAGAAAGCGCGGTAATCGATATGCTCGCCGATAATTTGGCTACGGGCGAAACCCCGCCGTCAGGCATGGGCGTACCCGTGAGCATGGAACAGATGCGTAATTACGATCCCGATGTGATTTTTTTCGCGCCTGAGCACACATATGAAAGCGTCGCGTCGGATCCTGTTTGGCATGAACTTAAGGCGGTGCAGAGCGGCAGGTACTATGAAATCCCGCTCGGTCCCTTCAACTGGATGGGCTTTCCACCCTCCATTAATCAATACCTTAGTATGTTGTGGGCTGCTAAGCTTCTTTATCCACAACATGCGGCTTATGATTTATACTCCGAGGTATCCGATTTTTTCAAGCTGTTTTACCGGCATGAGCTCACAAAGGAGCAGTATGATCTGCTTACAGCCAATTCTCCGACGCCGAACAAGTAAGCACGGACTCTAATCTGAGTTACATTATCCTGCTTCGCCGTTATTAGACCAGCGCAAAAATCTAGCGCCGTTCTCTTTGATTTTCCGAATTTAGCGTTTTCCGATATGAAGATGTTTAGCCTTGTTCGCCTATTACATGACAAGGCTACTATACGTCGCCTTCTTCGCGTTTGCGTTTGGGAAATCTATCTAGTAAATAACATGATTTAAAGCTCGTCGTAGAATTTTCTCAAAAGCGCGCAGGATTCGTTCATTAAAGCCGCCTCATCCTTGTCAAGCGGAAGGGAGATGATTTGCTTTATTCCCATGCGGTTGATAATGCATGGCGCTCCCGCGTATACATCCCGCTCCCCATACTCTCCGTTAAGCGGCGCGGATACGGTAAGTATGCTGTTCTCGTTGGCAAATATAGCCCGCGTTATGCGCGTTAAGGCCATGCCGATGCCGTAATAGGTGGCTTGCTTGGCGTTGATAATAACCTGAGCGGAATCCTTTACCTGGCCGCTGATTTTCCTTAGCTCATCCATACTCAATACGCCCGCAGCGCAAAGGTCGCCAACGCGTTTAGCCGCTATCATGGCCTGTGACCAGGGTACGAACTCGCTGTCGCCATGCTCACCCATGACATAAGCGTGTACATTCTTCGGATTTACCCCGACATGTTCTCCAAGCAAATATCTGAGCCTGGCCGTATCAAGCGATGTTCCGCTTCCGAGCACACGGTAATCCGCAAAGCCCGAAATATCGCGGACAATGCGCGTCATGATATCAACAGGATTGGTCGCTACTAAAAAAATGCCTCTGAACCCGGATTCCAGTGCAGGCCCGACAATGCTCTGAAAGACCCGCGCGTTCCGCCTGAGCAGATCTGTGCGGGATTCCCCTGCTTTTTGCGCAACGCCGGCGCACAGCACGGCGATGTCGGCGTCCGCGCAATCCTCATAGCCTCCGGCATAAATTTTCATGCTCGACTCCGCAAACGCCAGCCCGTGATTAAGGTCCATCGCTTCCCCCTTCGCCCGGGCCTGATTGATATCTATGAGCGCAAGCTCGTCCGCCGCGTTCTGATTAAGCATAGCGTAAGCATAGCTCATGCCCACCATTCCCGTACCAATTAGCGCAACTTTTCGTTTATCGTGTATCATGCTTGCTTCTCCCTTAATGACGTTACGCTTAATCATTTGAATATAACCGGGTTTCTATGCGCGATTGAGCGCGCGCTTTTCACTTATATTTTCGGCCTATTCTGGATTTAACCCCCTCCATATGCTATACTGCTACAAACCGGCGAATGTTTGCATGATTGGGCCTTTATGCGCAGGCTGAACCGTTTGCCACGAAGCCATCCATTTATTTCAGAGGTAATTGATATGTTTATAGCGGATTTTCATATCCATTCCAGATATTCAAGGGCGACCAGCAGGGAATGCATACCCGAGGTACTCCATTACTGGGCCTGTCGCAAAGGCATCGCGCTGATCGGCACAGGGGATTTTACCCACCCGGCCTGGCGCGGTGAATTGAAGGAGAAATTAACGCCGCTTGGTGACGGGTTATACGGCTTAAAGCCGGAATTGAGGCTCGCAGCGGCGGGTCCGAATTGCGGCACGCCGCTGCCTCGCTTTATTATAACCGGGGAAATAAGCTCCATCTACAAAAAAAACGGCAGGGTGCGCAAGGTGCATAACCTGATTTTGCTGCCCAGCCTGGAAGCGGCCGAGGCGCTTGCGCTGAGGCTGGAAAGCGTCGGCAACCTCCATTCGGACGGTCGGCCAATTCTTGGGCTCGACAGCCGCGATCTACTGGAGATTACGCTGGAAACCGCCCCGGGCGCGATGCTGATTCCCGCGCATATCTGGACGCCGCACTTTTCCCTTTTCGGCGCTTATTCCGGCTTTGATCATATCAAAGAATGCTTTGAGGATTTAACCCCTTTCATTTATGCGTTGGAAACTGGCCTTTCGTCCGATCCGCCGATGAATCAGCGGTTGTCCATGCTGGATTCTTACGCCATGGTATCCAATTCCGACGCGCACTCGCCCGGTAATCTTGGCAGGGAGGCGAACCTGTTCAATACGGAGCTGTCATATCCCGCAGTTACACGCGCGCTGCGCGAGAACGATATGGACGCCTTTTACGGAACCATTGAGTTTTACCCCGAGGAGGGGAAATACCATTATGACGGGCATCGCGCGTGCAGCGTATGCTTTAAGCCCTCTCAAACGCGGTCGGCCGGAGGCGTTTGCCCCGTATGCGGTTCAAGGATTACGGTCGGCGTTCTGAACAGGGTTGAGGCGCTCGCCGATCGCGCCGAGGGGTATATGCCGAATAAAGCCCGGCATTTCGAGAGCCTTGCCCCGCTTACCGAGGTAATCGCCGCTTCCACCGGGCTTTCCGCTAAAAGCGTGCGCGTGAGGGCACAGTACGATGGGCTTGTGGATAACATCGGTCCCGAGTTCCATATACTGCGCGAAGCGCCGCTGGAGATTATTAGCCGCCAAGCAGGCCCCTGTATAACCGAGGGTATACGGAGGCTCAGGGAAGGCAAGGTGGCGTTAACCCCGGGGTACGACGGAGTATACGGAAAAATAAAAATTCTTGATAAAGACGAAATCGAAAAGCTTACGGGCCAAGTCGCCTTCTTTTCCGGCGCCCGTCAACCCGTGGAGAAAGTTCATAAGGGCGGGAAAACCCTCAAGGATGCGCATATGCTGGAAAAGGACGCGCTTAAGCTGGAGGCGGGGCCGATACCGCTTCCGCTTCCCACCCCCCGTTATTCTGCGAATAAAACAATCGATTTAAGCGAGGAACAGGCGCAGGCTGTAACTATTCGGGACGCGGCGGCTTCCGTTATCGCCGGGCCGGGTTCGGGTAAAACCCGAACGCTGGTGGAGCGTATCGCGTATCTTGTAAAAAACGCCAGCGTCCCTCCGACTAAAATCACGGCGGTTACGTTTACAAACCAGGCCGCCGCGGAAATGCGCGAAAGGCTTGAAACCCGTTTTGAAGACAAAAAAACCGTGAAGGCCATGACCATCGGCACGTTTCATTCCATCTGCCTCAAACTGCTTAAGGACGCGCGGCCCGGAGAGTTTACGGTGTTGGATGAAACCGGCGCGGCGCAGGTGATTAACGATGTTATCGGGCAAACGGGATCAAAGGCGTCGCCGCGTGCGGCAATGCGCGCGATATCGTTGATAAAAAACGGGGCAAAGCAGGAACATACGGACGATCCCGATGAAATGAGCGAACTCTACTTCCATTATCAAGCGCGGCTCAAAGAGATGAAGGCGCTTGATTTTGACGATATCCTGCTTGAGGCGCTTCGCCTCTATAAAGACGAGGACGCAGCCGCAGTACGGTTTGCCCGCCGCGTTTCCTGCCTTTTAGCGGATGAGTTTCAGGATTTGAACGATACGCAGTACCGGCTTTTTCAGGAGTGGGCGCGTCATGCTTCAAGCGTATTTATCATCGGCGACCCGGATCAGGCGATATATGGGTTCCGTGGCGCATACCCCGATTGCTTTGACCGGTTTTATATGGATTTCCCGAACGCGCGGGAGATACGCCTTTCCAAAAATTTTCGCTCAACGCCCCAAATCATCGAATGCGCCCTGCCGGTTATCTCCCGACTTCCCGGTAAAGAACGCGCATATACGTCAGCCAAGCAAGGCGGCTGCATGCCGCGCCTGATTAAAGCGCCGGACGCGTTCTCAGAAGCGCTCTTTATCGTGAAGGAAATTAACCGGCTTATCGGCGGCGCGGATATGCTGGATGCGCACCTTTCCCCGGCGGGCGGGAGGCGGCCCCGACGAGGCCTCGCGGATATCGCAGTTTTGTACCGCACGCACCGACAGGCCGCGCTTTTGGAGGAATGCCTTCAAAAAGAAGGCATCCCCTATCAGGCCTCCGGCCGCGAGGATTATCTTTTGGACCCGCAAGTTCAAAGGACGCTAAGCTTTTTTCGCTTTGCGCTCAATAAAACCAGCGCGGCAGCATACTCACTTTGTATGCGGCTTTTCGGCGTCCCGGAAGAAATGTGCCGCCGGGAGGCGGAGCAATATCCGAACGCTCAAGTGGATCCGGATTATTTCCGCCGTCTGGCACAGCAACAGGAGCATTCGGCTTTAGGACGTTTAGCGGCTCTGGCACTGTATTACCTGCCGCGCGCAGCGAAGGAAAAACCGTTGAAACTTCTTGAATCGTACGCCGCGGACACGGGCGCGGCAGGCCCATGCATGGATAAGCTCATAAGAGCCGCCCTTCTCCATAAAAGCACGGCCGCTTTCCTTCAAACCCTGGCTATCGGCGTGGAGGGTGATATCGTGCGCAGCTCAAGCAAGCGGTATACGCCCGATTCGGTTTCCCTCATGACGCTGCACGGATCAAAGGGGCTTGAGTTCCCGGTGGTGTTCCTTTGCGGCCTGAGGCAGGGGCTTGTTCCATTCGTGCGCGAAGGGGCGGCGTGCGACATTGACGAGGAACGGAGGCTATTTTACGTGGGCATGACAAGAGCCGCCGACGAGCTGTACATGACCTCGGTACCGCCCGCCTCCGCGTTTTTAGCCGACGTCCCGCCAGAATCGGTACAGACGGAGGAGGCGTACGCACGCGGCCGGGCGGACGCAAAGCAGCTGAGTTTTCTTTTGGGCTCGAAGCCGAAAAAGAGTTAGCGAGGTTATAATTGAAATGTGAAAAGCTTCAAATTTCTTTAGGGTATTATATCGCCGCACGTGAAATAAACCTAGTAGACTCCGACTTATCTTTCGCAAGTATTCGTTCTTGCCTTGGTTTGAACAGGATAACTCCATAAGGCCAGGCTCTAAGCAATGTAATTTTCATTTATACTCTACAAAAACGGCAATATGTTGTAGGAAATACTTAATCTTAAGTAAAGTTGGGGTAATCTACTGGCGATTTCCAAAATATGAACATACCGCTTATATCTGTTTGCAACAGAATGTTTGAGTTCGGTATTAATTGTGGGTATAGCAATGAACGAACAGTATATGAGCAACTGTTTATGGGGCAGTATGCGCATTAGCAGAATAATTCATACATAAGATCAGAGGTGATTCAATGTTGGAAAAGCGTAAATACAGCGCTTTTGACATTCTCAGGCTAACATATAAGTGTGCGCCAATACATTTAATTGTATTAATGCTTTTAACTGTTATAGAAGCTATTGTTCCAACTTCATTAATGGCACTCTCTACCGCTTATTTCGTCGATACGGCAATGAACGTGTTGGCTGGAAGCGAGCCGTACTTCAATATCTTTACCCCACTGATAAGTTTGTTAGCTTTAATTGGAGTCACGAGTGTTATAGGAAGTGTGCATCTAATTATAAGATCAAGAATCAAGCTGTCGCTGGAGCGCTGTTTGACGCCCGCCATCTTGGAAGTTCAAGCAAATCTGAAATACAGCTATATAGAGGATGCGCATAGCAGGGAGCTTATTGAAATAACGTCGGACGAAATGAACGAAACATTTCTTGATGGTCTGCAGGCTTACATCGCAGTTATTCGCAGTGCCATTGGAATTGGTTCCATTATCACGCTAATTATTACGCAGATGTGGTGGGTGGCTTTGCTCATTAGTGCATTTTGCGTCCCCTTATTTTTGGTTTCTATTTGGGCGGGTAAAAAAAATTACTCCGCAAAAGTTGAAACAAGAAAATATGAGCGACGCTACAGTTATTATTCCGATGAAGTACTATGTAATCGCGAAGCTGTTCACGAGCGGACTCTTTTCGGATATGCGAATGATGTCACGAATCGCTATTATGAGAGTTTTGAGCTTGCAAGCAGAATCCAGCTCAGAGTGCTGCTCAAAACACGAATCGCAACTAAAGCCACCAGCATTTTGTTGCTCATAATCACAATGATTACGGCCCTAACTCTGATAAGGCCCGTTTTGCTAGGCGTAGTTTCTCCAGGAATGTTTATGGGTATAGTAGCCGCTTTGATGGGCATGGCAAAAACTCTTGGATGGCAGCTACAGGATGCAGCAAAGAACATTGCAGAGGCCAAAGAGTACATGGATGATTTAACGACACTTTTAGAGATGGAATCTGTACAAGGCGCTACGGATTTTCCTGATAAAGAGCCTCTTGCTTTCAGAGAACTAGAATTTAGAAACGTTCGGTTTAAATATCCGAATGGCGATAAATACGTTTTGGACGGTATTTCTTTTAAGATCGAACAGGGGAAACATTATGCTTTTGTTGGCATAAACGGTGCGGGAAAAAGTACAGTTACAAAACTACTTACCGGCCTATACGATGAGTATGACGGAGAAATATTGTTAAACGGCAAAGAATTGCGTTCCTACCATTCTGCTGCTCTCAAAGCCCTGTTTTCTGTTACTTACCAGGATTTCTCCCATTATCAAATTTCCTTGTTTGATAACATTGCTCTTGGAAATATATCGCATGAAACAAAAGACAGCCAAGTTTTACAGGTGGCTTCAGAAGTCGGACTTGATGAGACTATTAACGAATTGCGGTATGGAATTAAAACACCGCTTGGAAAAATAGATGAGAACGGCGTCGACATTTCAGGGGGACAGTGGCAAAAAGTAGCTATTGCGCGCTCTGTAATGAGTGTTGCTCCAATAAAAATCTTAGATGAACCCACCGCTTCTCTCGATCCTATATCCGAGAATCAGCTCTACAGGCAATTTGAAGAGATAATGGAAGGAAAAACCGCTATACTTATTAGTCATCGACTGGGTGCTACTAAATTAGCAGACGAGATTTTTGTTGTGGATAAAGGGGTCGTTGCTGAGAGAGGACGCCACTGTGATTTAATGAACAAAAAAGGGATTTATGCTCATATGTTCAAAGAGCAGAGAGATTGGTATACAAGATGAAGAAAATGACTATGTTTTTTTCAGTTGTTTGGAGAAACAGCGTACAATATTTTGGTAAAGCACGCTGGTGGGGCATTGCAGAGCAGATTACAGCGGTTCTTCGCGCCTTGCTATGGACCGCTGGGCTTGTTGCTACGCAGCGACTGTTTGACGCCGTAACAAAACCTATATCATCTGATAACGATTTCAACATGATTGCCGTATGTTTGGGAACGTTGACAATCATTGTGGTCGCACAGCAGGTCTTGAGCGGTATCGGACAGTATCTGCTCAGCAAAGTTTCCTATACAAATATGGGGAAATTTATGCTCGAATTTCAACGCAAACTCGGACGCCTTCCCGCCGTTTACTTTGAAGATGCGGAATTTCTCAATAAAATCGATAAAGCAAAGGAATGCTTGGAATACGAAAGCTTAGGACATTTCGCTTCAATTTGTTTGCAGTTAGTTACATATTATCTTGTCTATTTTTTCTCTATAGGCGGATATTTGTTTATACTCTCGCCTCTTTTGGTTATTTTGCTTCTAGCAGCATTTATACCTGCGATAATCGGACAATTAGTGAGGGCAAAGTATTTTGCGAGACTCGAGGAAGAAAATGCTCCGTTGCGCAGACGCTGTGATTATTATAAAAAAACGATTTCAAATGTTTTATTTTATAAAGAAACACGAATGCTTGGCGCCTTTCACTACTTTTTTCATCTTTTTATGGATTCTCTGCATACCATGACAGAAAAGAGATGGAAAACGGAGAAGAAGCTGGCGGTGCTACAGTTGTTTTTAAATGGATTATCTTTTATCGGCCTTGGAGTATCTATACTGATTTTATTCAACGCTACCATGAGTGGAGATATAAGTATCGGTGCGTTTGCCGCAGTTTTTGTTACGCTCACAGATGTTTTTGCAATTATGGACGAGCTTGTATCCTCGCATCTGAGCGAGGGAAGCGAGACATTGGCTCAAGTGATAAACTTTTACCGGTTGATGGATGTGGACGAGGCAAACGGAAAAAAAGATACTCCTGATTTTTCAAAAGGGATTACCATCAAGAATGCGACATTTACTTATCCCGGACGTAATGATGCCGCTGTGCATAATGTTTCCTTAAAGATTAAACCCGGAGAGACAATTGCCGTGGTAGGCGAAAATGGTTCAGGAAAGTCAACGTTGGTCAAATTGTTAACAGGTGTCTATCTGCCTGACGAAGGAACTGTTGAACTAGGGGATGTTAACACCAAAAACGCATCTCGCATTGCGATACACGAGGGTATTTCGGGAGTTTTTCAGAATTTTCAAAGATATAAGATGACACTAGCTGAAAATGTATGCATAAGTGACACAAAGCAGCAGGTTAGCAAGGATAAAATCCAAAGCGCCCTTCGAGAGGCAGGGTTTAACAATGAATACGCTTCGTTGGATACGGTTTTATCTCCTGAGTTTGATGGTATAGATTTATCTGGAGGACAATGGCAGCGTTTGGCAATAGCCAGAGGACTCTACCGGACAAATAATTTTATTGTTCTGGATGAACCGACAGCGGCAATTGACCCTATTGAGGAGTCAAGGCTTTATAAGCAATTTAAGAGTATTGTCGAGGATAGAAATGCGGTTATTGTTACGCACCGCCTTGGTTCCACAAAATTTGCGGACCGCATTATTGTTATGAATAACGGAAGTATAGTCGAATCAGGAACACACGATGAATTACTTGCTCGTAAAGGAAAATATGCCGAGATGTGGAAAGCGCAGGCAGCGTGGTATAAGGATGAATATCTTAATTAAAAGTAAAAAACAATGTAAATTTTTGCATGCTTTAAGGAGCTTAGACCGGGGTTTCCAAAGTGGAAACAGCACAGTAGCAGACCGACAATTCTGCTGAAGCACCCCGCTGAACAACGCCGCCGACACGACGGCAGACACTGAAAAAAAGAGCCGACGACGAGCTGTACATGACCTCGGTACCGCCCGCCTCCGCGTTTTAAGCCTTTGTTTTCATAATGATTACCTTTCTTTCATCTTATAAACCGCTTTATTATGTAGAGTTATCGGATGTTGGTTCTGTCTAATATTCAATTAGTTGTTTTTAGCCTTCAATTGAACCGGTGTAACCCTGTTAAAAACAACTCCCTCTTCTCCCCCTACCCCAGGCTAAACCGTAATTTCCCCGCATAGGCTGGTATGCATGAGCGCGCGGATCTCATCCATATCGCCCGTGCGGCCCAGCGCCCACATCAGCTTTGTTACCGCCGCCTCCGTCGTCATGTCGTAGGCGGAAATAACGCCCGCGTCACGGAGCGCGCGGCTCACCTGATAGATATCGGGGCTGGAAGCCTCATACAGGCACTGAGAGGTTAGAATAACGGGAATCCCCTGCAGCATCAGGCGCTTGAGGCTTTCGTTATGATCCCTGCGGATATTGTGTACGCCGCCTGAGCCGAACGCCTCGACCACCACGCCCTTTACGCCGCACTGGGGTAGGTTATCCAGAATCGCCGGGCTCGTCCCGGGAATCAGCTTGATGAGCGCAACCCTCGGATCAATATCCACGGAGAACGCGAAAGCGCCCAAGGGCCGCGTCCGGGTTAAGGGCTCGTAAACGCCGTTTTCCACCTTGCCGACATAAGGGTAATTGATGGATTCAAAAGCGTTAAGCGACGTGGTGCGCGTTTTAACCGCCCTGCATCCCTTGATGAGGTCTTCGCCAAAGCAGATATAAACCCCCGGATCCATGCCGCGCGCGGCGGCGATAGCGTTCGTCAGGTTCTGCCTGCCGTCCGAATCAGGATATACGATAGGAAACTGCGCGCCGGTAAGCACGACGGGTATCGGTATATCCAACAGCATAAACGAGAGCATGGAGGCGGTGTAGGCCATGGTATCCGTGCCGTGGGTAATGACAACGGCGTCAAAATCCCATGAGGTTTTAAGTACCTTTTTAGCGATACGGCACCATTCCTCCGGCTGAATGTTGGAGCTGTCGATATTAAACAGATCCACAGCGTCGATGTTCGAGCGGTCAATATCCAAAAAGGACAGCAAATCCCCCGCGTTCAGCCCGGGCTTGAGGCCCTCGTCCGTAGGCGTGCAGGCGATTGTTCCCCCAGTAGCTATTAGGCGAAGTTTTCTCATGACAAATTCCTCTGGTTGTTTTATAATCATTATAATAGGTTTGCCGTCAAAGGGGAATTTATTTGGTAAAATATATCCAGAACACCGGGTGGAACAATTTGCAAGCTCCATCCGTTATAACATACAGAACATGAAACGAACAAAGGAGGTCTGATACATGAAAATCCGGTTTCTTGTGATCCTGTTAGCCGTTATGCTTCTCGTAAGCGCGTGCGGCAAACCCGGCGGCGAGGAAACGCCCAGGCCCACCCTGGCCCCGAACCAAAACTCTAAGAGAACGCCCGAACCCACAGGCAATGGCGGCAGCGGCGATATTGGCGGTACGGTAGGCTCCGATACGTTCGGCGATATTGAAAGCAAGTTTTACAGCATGCCGTATAACGGCGGGGAAATCGTAAAGCCTGAGGGGACGGTCATAGTTTCCCTTGAACAGCTTAAGCAGTTTATGGTTAAAAGCAGCGGCGCCGCCGTGAAGAGCAGCAATCAGAAGCCGGGCGGGGATAGCTTTAGCGGCGAGTTCACTGACGCGATGGCCGCTTACGACGAGGCCTTCTTTAACGATAAGGTATTGGTGGTTTTAGATTTCACCGCCTCCAGCGGCTCCTCTAAATATGAGGTTGCCGGCGTGGAAGCCTCAGCGAACGCAATCAACGTAAAGGTCAGCGTGACCACCCCTGATGCGTCCACCGCCGTAATGACGCGCTATATCGGCGTGTTTGAGCTTGCGCGCACCAAATGGTCCGGGCAGAATAACGTCGTTATCGAGACACAGCCCGGATAAGCTCGATCGGGATTGACTTTCTCGCCTCCGGCGTACTATGCTAAAGCATATTATTCCGGAGGTTTTTCTATGCATACAAGGGAAGAGGCTTATGAACTGCTCAAGCGCTACAATCAGAGCGAATCGCTCCTGCGCCACGCGCTGGCGGTGGAAACCGTTATGGAGCACATCGCTCACGTAGTGGGAGAGGATGCTCATTACTGGGGCGTTGTCGGCCTGCTGCACGATCTGGATTACGAGATGTTCCCCGATGAGCATTGCCGGCAAACCGCCCGTATTCTGCGTGAAAACGGTTATGATGAGGCGTTCATTCACAGCGTAATGAGCCATGGGTACGGACTGTGTACGGATGTGGAGCCTAAATCCACTATGGAAAAGGCGCTCTACGCCATAGACGAGCTAACGGGCCTTATAACCGCGGCGGTTTATATGCGCCCGAGCAGAAGCGTTTTGGATCTTGAGCTGAAATCCGTTAAAAAGAAATGGAAGGATAAATCCTTCGCGGCGGGCGTTAATCGAGAGATTATACTTGCGGGATGCGAAATGCTAAATATGGAGCTTGACGAGGTTATCACGCTAACGCTTGAGGGAATGCGAAAAAACGCGGAGCGTCTGGGATTAAAAGGTACGCTCCGAGCTTAGCGGACGTATAGTTTCGCTATACTTTTACGAGCGTCAGGCGCGGTTGTTTGCGGGTTAAGCGAGGAAACGCATCTTTGAACAGGCGTCTTAGGTCAGGAGGCCGGGGACGCCTGGAGCGTTATGATGCAAAACCATCCACGCAAAACGTTATTAAACGGAAACGGGTTTGCTTTATAAAATATCCCTTCTATATCATATCAATGCTTAGTAAATTATTATATTATTACTGGGAAACACCGCGAAATTAATTTTTCCGGTCATCCTGCTTTCTTCTAAATGAACCGTGCACATAATGTATGAGTTTAAGCGCGATATAACAACCCCCAATATATTCTTCTCCTTTGCCGCTTATCTTCTTCCATGCTTATCATCCTTACGAACCATTCATGCAGCTTATTGTAAAACCGATCAGTTCTAGTTAAAATACCGCCGCCGATGTCAGGCAGTCCGTTGGGGAAGCTAGCAGGCGTGAATACAGCCGTTGTGTTAAATTTGCCGCTCTAAATCAATCGGAAAATATGGAATATAGCTTATATCCAACATTTGCGGTATGAACGGCCGCTATGTACACAAAACGTCTCGCCTTCTAAGGTTTATATATACTATATATATCGTTCTTAACTAGAATTAATCCAGCCTAAATCATATTGCGATACGTTTACGAACTTCTCAACAGGAGTAATAGGCAGTTTACCCGGGCGGCCGCTTAAATTCCCGACTAAACCGGCTGTAAGTCCAGGCAAGAAGTTTACATCCTTATCTCAAACAGGCGGCGCGATTATGCGCCGCCATGGATAAACCAACGCTTCGCCGCTATTCGTTA